>JAEEGL015979990.1_pt1 | contig 30534 bp, 22 predicted proteins | sample 9134231 | NCBI WGS metagenome assembly JAEEGL01 (sample SAMN16246548, study PRJNA631951) | gut metagenome | biome: gut microbiome; feature: rumen; material: fiber-attached | host: Bos | place: Iran: Karaj | collected 2018-10 | reverse complement strand
TGAAGTGCGCCAGATGATTGTTGAAACCGCGCTGAACGCCATTTCCGACGGCGGCACGGCCGCCGACACCGACCCCGAACCCATCAGCGCCGGCGACGCAGGAGCCAAGGAAGAGGGAAGCGTGTGGGACTATATCGACGAGGAATAATGTTCTAGGATAACCTAGGACTTCCTAGGACCTCCTAGGACTTCCTAGGAAAACCTAGGACTCCTAGGGCTTCCTAGGTCTTCCTAAGCTTTCCATTTTATAAATACCAAAAGCCGCAGGCATCTCAACCATGCCTGCGGCTTTTTTTAAAGAAAAACACCTGTTTTTAACATCATTTAAGGGGTGGGTAACGATTGTTAACCAGTTTTTCCGTATATTTGCACCATAAACAATAAAAACTGTAGAACTATGAAGCAAATATCTTTACCCCCGACCATGACGGAACGTTTGTTCCGCACCTGTTTCCTTGTGTTTTTCCTTGTGCCGGCGCTTTCTGCTTTTTCCGCCACCGACTACGGCTTCTACTTTGCCAAACAGAAGGTGACTAGCGAAAACTGCGCCAACATTCCTCACAATGATGTCTTTACCGAAGGAACGGCGATTTATGACCACAGCACCCATACACTTACGCTGACAAATGTCAAGGTTTCTCGTACCGGCAGCGATCACAACGCCATCGACAACTACGACAATGGAAGTCTTACTGTTAAGTTCGTAGGCAACTGCAGGTTGTTCTCACGCGATGACTATGCCATAATAACACGAAGACCTGAAACCGTCACCAGTTCCTCACATACAACTTTCTTAGTCGAGGGAACCGCTACCATTGAAAGCACAAACAAGAGTGCTATTTATTTTGATGATAGGACTTACCCGCATGGCAGCACTTTTAATGGTTCGGGAACGCTTAACGTTATATCAACAAACAGCTATGCCATAGAAGGTAAATCTGGTGAAACCTATTTTTCTTTAGATTTTTACAATCTTACAGCCACGCTTCAGGGTGGAAAAGGTGCCCTGCGCAATTTTTATAGAGTCCAATTTTGGAAAGAAGCCGCACTCACTCTTAAGGCTACCAACAATAGCAACTATCCCATTGTCAGTCAGGCAGATGTTTCTTCTGCGCGTTCAGAGGATTCCTTTGACAACTGGAGCGGTACCGACGCCCAAGTGGCCGACCAAATCATTGAAAGACGACCTTCCGTTATTGTCCAACCTTGGGGAGCCGTTGGGGACAACACCACCATCAAATATAACAATTCCTCCGTCTGCTATGAGGACATTGTTATAACTACTCGTTACAAACTGTTGGTCATCAAGCAGTTTTTCCCTGACAACTATTTCCGCTCCCGCATAAAAACGCTCTATCCGAAAATGTATATCACCGAGAGCGAAGCGAACAGCCGTACATCAATGGACGTGAGTTCAAAGAGCATCGCCTCGCTGGAGGGCATCAGGTTCTTCCCCAATTTGAAAACCTTTTATTGCCAGAATAACCAGCTAAGCACTTTGGACCTGTCGAAGAACACAGCGCTCACTACGCTCGATTGCTCGAACAACTACCTGCTCTCGATTAACGGTCTGGCGAATTCCCCCCTTGTCTCCTTGAACTGTTCAGGCAATCAACTAACCACGTTTTCGTTGACAGGCAAATCGTCGCTGACCTCCTTGGACATACGCAACAACCCGTACCTGACTGAACTCAATTGTAATAATAACTCGCTGAAGACACTCTACGTGAGCGGCTGCACCAAACTGGCCACAATCAACTGTTCGTACAACAAGTTCACCACGCTGTCGGCCACGGGCTTGTCGAAACTGGCCACCTTAAATTGTCAGGGGAACAGCTCGATGACCGAACTCTACTGCTACAACAACGCACTGACCTCGCTCAACGTGAGCAGTTGCAACGCCTTGAACTCTATTAAATGCTACAGCAACAAATTTTCCACCCTTGATGTGTCCAGCCATTCAGCCTTGGCCACCCTTGACTGCCACGGCAACACTTTGCTGACGACCTTGAGTTGTAATAATTGTGCGCTGACGTCGCTCAACGTGAGCGGATGTAATAATCTGGCCAAACTCTATTGTAAAAGTAACAAATTTGAAGATCTCTATATCAACAACCTGCCGAAGCTCAGCGTACTCGACTGCAGCAGCAACTCTTTGTTGTGGTATCTCAACTGCAGCGACAACGCCCTTACCACGCTCAGCTTGACAAATTGCTCGGAGTTGCGGGAATTGAACTGCCAAACAAACGCCTTCCAGAACTTGCAAGTGACCGGTCTCCCCTATCTCTACGCCGTTAATTGCAACTACAATCCAAACCTCGTTTCTTTGACCTGCGATAACAATGCGTTGGAGAGCAACTACTTGGAGGTTTACGAATGCACCGCGTTGAAGACCCTTTCTTGCAAGAACAACAAGCTCACCTCGATAGATCTTTCTACTTGCGGCAATTTGCAAACGCTGAGCTTCGACAACAACAAATTTCGCAGCATCAACCTGACTCAAAATGCCGACCTTCGCACGTTGTCGTGCGCTGATAATCTGCTCAACAATCTTGATTTGTCGAACAATCCCATGTTGACTAGCTTAAAATGCTCCTCCAACAGCATCAACTCGCTCGACTTGTCGAATAAAGGCCATCTGGAACAGTTGGAGTGTCAATACAACGGCCTCAACTCGCTGTCGCTTGAGGGTTGCAACAATCTGGTGTCTGTGGACTGTTCTAACAACAACCTCACGTCGCTTGTCATGCCGCAAAGCTCGTTGCTGAAGACCCTGTATTGTTACGCCAACAAAATCTCCGGCCCCAATATGAACGCGCTGGTGGCCAGCCTGTTCAACCGTCGGTATATGTCGGTGAGCGGCGTGTTTCGTGTATTCACCTCCAGCTCGTTGGAAGGGAACGTCTGCACAACGACCAATGTCAGCAACGCCTGGGAGAAGAACTGGCAGGCATACTGGAATAACGGCTCCTCATGGCAGGTTTACGATGGCGCGAGCCTTCCCACCTCGCTAACGGCCGTGGCTTCCGAGGACGACAGTGCTCCGCTCTACAACCTCAGCGGGCAGCGCGTAGGCGAAGGCTACAAAGGACTCGTGATACGGAATGGGCGCAAAGTCCGCAAATAGCTCTCTGTCTAAGGAGGAATATTTATTTTCTAAGGAGATTAGGAGCCAAGGAGTTTTTCTCTGCGGCTTCTTGTTTTTTCTATGGTTTTTTATTTCTAAGGAGATTAGGAGCCAAGGAGCTTTTCTCTGCGGTTCCTCATCTTTTTCCAAGGATTAATAAGTCTAAGGAGGAGAGGAGCCGAGGAGTTTTTTCTCTGCGGTTCCTCTTTTTTTTCCAGGTTTTATAAGTCTATGGAGGAATGGAGTGTGAAGGGTTTTATTCTCCTTGGCTCCTTTTCTCCTTAGACAAAAAAGAGCCTTAGAAAAAAAAAGAGCCTTGGAAAAACAGGGGACTTAGACATATAAAGGAGTAAATCTCCAAGGCTCCTTGGAATTTGGAAAACGGGGAGGGGGATTTCGGCTCGTATGTCGGCTGCTTGAACGTCGTTGGCTTTGGGTGGGTAACGAGGCGGTGAAAATTGGTAAAAATATTTGACAAAATGGGGTGATTTAGGGAGGGTTTTGTAAAGGGCTGATTTACAGGCGCTTGTAAATATCGCCGAGTTTGACGGCAAATTGAGGGGAGAAATTTACCAATTTCCTCCTCTCAATTTGCCAAATCTCTCCCCTCAATTTGCCGCCAAACTCATTTGGAGGTTAAAATTTTCATGAAAAATCTTGACAAATTTTTGTGCTTCGCTATATGCTTAGTAACCCTATTAAAGGAGAACACCCTGCTTTTAACACATTTTAAACAAATTGTAATGCCCATAAGTGGGATTTTTTTCTTAATTTTGCGGCATCATCATTAAAAACTATTAGTTATGAAACAATTATCGTTTACTACAGCCAGGGCGGAGTTTTTCCGCCGCGCTACATTTTTTGTGTTTTTTCTCTTGCCGGCCCTTTCCGCTTTCAGCGCCACCGACTACAAGTTTTATTTCGCCGGAGTGCGGATGAACAGCTCCAACAGCACCAACATTGCGCACAATGATGCTTTCACCTCAGGCACGGCGAGTTATGACGATAACACCCGAACGCTTACGCTGACCAATGTGACGGTTTCGCGTACGGGCAGCAATCACAACGTCGTCGACAACGTCGGCCTGTATGGACTGAAAGTTAAGCTGGTGGGCAACTGCACGTTGACCTCACGCGACGACTATGCCTTTGTGACCCGCTATTCAAACAGTAATGAAATGGGCCAGACGGATTTCCTGGTTCTTGGAACCGTTACCATTCAAAGCACGAACAAGAGCGCCATCTATTACGAGGGCGCTGCCGACCACCTTGGCAGCACCTTCAGCGGCCCGGGCACGCTTATCGTAGAATCGACCAACAGCTACGCCATGGAAGGCACCAAGAATAATTCCAATGCGTGCGACATCATGTTCACCGATGGGATAACAGCCTCCTTCAAAGGCAAGAAAGGCGCCCTGTACAAGTTTTCCGACATCACGATAGAAGACAATTCCGAACTGACGTTCAAGGCCACCAACAACAGCAACTATCCCATTATCAACAGTGCCCATGTAATAGCCTATTCCCCGTCTGATTATAATCATATGGGTGGCTACGACGGCGTGGCCAACAGCATCTTGCAACGCCGATATGCCACCATTATTCAGCCCTGGGGCGCCATGGCAGGACTCAACTCGGTGGGAGATGCCAATACCGACACTTACAACGAGGACATTGTGATTACCAACCGCTATATGCTGCTGGTCATCAGTGCTTTCTTCCCCGACGAAACTTTCCGCTCCTACATACAATCGCTCTATCCGAAAATGTATATCACCGAGAGCGAAGTGAACGCACGCACCGTAATGGACGCGAGGTCAAAGGGCTTAACCTCGTTGAGGGGCGTTGGCTATTTCCCGCAGTTGAAAACCCTTTATTGCCAGAACAACAGCCTGACGGAGCTGGACTTGTCGAAGAATACGGCGCTCACCACGCTCGACTGTTCAAACAACAGCCTGACCTCGATTTCCGGCCTCACCAATGCCACCAATATTGCCACCGTGAACTGCTCGGGCAACCAGTTAACCACATTTTCGTTGAATAACAAAACGAAGCTGACTTCGCTGGATGTCCACGACAATCCCAAAATGACCCAACTCAGCTGCTATGGCTGCGCGCTGAAGTCGCTGCAGGTCAGCGGCTGTACCAAGCTGAACAGTATCGACTGCTCGAACAACAGTTTCACCTCCCTGACAATAACGGGCATGTCGTATCTGTCATACCTGGATTGCCGCAACAATCACTCGATGACCAAGCTTTACTGCTATAACAACAGTCTGACCCAACTCAATGCTGCCTATTGTGAGAATTTGACCACGATTGATTGCCAAAGCAACTATTTGTCATCGTTGAACCTTACCAATTGTAACGCCTTGACCTCGCTCAACTGCTATAACAACTGGTTCACCACCTTGACGATTTCCGACCGGCCGGTCCTGTCAACCCTCTATTGCGGCAACAACTCGAAGTTGACCACGCTGACTTGCAACAACAATGCGCTGACATGGCTCACCGTGGATGGCTGCTCAAAACTGGAAACGCTGAACTGCAAGAACAACAAATTCACCAACCTCACCGTCACCGACCTGCCGCTGCTCGACAAACTCGACTGCAGCAACAACTCCCTGCTGCAGACTCTCAATTGCAGCAACAACGCCCTTACCACGCTCACCTTGAATAATTGCAACGCGCTGAAGCAGCTGAATTGCAGCAACAACGCGATAGGAAGCCTCGAGGTGGAAGGTTTCAGCAACCTCAACACCATCGACTGCAGCAACAACGCGCTGACTTCGCTCAACTTGGGCGGCTGTTCCAAGCTGGAAGTGCTCACCTGCAGGAGCAATCAGTTTAATGCCCTCTACGCCAGAAACCTGCCAAAGCTCGAATCACTGGACTGCAGTAATAATCCCACGATGAATTATCTCTATTGCAACAACAACGTCCTCAACACGCTCGTTGTGGAAAACTGCACCGGACTGCTGGAACTGAACTGCTCAAACAACGACCTGCTAAGGCTTGAGGCTGACGGCCTCTCTGCTCTCAAAGTCCTTAACTGCAGCAACAACCCGCGGCTTTTCTATTTGAATTGCGATAACGACGCCTTGGAAAACAACGGCTTGCAGTATAGCGGCTGCGGCGCACTGGAGAGCCTGTTGTGCAGGAACAACCAGCTGGGAATGATTGACGTTTCCGATTGTCCGGAGCTGAGCACGCTGCGTTGCGACAACAACAAAATAAGCAGCATCGACTTGACGGAGAATGCAGAACTGTACACCTTGTCTTGTGCGAACAACCAGATTACGGACCTTGACCTGTCGAGTAATTTCAAGTTGGGTGAGGTGGACTGCTCCGGCAACGACATCACGACGCTCGACCTGTCGAATTATGATAACCTGCGCAGGTTGGACTGCTATGACAACGGCCTCACCTCGCTGGACATTCATGGGTGCAACCGGCTGGTATATCTGGACTGCTCGCGTAACAACCTCACGTCGCTCAGCGTGCTGCAAAGCTCGTACTTGAAGAACGTGTTCTGCTATGGCAACAAGATTCGCGGTGCCAACATGAAGGCGTTTTTGGCCAATCTGTTTGATCGCAGGGAGGTGGAAAGCGTCGGCGTGTTACATATCTATAATCCTTCCTTGGGTGACCAGGAGCGGAACGTCTGCACAACCGACGATGCCCTTTATGCCTGGGAGAAGAACTGGGCGGCAATGTGGTACGACGGCTTCGGGTGGACAATTTACCAGGGGGCCAGCATTCCCACCCCGGTGCGCGGCATCGCTTCCGATGACAACAGTGCGCCGGGCTACAACCTCGGCGGGCAGCGCGTCGGCGACGACTACAAGGGCATCGTGATTCAGAATGGGCGCAAAGTGCGCAAATAAGCCCTTTGTCTAAGGAGGAATATTTTTTATTTCTAAGGAGGATTATTTTTTCTAAGGAGATGAGGAGCCAAGGAGTTTTTTCTCTGCGGCTCCTCATCTTTTTCCAAGGTTTTTTATTTCTAAGGAGGAATATTTTTTTTCTAAGGAGATGAGGAGCCAAGGAGTTTTTTTATTCTCCTTGGCTCCTTTCCTCCTTAGAAAAAATCAGGAGCCTTGGAAAAACAGGTGGCCATAGAAAAACAAGGAGTAAATCTTCGAAGCTCCTTGGAATTGGAAAGTCGGGGAGGGGATTTTTGCTCCTTATTGGCTCCTTGGCGGAAGGGGAAAGGGCGAAATATTGAGAATTGTTTGTATATGTGGTTTATTCTTATTACTTTTGCAAGCTGAAAAGAATAAAACAAGAAGAAACCATGAGCGAAAGAAGAGTGAGGGTGCGCTTTGCCCCCAGCCCCACAGGGCCTTTGCATATCGGCGGCGTGAGGACCGCGTTGTTTAACTATCTCTTTGCGCGCCAGCACAAAGGCGACCTGGTGTTCCGCATTGAGGACACCGATTCCAACCGCTTTGTGCCCGGAGCCGAGGAATATATCATCGAGGCCTTCCGCTGGCTGGGCATCAAGTTCGACGAGGGAGTGAGCTTCGGCGGCACCTACGGTCCCTACCGTCAGAGCGAGCGCCGTCACATCTACCGCAAGTATGTTGACCAGCTGCTGGCCGACGGCAAGGCATACATTGCCTTCGACACCCCCGAGGAGCTGGAGGCCAAGCGCGGAGAGATAAAGAATTTCCAGTACGACGCCTCCACGCGCGGCCTGATGCGCAACTCGCTCACGTTGCCCGCCGAGGAGGTGGATGCCCTTATTGCCGACGGACACCAGTATGTGGTACGTTTCCTGGTGCAGCCCGGCGAGGATGTGCATGTTCACGACCTCATCCGCGGCGACGTGGTCATCAAGAGCGACATCCTTGACGACAAGGTGCTTTTCAAGAGTGCCGACGAACTGCCCACTTACCACCTGGCCAACATTGTTGACGACCACCTGATGGAGATTTCTCACGTCATCCGCGGCGAGGAGTGGCTGCCCTCGGCTCCCCTCCATGTGTTGCTCTACAGGGCCTTCGGCTGGGAAGACACCATGCCACAGTTTGCCCATCTGCCCCTGTTGCTGAAGCCCGACGGCAAGGGAAAATTGTCGAAGCGCGACGGCGACCGGCTGGGCTTCCCCGTGTTCCCCCTGGAGTGGCACGACCCGAAGTCGGGCGAGGTGTCCAGCGGTTTCCGCGAGCAGGGCTACTTCCCCGAGGCTGTGGTCAATTTCCTCGCACTGCTGGGCTGGAACCCCGGCACCGAGCAGGAAATGTTCACCCTCGACGAGCTGGTGGAACAGTTCGACCTTTCGAAATGCTCGAAGGCCGGCGCACGCTTTGCCTATGAGAAGGGCATCTGGTTCAACCACGAGTACATTCTTAAAAAGAGCGACGACGAGATTGCGCAGCTCTTTGCGCCCATCGTGGCCGGCAACGGCGTCGAGGAGAGCATGGAGCGCGTGAAAATGGTGGTCCACATGATGAAAGACCGCGTGAACTTCGTCAAAGAGCTGTGGCCGCTCTGCTCCTTCTTCTTCATCCCGCCGTCGGAGTACGACGAAAAGACGGTAAAGAAACGCTGGAAAGACTATTCTGCACAACAGATGTCGGAGTTGGCGGAGGTCATCCGCGGCATCGACGACTTCTCTGTGGAAGGGCAGGAAACCGTTGTTAAGAAATGGGTTGAGGAAAAAGAATACAAGCTGGGCGATGTGATGAACGCCTTCCGCCTGGCGCTGGTGGGCATTGGCAAAGGCCCCGGCATGTTCGACATCACCGCCTTCTTGGGCAAGGAGGAAACCCTTAGCCGCCTGCAACGCGCCATCAAGGTTCTGGGCTGAAAAATGTTCAGCAGTTGCAGGGGCAAAACTTGTAATCCAAACCAATTGTAGATTATGTATAACGTCGTAGTCTTTTTCATGCAACTGGGCATTGCCATTGCCAGCCACTTCAACGAGAAGGTTCGCAAGATGTGGCGCGGTGAGCATGATGCCTTTGCCTATCTGAAGGAGCATGTGGACCCCAAGGCGCGCTATGCCTGGTTCCATGCCGCCTCGCTGGGCGAGTTTGAACAGGGCCGGCCCATCATGGAACAGTTGCGCCGCGAACATCCCGAATATAAAATCCTCCTTACTTTCTTCTCTCCCTCGGGCTACGAGGTGCGCAAGAATTATGAGGGTGCCGACTTGATTTGCTATCTTCCCATCGACACCATCGGCAACGCCCGGCGCTTCCTGCGCGCGGTGCGTCCCGAGCTGGTGTTCTTCATCAAGTATGAATTTTGGTACAACTACCTCCACATCCTGAAGCATCGGCAGGTGCCCCTCTATAGCGTCAGTTCCATTTTCCGTCCCAATCAAATCTTTTTCCGCTGGTATGGCCGGCAGTACAGCCGTGTGTTGAAATGTTTTACGTGCTTTTTCGTGCAAAACGAGGTGAGCCGGCAGTTGTTGTCAACTATCGGCATCCATGATGTAGAGGTTACCGGCGACACCCGTTTCGACCGCGTGCTTGAGATTAAGAAACAGGCCCGCCAGTTGCCCTTGGTCGATGCCTTCGTGGCGGGAAACGAGGGCCATGTGTTTGTGGCCGGCAGCAGCTGGTCGCCCGACGAGGACATTTTCATGCCTTATTTCAACCGCGAGCACCCGGAGTGGAAACTCATCATTGCCCCGCACGTCATCGGCGAGGACCATCTCGACAAAATCATAGCCCTGTGCGAAGGCCGCCGCGTGGTGAGATACACCAAGACCACGGCCGAAGAGGCCGCCAAGGCCGACGTGCTCATCATCGATTGTTTCGGACTGTTGAGCAGCATCTACCACTATGCCACGGTGGCATACGTGGGCGGAGGCTTCGGCGTGGGCATTCACAACCTGGCCGAGGCGGCTGTGTGGAGCGTGCCCGTGTTCTTCGGTCCCAACAACGAGCGATTCCAGGAGGCCCAGGAGCTGAAGAAGAACGGCGGAGGCATTGAGATTACAAGCTACGACGATTTCGCCGCCCGCATGGAGCAACTCATTGCCGACGGCGGCGACCTCGAGACCCGCGGAAAAGCCGCCGCTGACTATATCCTCGGCAGGGCTGGGGCCACAAGGAAAATCCTCAATAGCGTGTTTGGTCAGAAATAAACTCACGGTGCTTGCAAGGTTTTGTAAGAATCAACTCATCCATGCCAACCACAAAAGTCACTCCCCTTACTTTCAAACGCAAACTGGCGCTTGACCTCTGGCGCTTGCACGAGGCCAATGAGCGCCGCGAACATCCTTTGCGCCAGCTCTTCTGGGAATGTACGCTCAGGTGCAACCTCAGTTGCCGGCATTGCGGCTCCGATTGCAAGGTGAAGACGGAGCAGAAGGACATGCCGCTTGCCGACTTCCTGCGTGTGCTCGACAGCGTTTCGGCCAAGACCGACCCGAGCCAGGTGTTCGTGGTCGTCACCGGCGGCGAGCCACTCATGCGCACCGACTTGGAAGAGTGCTGCCGCGAAATCAGCAAAAGGGGATTCCCCTGGGGGATGGTGTGCAACGGCCTTTTCCTCACCCGCCAGCGTTTCAACGGATTGCTCGAAGCCGGCCTGTGCAGCATCACCGTCAGCCTGGACGGCCTGGAAGCCGACCACAACTGGATGCGCGGCAACGAACGAAGCTTCGCCATGGTGTCGGAGGCCATCGACATGCTCGTGGCAACGCCAGGGCTGGTGTTCGACATCGTCACCTGCGTCAACCGCCGCAACTATAGTCACCTGTCCGACATCAAGGAGTTCCTCATCAGCAAGGGCGTGCGCCGGTGGCGGTTGTTCAGCATCTTCCCCATGGGCCGTGCGGCCCAGGACCCGATGATGCGGCTCACCGACGACGAGTTCCGTGGCATGTTCGAGTTCATCAAGGCCACGCGGCTGGAGGGGCGCATACGTGCCGACTATGGTTGCGAAGGCTTCCTCGGCAACTACGAGGGCGACGTGCGCAACCGCTTCTTCTCTTGTCAGGCCGGCATTACCGTTGGCTCCGTCATGGCCGACGGCACCATTGCCGCCTGTGCCAGCATCCGCGCCGACTATAGCCAGGGAAACATCTACAACGGCGACGACTTCATGGAGGTGTGGGAAAACAAATATCACCCCTACCGCGACCGCGAATGGATGCGAAAGGGTGAATGTGCTGATTGTAAGTACTTTAAATATTGCCGCGGCAACGGCATGCACCTCCGCGATGAGCATGGCAACCTCTTGTTTTGCCATCTCAGGCGGTTGGAAAACACCAAGTAGCCATATTATTCCATAGGCAATATTATTCGCGTGTATGTAATCCATTGGCAATGTCATTTGCGTAGGGACATACTTTATGTATGTCCGCCTGCTTCATCACATCCGGGTGTTTTCGGACATACATAAAGTATGTCCCTACGGGCCCGACGCCATAGGAGCCGACGTCATAGGAGCCGTTGATAGGAGCCGACGCCTCCGAGCGTCGGAGTAATTTATATAGTCCGACGCTTGGAAGCGTCGGCTCCTACATGCGTCGGCTCCTACATGCGTCGGCTCCTACATGCGTCGGCTTCTACTTGTGTCGGTTCTTACTTGCGTCGGCTTTTTCATTTCAATTCTTTTCTCGCATTGGAAATGCTGATACTCATTGCTGCCGAATTGCAAATTCGGCAGAACGGAGGGTTATGTAAAATGGAAAATTCGGCAGAACGGTGGCGGGGCGCAATGAAACAAAATGGGGGAGGGGATTGTCAAGATTTTTCAATGGTTTTTTTGTTCCACAATGGGTTTGACCGCAAATTTCGGGTAGAAATCTTCAAGATTTCTTCTCTCAATCTTCAAGATCTCTCCTTGAAATTTGCGGTCAAACCAAGGGTAATTTGAAAACCGTTGATATTCAACACTTTACAAAATCGGCAAATTTTCGCCGATTTTGTAAAGATTTTTCATAAAAATTCCCATGGTTGATACCCACCTCAAAACGCGGGTTTCAAGGTCGTTGGCGGTTCTTTTTCGCCTTTATTCTTCGCGTTCCCTGTACCAGTCGCAGTAGGCCACGTAGTGAGCGGCGTTGTCGGTTTGTCCGGGGCGGGCCATTTTGATGAATTTTGCGGGCACGCCTCCCCAGATTTCTCCCGGACCCACCTTGGTGCCTCCCACGACGAGTGCGCCGGCGGCCACGATGGCGCCTTCGCCAATCTCGCAGTTGTCGAGCAGGGTGGCCCCCATGCCGATGAGCACATGGTCGTGGATGGTGCAGGCGTGCACGGTGGCATTGTGGCCGATGGTGACATCGTTGCCGATGTTGAGCGGTCCCACCTTGTAGGTGGTGTGCAGGCATGCGCCGTCCTGCACGTTTGTGCGGTTGCCGATGTGTATGTATGCCACGTCACCGCGCACCACGGCGTTGAACCATACTGAGCATTCGTCGCCCATTACCACTTCGCCCACGATGGTGGCGTTTTCGCTGAAATAGCAATTTTTGCCCCATTTGGGGGCCAGTCCGTTCACTTCTTTTATCAGAGCCATGTTATTTTTTGAGGTGTTTTGAGTTTACGATTTCAGGTCGGCTTTTGCCGAGTCTTCGCGGTGGATGATGTCGTCGATCATCCATTTTCCCTTTTCCTGAATGAGCTTGAAGGTGTAGGTTTCGGTGAAGAACTCCTCCTCGTCTTCGGTGAGTGTGGCCTTGCATTCCACAGATGCCGACTGCTCGTCGGAGATGCTGATTTGCATGATGTCGTATTTGGTCATCCTCACCGATGAGCCCGTGTTCCACATGGGAGTCCACATTTCGCGGTCGTGCCGGTTGTCGTTGATTTTCACCAGCTTTCTCATTTCTGCCGAGAGGTATTGCTCAAAGTCGTGGGTGTCGATGTATGTCTGGAGGAAGTCGCCCATCCTTATTCGCAAGGCATTCTCGGCCTGCATTTGTTTCTCGGCATTTTCCTTCTGCACCAGTTCGAGGGAGTCCTTGATGACTTTCTCCAACGAGTCGCGTAGGGCTTGTTCGTCGGCTTGCCGTTGCTGGGGGTTGTTGCCGCACGAAGCCAGGCCGACGGTGATGATGGCTGCGCCGAGCAGCGCTGTGATGATGGATTTTGTTTTCATTGCGTTCGTTTTAAAGATGAATGTTGCTGATTGTAAGTCAATATTGCTCCAGCAACCTGATGCGCTCCATGGTGTCGGGGTGGGTGCTGAACAGATTGTTGATGCTTTTCATCAGGCCGCTGGTGATTTTCTTTGGATGAATGATGAACATTTGCGCTATGTCTTCGCGGTTGACGTCGCGAAGTCCGGGATTGCTCGATATCTTGCGCAGTGCCGAGGCCAGCGCCAAGGGGTTTCCGCAGAGTTCGGCCCCTCCGGCGTCGGCCATGAATTCGCGTTTGCGCGAGATGGCAAACCTTGTGAGCAGTGTGAAGAAATAGGCGATGGCGGCACATACGAGGCCGATGAAGAGCATGGCCACCGCACTGGCGCCGTTGTTCTTGTTTCCAACTCGCCTTGAGAATGATCCGCCGTTGTGCCAGAGAATGCGCGCCACTACGGTGACGACCGTTGAGATGATGCCCACGAAGACGGTTGAGATGATGAGCAGGCGCGTGTCGCGGTTGCGTATGTGCGTCAGTTCATGGCCTATGACTCCGGCCAGTTCCTCGTCGTTGAGTTTTTCCATCAGGCCGGTTGTCACGGTCACGGTGTAGGTCTTGTCGTCGATGCCCGAGGCAAAGGCGTTGAGCTGCGGGTCGTTCACGATGTTCACCTGCGGCATGTTCATTCCGCAGGCCATCGTGAGGTTTTCCACAATGTTGTAGAGGCGCGGGTTGTCCATGCGTGCCAGGGGTGTGGCGCGCACGGCATGGCGTATCATCGACGTGTTGGTGAAATAGGCGATGATGAACCACAGCGCCACCACTCCCACCACCCAAGGCATGAAGACGAGGAAACCGTCGTTGACGTTGCTCACCAATCCGTGGGCACCGCCGTCGTTGAGGCCGGGGCCGCCTCCCAACAGGTTGAGCAATGCCACGAACAGCCATGTGGCGGCCAGCAAGATGGTGGGGAAACCAAGCAGCAACAACACGCTGAGGCGGTTGTTGCGGCGTATGAGGGAGTGCATCCCGACGTATTTCATCCCTTAGCGGTCAGAATTTTATTTCGGGAGCTTTGTCGTATTCGGCACGGTCGGCCTTCGGCACCTCGAACATGGGTTCGCGCTGGAATCCGAACATTCCGGCCAGAATGTTCGACGGGAACGTCTGAACGGAGTTGTTCAGCTCGCGCGTGGCGGTGTTGAAGTATCGGCGCGTGGCGGCCAGCTTGTTCTCGATATCGCTTATTTCCTGCTGTAGTTGGAGGAAATTCTGGTTGGCTTTCAGCTCGGGATAAGCTTCGAGCGACACCTTCAGGCCTGCCAGGGCGCTGGAGAGCTGGTTCTCGGCGGCTATGCGGTCGTTGATGCCGGTGGCGTTCATGGCTGCCGACCGGGCCTCGGTGACGCGGATGAGCAGTTCCCTCTCGTGCTCGGCATAGCCTTTCACGGTGGCCACCAGTTGCGGAATGAGGTCGTGGCGTTGTTTCAGCTGGACGTCGATGTTGGCGAAAGCATTTTCGCGGTTGTTGCGCAACCTAACAAGGTTGTTGTAAATGCCGGCAACCCAGAAGCCGATGAGCAGGACACCAACCACAAAGATAACGAGTGCTAATAACATAATCTTGATGTTGAAAGGGTTAATGAAAAAATGTGATAATAAAAGAAAATTTCTATTTTCTTGCAAAATTAGCGATAAAAATCTGAATGTAGGCCATGTTTCGACATTTTTTTTCGCAAATGGCTCTTTTTCTGCCCGTTTCGCCGGTGGTGATGAACAAAAAACGGCCCTCTTGGCGATTGAAGAATGCCAAGAGGGCCGTATGATGGCGGGGGTGTTGAAATCAGAAGGCCCCGACGTACTTGCCGTAGAAACTCAGCACGCAGTCGCTGTCCACGTAGGTGGGCGAGATGCTGAAAGTCTTCGTGCGTGAGTTGTCAATCCATATTTCGGTGATGTAGGCGGCCAGTTCTGTTTCCTTGTTATACCAAAGTCCGTTGTTGTTCAGGTAGTTGTAGAAATAGAACGACACCTTGTGGGTTGCGTCGTCGTAGTAGAGGTCGAAGGTTTTCTCCAAGGGGTATGCCCCGTAGAAGACGGCTCCGCTTTTTGCGACGTCGTAGAAGATGGCCTTCATCGTGAGCGATTGCATGGGCTGCTGGTCAAGGGCTTGGCGCAGTGTTTCATAGCGGTCGCCTTTAATCAACTTTGAGAACACCCTTGGCGAGACGCCCGAAATGACGATGGTGGAGTCGGCCGATCGGAAGAAAGCCGTGGCGTTGATGGAATCGACTTTCGTCGTTGTCTTCAGCGTGTCGTTGTAGAAGCGCAGGATGCCTGAATAGGAGCCGTCCATCTGTTTCATGTAGGCGGCTTTCTGTTCGGGGGTGTAGTCTTCATAATCGGTTTCGTCGTCGTTCAGGCACGACGTGAGGGTCAGGGCCGGCACACAGGCCAGCAGAAGGGCAATGGTTTTGATGATGTTTTTCATTTTTTTCTTTTCTTTTTTTTCTAGATTTTCTAGAAACTCTAGATTTTCTAGAAGCTCTAGATGTTCTAGGTTCCTTTTGTAAAACTTTATAAAGTAAATGCAAGATTCGGCAGAACCTTGCATCTTCTTGGTTGTTATTTTTCTTTTTGGTTCATATTCTCTTGCTCTCGCCTCTCAGCAGGTTCATAAATTCCTCCCTTGTCTTGGCCTGGTTGAAGGCCTTGCTGAAGGCGCTGGTGGTGGTGATGGCGTTTTGTTTTTCCACGCCCCTCATCTGCATGCACATGTGCTTGGCCTCCACCACGACCATTGTTCCCATGGGGTGCAGGGTGTCTTGAATGCACTCCATGATTTGTTGTGTGAGCCTTTCCTGCACTTGTAGCCGGTGGCTGAAAATGTCCACTACGCGGGCAATTTTCGACAGCCCCGTGATGTAGCCGTTGGGGATGTATGCCACATGCACCTTTCCGTAGAAGGGCAGCAGATGGTGCTCGCAGAGGGAGAAGAAGTCGATGTCTTTTACGATGACCATCTGGTTGTAGTCCTCCTTGAAAAGGGCTGCGGTGAGCACGGCATGGGCATCCTGAGCATAACCGCGGGTGAGAATTTGCATGGCCTTGGCCACGCGCTCCGGCGTCTTCTGCAGTCCCTCGCGCCCGGTGTCTTCTCCCAACAGGCGCAATATTTCCTTATAGTGGACCATGAGCTGGTCCAGTCCCTCACGATATTCTGTTTCCGGGTTCATGTTGATTATCTGACGTTGATTTTTCCCTTCACCACGCTTGCCGACTTATATCCCATGGCCCTGACTTTCTTGCAAATTTTCATGGCCTCGTCGTAGGTTTTGAAGTTCCCCATGCGGCAAATCCATCTTGGAGAATAGAAATGAGTGTAAATGGGCTGGTCGGGGAATGCGGCCTTCATTTTGTTTCCTATCTGTTCGGCCTTGATGCGGTCCTCGCGGGTGTTTCCTCCCGAATACACCTGCACCCTGTATCCTGTCACGGTTTTCGCCCCTTTCATCACTTTCTTTCCCTGGGGCTCGTTGGCAGCGGCCTCTTTTTCGCGTTCCGCGGCTTCCCTGCGCTGCTTTTCGGCTCTTGCCTGAGCCGCCTTTGCCGAGTCTTCTTTTTCTTTTTCGGCCTGAGCCTGTTGGTCGCGCAGGTCGTCGGCCTGTTGTTTGGGCTTTTCCTCGGTTTTCTTGTCCTGCCGGGGTTTGTTGTCCTGTGGCGGCTTGGCGGCAGTGGTGGGAGCGGGTGCCGGTGTCTTGGTCTTACCGTTCACCAGGTCGTCGATTTCCTTGCTTTGCGAAATGGTGACGGTTCCTTCCCCTTGCTTGTTTTCCTGCAATTTTTGCGTATATTGTGCGCTGGCGTTGGCAGCGAAGGCGAGGGCCAGAAATAGTGTTGCGGCAAAATGCTTCATGACATGAATTGTTTTAGTTAAAAAAAGATGTAAAGGAAGGTTGCGCCGGCGTCCGGCCTGTTGCCGCTATTGCCGGCGCAACCCTTGTATGGCTTCTTATTTCCAAGCGTCGATGATGCCTTTGAAGTCGGCAGCTTTCAGGCTTGCTCCTCCGATGAGTCCGCCGTCGATGTCGGGCTTGGCGAAGAGTTCGGGAGCATTGCTGGCCTTGCACGAGCCTCCGTAGAGGATGGTGGTGTCGTCGGCCACTTCCTTGCCATATCTGTCGGCAATGATAGAGCGGATGTAGGCGTGGATTTCCTCGGCCTGCTCTGCGGTTGCCGTCTTTCCTGTTCCGATGGCCCAGATGGGCTCGTAGGCGATGACGATTTTGCGGAAGTCTTCCTCTGCGAGGTTGAACACGGAGCCTTCCAGTTCGGCCTTCACCACTTCGTTCTGCTTTCCGGCTTCCCTTTCTTCCAGGCTCTCACCGATGCAGAAGATGACTTTCAGGTCGTTTTTCTGTGCCAGGAGCACCTTTTCTTTCAGTATTTCGGGAGTTTCCTTGTAGTATTCGCGGCGCTCGGAGTGTCCCAGTATGACGTATTGTGCGCCGGTGCTTTTCACCATTTCTGCGCTCACCTCTCCGGTGAATGCACCTTTTTCCTTGTCGGCGCAGTTCTCGGCGCCCAGTGCCACGATGTCCTGATTAAGGAACTGTGCGATGGAAGCCAAGTGGATGAAAGGCGTGCAGATGACCACCCCGCAGTTGGGTTTGTCGGCTGCCAGTGTTTCGTTGAGCTCTTTTGCCAGAGCGATACCGTCTTGCAGGTTCATGTTCATTTTCCAGTTGCCTGCTACAATCTTTTTTCTCATTGTTCTGATAACTTATTAATTAGGGTTGTTATTGTCGGGTTGTTGTTTTGCGGATGTTTCTTTCTTCTTTTTCCGCGATTTCTTCCTGAGCCATTTGGACCATGCCCAAAGCCTGTCGGCCAAAGTGAGCAGGAACAGCGGCAAGGCGAACCACAATGTGACGAAGGCCAGTTTCTGCGCCACTCCGTCTTTCGGCATGTGGCCTATTTCCAGCTGCTCCAGCGGTTTTGCGGCTTCTTCCGGCGACAGGTGTGGCAATTGGTTGTGGCTCCATTTCCTAATGACCGTGCCTTTCTTGAGGAGCAGCAGTCCGGGGTTGCTTCTGATGATGGTCTTCAGCGTTGTCTGGTCGGTGAAGCAGAAATCGTATTCCGCCCCTGTCAGTTCCCTCCACCGCTCTATGGCCTCTTCGCCGCTGGCGGTGAGTGCCAGGAAGGTGTAGCCGTGCTCGTGGGCATATTCGCAGAGCTCGTCGATGATGCCGAAATTGCTGTCGCTTGCCTTGTCGAGCCTTGGTGCAACGAGTAGGAAGGTATAGTCTTCGTTGTCGATAACCTCGTCGGTGATGTCGTCGCCCGTGTCCATGCGCTCTATACTGAAGTCGTGGATGGGCGGCACAAAGCCCTCTGCGGTTTGAACGGTCTTGCTGTCAACAAACGTCCATGTGGAGTCGGGATAGTCGTCGAGCGTAAATTCTCTCTGCTCGCCGTTTTTCTCCATGATGAACGTTGTTTCAAACTGCGGCCCCGTCTCTCCTTCTGGGATTTCCATCCCCTGCCGTATGTTGGCCCCGATATGATAGGGCCTGAAGTCGAACAGCGGCAGCGTGTAAAGGCTCCATACGCTGACGGCAAGGATGAAGAGCGCCGAGTAGTTGATGACAATCCATTGGTTGCTTTCCGAAATGAACCTCACCATGCAGAGCGGCCTCCATGCCACTACGAGCGCGCAAGCCATAAGCACCAGGTTCTTGGCAAGTGTCTGCCCATTGCTCAGGTGAATGGCATCGCCAAAGCACCCACAGTCGGAAATGGGATTGGCCACCCACAGCCACAATGTCACCACCGTCATGACAGCCATGAAGGCCACGATGAGTTTCGACACGGTGCGCCGGTGAATGGCGAAGAGCAGGAACAGTCCGAGATTGAACTCCGTGGCACTCAAGACCACCGAAGCGAGCAGTGTGCCCCAGTCGGGGACAATGTCGCCCAGTCCGGCAGCAGTCAGGTAGTCGGCAATCTTGTATTGTGTGCCCAGCGGGTCCACGGCCTTCACGAATCCCGAGAAGATGAACGCCACGGCCACCACGATGCGGCACAGGTTGACCAGTATCCCAGTCACCCTGCCGCCCGTTATTTCTTTGGCGGTCCTGTCGTTTTCCTTTCCCTCCGTCTGTGCCATGATTTCTTTCCCTTGGGTGAGGCAAAGCCTGTCAGCTCAGTTTGATGACGCCAAACACGGCGTAGTTGATGATGTCCATGTAGTTGGAGTCGATGCCCTCGCTCACGAGCGTCTGTCCCTGCAGGTCTTCCATCTCCTTCACCCGTTGTAGCTTGGTCAGAATGAAGTCGGTATAGCTGCTTACGCGCATGCTTCGCCACGCCTCGTCGTAGTCGTGGTTCTTGCGCAACATAAGCGCCAGAGCCTCCTGCGCATGCCGGTCGTAGTGCGTCATGGCCTCTTCGGGCGTCATGTCCACTTCGTCGGCAAAGCCTTTTTCTATTTGTATAAGCCCCACGATGCCGTAGTTGATGATGGCCATGAATTCGGGCCTTATGCCCTCGTCAACCATGGCTTCTCGCTTGATTTCGAGCGACCGAATGCGTTTGGCCTTTATATACAGCTGGTCGGTGAGCGACGACGGCCTGAGAATTCGCCACGACGCCCCGTAGTCGTGAAGCTTTTTCACGAACAGCTCGCGGCACTCCGCCATGGCGTTGCGAAATTGCTGCTCGGTATTTTCGGTTTTCTTACACATATTATGTATGCTCCGTTCATGCGTGTGTGCATAAATCGGTGCAAAGTTAATAAATAATGCTGAAATACGGCCAACTTTTTGGAAGATTAACGCAAATAGTGCCAAAAAGGGCCTTGACAGATGTGATTTTGTCTGAAAGAAGTGCTGATGAATGGCGTGAAAGTGTACGGCAGACAAGGTTTCCGGCCGTGTGGTCACTGCTTGTTTTCCTCCTCCTGCCTTTTCTTGATGTATCTGATTTTTGCACATTCCGCGTCGAAGGCCGCCTGAAGCGAGTCGCGTCTGAGCCGTGCCAGTGTGGCCTGCCTGAGTTGCGAGGCGGTGGCCGTGCCCTGCGCGTAGGCGGCATCGGTGTTGCGCTTCAGCCGGGCATATTCCCAACGGGCCTGCTGCAGCTGTGTGTCGAGTTTCTCCACGTTCAGCTGAGCAGCCAGCAATGCCGAGTCCTGATGGTGCTTCAGTGCGGCGTGGCGCTCTTCAATTTGTTTCTGAAGCTGTTCGTGCCGGCTTTCGCAGGCCGTCAGCAGGGCGGCCAACAGGCATGCCATGACTTTTGTAAATGTTTCCATCTTGAAATGTCAGCTTTCTTGTCCAGAGAATCTTATTGTGGTCGTTTGTCTTGAAATCTTGGTGCAAAGATAAAGATAATAATTGAAAACGCCGAACAATCGGTGGGTAATTCGCCTAAAAAGGGGCTTTTTATGTATCGGAACGACGTTGTTTCTCCTGAGAGGCACTTTATTTCAGGAGCTTTCTGCCCTTGTTTTCCTCCAGCACGCGCATTTGTTGGATGGCAATCTGGTTGAGCTTTACGAGCCGTTCGCCCTGGGGAATGCCTTCGTTAATAAGCACGGCGTTGATGTTCTCCATGTTCGAGAGGCAGATGAGCTCGTTGATGTTTGCATAGTCTCGGATGTTTCCCTTCATCTCTGGATGTTCGTCGCGCCATTGCTTGGCCGTCATGCCGAACAAGGCTACGTTGAGCACATCGGCCTCTTCCGCATAGATGACGCTGGCCTGGGCAGGTGTCACCTCATTTGGTACCAGGTTGTTCTTGATGGCATCGGTGTGTATGCGGTAGTTGATTTTCGAAAGTTCGCGTTTGGCGCTCCAGCCCAGCATCTTCTGCTCTTCTGACTTTAACCGCTGGAACTCCATAACCAGATAAAGGCGGAACTCCACGGAAATCCAAGATGCAAACTCAAAGGCAATGTCTGTTTGGGCAAATGTTCCTCCATATCGTCCGGCTTGAGAAAAGATGCCAATGGCGTTGGTAGCCTCAATCCAACGTGTGGGAGATAGTGTGAAAGCATTCAGTCCTGCTTCTTTTCTAAACCCCTCGAATTCGAGGGGGTTGAATTTGGGATTGTGGAGTGTTTCCCATATACCGAGAAACTCCACGGTGTTGCGGTTGCGCATCCAGTTGCCAATCACGCCGTTAGGGTCAATCGTGTTCTTTTGCCTCGCTATGTCGGTGATGCAGATATAGTCAATTCCGTTGAGGGTTGTTGTCTTGATGGTTGTGTCCTTTACTATGATTTCCGATTTCTTTGCCATATTTCAATCTTTGTTTTTCCTCGTACATTGTTTTACGTTTCGTGTGCAAATATAGCAAATAATTCTTGAAGCGACAAACTTATTGGAGTTTTGTTGCACGGCCGGCACAAAAAGGTGCGCGGTACCGTCGCCTCTTGGCCCATATTTTGGGCCGAATAGCGTTAATCTTCTGAAATTGCTCTCCTTTTACAAGCTTTTTCCGTAATTTTGCACCCGCAAAGCCAGAAAACAATGAAATTATATACCGACGAGGAACTTGCGGCCCTGCTCGACCGCCCGCTATTCCGTCTGGTGGGCCAGGTGGCCGACCAGATGGGCGTGGAATGCTATGTGGTGGGCGGGTTCGTACGCGACATATTCCTCCAGCGGCCGTCCAACGACATCGATGTGGTGGTGGTGGGAAGCGGCATTGAGGTGGCCCGCGAGGTGGCCGCCACCCTTGGACGGCGCGCCCATCTGAGCGTCTTCAAGAATTATGGCACCGCCCAGGTGAAGCTGTCAAGCCAGAAACCCGGCCACGAGCCTATAGAACTGGAATTTGTGGGCGCACGGCGCGAAAGCTATCGCCGCGAGTCGCGAAAACCCATCGTGGAAGACGGCACGCTTGAAGACGACCAGAACCGCCGCGACTTCACCATCAATGCCTGTGCCATCTGCCTGAACGCCAATCGTTTCGGGCAGCTTGTAGATCCCTTTGACGGCATCTACGACATGGAGGACGGCATCATCCGCACACCCCTCGACCCCGACATTACTTTTAGCGACGACCCCTTGCGCATGTTGCGTTGCGTGCGTTTCGCCTCACAATTGCGCTTCGACATTGAGGCGGAGACGAAAGAGGCGCTGAGCCGTAACGCCTACCGCATAAAAATCATCAGCGGCGAGCGCATTGCCGAGGAACTCAACAAGATTCTGCTTTCACCACACCCCAGCATAGGCTTCGTGGAACTACAGGAGAGCGGGCTCCTGCACATCATCATGCCCGAGCTGTCGGACCTCGACATCGTGGAAACGCGTTGTGGAAGGGCGCATAAAAACAACTTCTACCACACCCTGGAAGTGCTCGAAAACGTGTGCAAGACTTCGCCCAACCTCTGGCTTCGGTGGGCGGCACTGCTCCACGACATCGGCAAGACGCGCACCAAGCGGTGGGACAATGCCCTGGGATGGACATTCCATAACCATAACTCCGTGGGCGCCAGAATGGTGGCCGACATGTTCCGCCGGTTGAAGCTGCCCCTCGACATGAAGATGAAATACGTGCAGAAACTCGTGGAACTGCACATGCGCCCCATCGTCATTGCCGACGAGGAGGTGACCGACAGTGCCATACGCAGGCTTTTGAACGATGCCGGCGACGACATCGACGACCTGATGACCCTTTGCGAGGCCGACATCACCAGCAAGAACGAGGTGCGCAAAAAGCAGTTCAGGGAAAATTTCCGCATGGTGCGCGAGAAACTCACCGACCTGAAGGAAAAAGACTACAAACGGCTGCTCCAGCCCGTCATCGACGGTAATGAAATCATGGAGCTGTTCAACCTGAAGCCCTCGCGCGAGGTGGGCGACCTGAAAAAAGTGCTCAAGGATGCCGTCCTCGACAACCGCGTGCCCAACGAGCGCGAACCGCTCATGCAATTGCTCATGAAGACGGCCGGGGAAATGGGGCTTCAACGGTGTGGTGGCACGGAAAACAACCCTCAATCTTGATTTTTTTTCGGGAAAGACCGTTCGTTCAGAATAAACGCCTGAACTTCAGTATCTTTGAAACTGGATGTTGAAAATCGGGTCCAGTCTTTTCCGCAAACGACTCCAGTCCAAACCGCAAAAAACTCCAGTCCATTTGCGGTTTGGACTGGAGTCGTTTGCGGTTTGGACTGAGCCGGACTCCAAGGCTGAGCTGTTGCATAAGTGGTTTCACAAACTTATATATTGTTAAAATAATGTGGGAATAATTGTAAAAAAGCCAACTTTTATGTAACTTTGCAGTCTGAAAACTTTATCAGCCCGCAGAGTTTTGTCATGGGGCGGGTTGATGGGGTTGTTTTCATGTGTTGAACAAACGTTATAATAATAAAAATAGGTATGAAGAACTACAAGATTTTACTGATTGCCGGCCTGTCGGCCGTTCTCGTTTCATGTGGCGGCGGTGGCGGCGGCATGCCCAATTTCGGCGACAACGAGTTCCCCGTGCAGGCCATTTCGAGCCAGAGTACATCCATGCAGACCACCTATCCCGCCACCATCAAGGGTGTGCAGGACGTGGAAATCCGCCCCAAGGTGGCCGGATTCATCACCAGGGTGTGCGTGAAAGAGGGCCAGTCGGTAGGTGCCGGACAGCTGCTCTTTGTCATTGACAACGAGACCTACCAGGCCGCCGTTCGCCAGTCGCAGGCTGCCGTGAACACCGCCACGGCCCAGATGAACACCGCCAAGCTGACGTATGAGAACAACAAAAAGTTGTTTGAGCAGAACGTCATAGGACAATACGAGCTGGAGTCGGCCAAGAATACCTACGAAAGTGCGCAGGCACAGCTCTCACAGGCCCGTGCCGCCCTGGCCTCGGCCAAGGAAACGCTCAGCTTCTGCTATGTGAAGAGCCCGTCGGCCGGTGTCATCGGCAACCTGCCTTACAAGGTAGGCGCCATGGTGAGCGCGTCGAGCATGCCCGCGCTGACCACCGTGTCGAACAACAGTGCCATGGAGGTCTATTTCAGCGTGTCGGAAAAAGACATGCTCGACCTCACCAAGACGGCAGGCAGTTCGCAGGCCGCCATCAACAATTATCCGCCGGTGAAGCTGATGCTGGCCGACGGCACCATGTACGGACACGAGGGAAAGGTGGTGAAGGCCAGCGGACTGATTGACGCCGCCACCGGTTCGGTGCAGCTCATAGCCCACTTCTCCAACCCCGAGCGCCTGCTCAAGAGCGGCGGGTCGGGCTCTATCGTGGTGCCCCGCAGCAACAGTTCGGCCATCATCATTTCGCAGAACTGCGTGTCGGAGGTGCAAGACAAGAAGTTCGTATATGTGGTGGGCAAGGACAACAAGGTGAAATACACCGAAATCACCGTTGACCCGCAGAACGACGGAAAGAACTATGTGGTGCGCAGCGGCCTCAATGTTGGCGACAAGTATGTCACCAACGGCATCACCAAGCTCACCGACGGCATGGAGATTGTGCCCATCACTCCCGAGCGCTATCAGCAGAAGATTAACGAAGCCGCACAGATCGGTGCCGACGGCTCGGCCAAGGGCTTCGTTGACGCCATGCAGGGAAAGAAATAAGGATTATTACTGTTTCACGGTTTGCCGTTGCGGTCGGTTTCTTTTCTTCTCTCAACCTGTGCCATGTCCCCCTTCTTGTAGGGAGTGGCATCAGCGTTGGCCCCGAAAGGCAGGAATTGTAAACCACAACGGGCCAAGCCGTTAAAAACACGAACAGATATGACATTTACAAACTTTATCAAGCGCCCGGTGCTCTCCACGGTGATTTCAATCGTGATTGTGCTGCTGGGCTTCATTGGGCTGGCCACGCTGCCCATTGAGCAATATCCCGACATTGCGCCTCCCACGGTTGTGGTGTTCACCAGCTATCCCGGTGCCGATGCCGAAACGGTGAAGAACTCGGTGCTCGTGCCACTGGAAGAAAGCATCAACGGCGTGGAAGGCATGGACTACCTCTCTTCGTCGGCATCGTCAGGCTCGGCCAGCATACAGGTGCTCTTCAGGCAGGGCATGAACGCCGACATGTGCGCCGTGAATGTGCAAAACCGCGTGCAGCAGGCACAGGCTTTGTTGCCGGCAGAGGTGACCCGCATCGGCGTCACCGTCATGAAGCGTCAGACATCACAGGTGATGATGTTCACCCTGACCAGCGACGGACGCTACGACGACAAATTCCTCACCAACTATTCAAACATCAACATCATTCCGGCCATCAAGCGTATTCAGGGCGTGGGCGACGTGCAGAGCCCCGGCGTGAAGACCTATTCAATGAGAATATGGCTGAAGCCCGAAGTGATGAAGCAATACAACCTGATGCCTTCCGACATCAGCGGCGTGCTGGCAGAGCAGAACATTGAGGCTGCACCGGGAACATTCGGTGAACAGTCGGACGTGGCCTACGAATACGCCATGCGCTATACCGGACGACTGAAGTCGGAAGAGGAATTTGGAAACATCGTCATTTCGAGCGATGCCAACGGCAACACGCTGAAACTGAAGGATGTGGCAAAGATTGAACTTGGCGGACTTCAGTATTCGGTGTCGATGAAGAACAACAACATCCCGTCGGTCATGGGCATGGTTCAGCAGATTGCCGGCTCCAACGCCAACGACATTGCCGTGCAGGTGAAGAAGGAGCTGGAGGAGCAGGCCAAGTTGTTCCCTCCGGGCATGATGTATAAAATCAACTACGACGTCACCGAGTTCCTTTATGCCAGTATCGAGGAAGTGGTGTTCACGCTCTTCATGACGCTGGTGCTGGTGTTCCTCGTGGTGTATGTGTTCCTGCAGGACTTCCGCTCCACGCTCATCCCGCTGATTGCCGTGCCGGTGTCGCTTATCGGTACGTTCTTCTTCCTCAAGATTTTCGGCTTCTCCATCAACCTGCTTGTGTTGTCGGCCCTGCTGCTGGCCATTGCCATTGTGGTGGACGACGCCATCGTGGTGGTTGAGGCCGTGCATGCCAAGCTCGACCAGGGCTACAAGAGCGCGCTGACGGCGTCTATCGATGCCATGAACGAAATTTCGGGCGCCATCATCTCCATCACCCTCGTGATGGCATCGGTGTTCATTCCCGTGTCGTTCATTGGCGGCACCAGCGGAACGTTCTACCGCGAATTTGGTGTCACCATGGCGGTAAGTATCTTTATTTCAGCCCTCAACGCCTTAACCCTGTCGCCCGCCTTGTGCGCCATTTTCCTGAAGCCGCACGATGCCGAGGGCAAGGAGGTGAAGATGTCGCGCATCGACCGTTTCCACACGGCTTTCAACACTTCCTACGAGAAAGTGCTCGGAAAATATAAGAAACATGTGGAAAAGCTGGTGCGCAAGCCCGTTGCCATCGGCATTGCCGTCATCATCGGCATTGCCGTGTTGGCCGGAACGATGGTAACCACCAAGACCGGACTTGTGCCGAGCGAGGACACAGGAACCTTGTTCTGCACCATTTCCATGCCGCCGGCCACTTCGGTGGCCCGCACCACGCAGGTCATCAACCAGGTGGACTCCATCCTGGCCACCAATCCGGCCATTCAGAGCCGTGAGCAAATTCAGGGTTACAACTTCATTGCCGGCGCCGGCAGCGACCAGGCCACCTTCATCATCAAGCTCAAACCGTTCTCAGAGCGCCAGAAAGGCTTCTGGTGGAAATTGTCGGGACTCTGGCAGGGCGACGGCATTTACCGTTTCCTCATCAACCCGCTCGACGCCAACTCGGTGCTGGGACTTATTTACAAGCAGACCGCTTCCATCAAGGACGCACAGGTGCTGGCATTCTCGCCGCCCATGATTCCCGGTTTCTCGGCCAACAGCGGCGTGTCGCTGGTGATGCAGGATCGCACGGGCGGCAGCCTCACACACTTCTTCGAGGTGGTGCAAACTTACCTGGCAGAACTCAATAAGCGCCCGGAAATCCAGATGGCGCAGACCAGCTACAACCCCAATTATCCGCAATACATGATTCATGTTGACGTGGCCAAGTGTAAGCAGTCGGGTATTTCGCCTTCCACCATTCTCACCACTCTTCAAGGCTACTATGGCGGCCTCTACGCCTCCAACTTCAACGCCTATGGAAAACTCTACCGTGTGATGGTGCAGGGCTCGCCCGAAACGCGCATGACTCCCGAGTCGCTCAACAGTGTCTATGTGCGCACCCCGTCGGGCATGTCGCCCATTCAGGAGTATTGCAAACTGGAGCGCGTCTATGGACCTTCCAACATCAACCGCTTCAACCTCTTCACTTCGATCAACGTGACCGCCACCGTTGGCGACGGCTACTCGTCGGGTGAAGCCATCAAGGCGTGTGAGGAAGTGGCCGCCAACGTGCTGCCGCAAGGCTATACTTACGACTACAGCGGCCTGACGCGCTCGGAGGCAGCTTCGAGCAACTCCACCGCCCTTATCTTCGTGCTGTGTTTCATCTTCATCTACCTTATTTTGTCGGCACAGTACGAGAGTTACATCCTTCCCTTGGCCGTGGTGCTCAGTGTGCCTTTCGGCTTGGCGGGAGCATTCCTCTTTACACGTCTGTTTGGCCATTCAAACGACATCTACATGCAGATTTCGCTCATCATGCTCATTGGTCTGCTGGCCAAGAATGCCATTCTTATTGTACAGTTCGCCCTTGAGCGCCGTCATACGGGCATGGCCATCTCGTGGTCGGCAGTGCTCGGTGCCGCCGCTCGTCTGCGTCCTATTCTTATGACATCGTTGGCCATGGTCATCGGCCTCTTGCCCATGATGTTCGCAAGCGGTGTGGGCAAGAACGGCAACCAGACACTTGGCGCCGCTGCCGTGGGCGGCATGCTCATCGGCACCCTGCTCCAAGTGTTCGTGGTGCCCACGCTGTTCGTCATCTTCCAGTCGCTGCAGGAGAAGATCAGCCCCATGAAGTTTGAGGATGAAGAGAATCCCGACGTCGAGGCTGAGTTGGCACAATATGCCCACCGCCCCGTGGAATATGAAGTGGAACAATAATGCCAGGCAGTAACATCAAAGATTCAACGACAATGAAAAAGAACATCATCATAGCTGCGCTTGCACTGCTCGTCATGGGCAGTTGCAAGACGCTGCGCACCGAATATGAGCGCCCCGAGGTGAACACCAAGGGGTTGGTGCGCGACCCGTCCAGCCTTACCGATACGCTGGTTTCCAGCAATCAGGCCACTTTCGGCCAGTTGCCCTGGCGTTCTGTGTTCACCGACCCGCAGTTGCAGGCCCTCATCCAGCAGGCCCTTGCCAGTAATGCCGACCTGCTCAACGCCGCCCTCAGCGTGAAGATGGTTGAAGAGCAGGTGCGCATGGCCCGGCTGGCCTTCCTGCCCGGCATCTCCTTTACTCCGCAGGGAACCATTTCGTCGTGGGACTATGGCAAGGCCACCAAGTCTTACCAACTGCCCATTACCGCGTCGTGGAATGCCGACCTCTTCGGCACCCTGCTTAACCAAAAGCGTAGTGCGCAGGCCGCCCTGCTGGCCACCAAGGACTATCAGGTGGCAGTGCAGACCAATGTGGTGTGCGGCGTGGCCAATCTCTACTACACGCTGCTTATGCTCGACCGCCAGATGGAAATTCTCGACGACATGAGCCAGCTGACGCAAGACACATGGGACAAGATGAAAATCATGAAGGACAACCGCATCGGCTATCGCTCCACCGCCGTGCAGAGTGCCGAGGCCAACCATCTGAGCGTGCAGGCGCAGAAAGCCGAGCTGAAACGCCAGATTCGCGAAATGGAAAACTCCATGAGCGTGCTCCTCGGACAGCCCGCACAGACCATCAAGCGCGGAAAACTTGAGGCGCAATCCTTGCCGCAGAACTTCTCGGCCGGCGTGGGTATTCAGTTGCTCAACAACCGTGCCGACGTTCACGCCGCCGAGATGAAGCTGGCCCAGTGTTTCTACGACATCAACACCGCCCGCAGCCGCTTCTATCCCAGCATCACCATTTCGGGCACAGGAGCCTTCACCAACCAGAACGGCTTGGTCAACCCCGGAAAAATGCTTTGGAGTGCCGTGGGAAGCCTTGTGCAGCCCATCTTCCAGAAAGGTCAGCTCACCGGCGGTCTCCGCGTGGCCGAAATGCAGTATGAGCAGGCCTACAACTCGTGGCAGGCCGTTGTGCTCAAGGCCGGCAGCGAGGTCAGCAACGCCCTCGTGCTCTACAACTCAAGCGCCGAGAAGAGCGACATTGAGGCCCAGCAAATTGAGGTGCTCAAGAAGAACGTGGAAGACACCAAGGCCCTCATGGCCAGTTCCGGAAGCACCTATCTCGAGGTCATCCAGGCACAGAGCTCGCTCCTCAGCACTCAGCTCTCGAAGGTGACCGACGACTTCTACAAGATGCAGGCCGTGGTCAACCTCTATCAGGCCCTCGGTGGCGGAGGAGGGGAATAAATCTTTGATTTTAGTTATGAATTACCAACTCATATCATAGAAATCATATTTTAAACGAAAAGGGACATCACCCCATAATTTAGAACTCATAACTTAAAAACGAAGTTTTATGAACGATATTTCCCCGCGCGCCGAGATTTCGCCCAAGGCACAAATCGGCGACAATTGCAAAATATTCCCGTTCGTCTATATTGAGGACGACGTTGTCATCGGCGACAACTGCATCATCTTCCCCTTTGTCAGCATCCTCAATGGAACGCGCATGGGCAGCCACAACAAGGTTCACCAGGGCTCCGTCATCGGCGCCCTGCCGCAGGACTTTGACTTCCGTGGAGAAAAGTCGGAATGCATCATCGGCCACAACAACATCATCCGCGAGAACGTCGTGGTGAACCGTGCCACCCATACTGGCGGCCAGACCGTTATCGGCAACGACAACTTCCTCATGGAGGGTGCCCACATCTCCCACGACACCAAGGTCGGCGACCAGTGCGTGTTCGGCTACGGCACCAAGATTGCAGGTGATTGCGAGATTGGCAATGGCGTCATCTTCTCGTCGAGCGTTATCGAAAATGCCGGAACGCGCGTCGGTGAAGGCGCCATGATACAGGCCGGCACCACCTTCTCGAAGGACGTGCCCCCCTATATCATTGCCGGAGGCACACCCGTGGCCTACGGCGGCGTGAACACCACCATGTGCCGCGCCTACGGCATTGACGAGAAGGTGCTCAAGCACATTGCCAACGCCTATCGCCTGGTGTTCCACGGCCAGACCAGCGTCTTCGACGCCATTCACCAAATCCGCGACCAGGTGCCCGACAGCCCCGAAATCCGCCTCCTCACCGACTTCATGGAAAGTTCGCAGAAGGGCATCATCAGCAAGATGTAATTGTTTCAAAGTGAAGAGTGAAAAGTGAAGAGTGAAG
>JAEEGL012003494.1_pt1 | contig 30534 bp, 34 predicted proteins | sample 9134231 | NCBI WGS metagenome assembly JAEEGL01 (sample SAMN16246548, study PRJNA631951) | gut metagenome | biome: gut microbiome; feature: rumen; material: fiber-attached | host: Bos | place: Iran: Karaj | collected 2018-10 | reverse complement strand
TTCGCCTGTGATTTTAAAAGGAAGCGACGGAGAGATTTCCGACAAACTTCTTTGCATTGGTGATTTCGTGAAGGAAACCAAGGTTCTTTCGGTGGATATGAAATCTTTTGAAAAGAAATCCTTGACCTCGACGATTTCTTCCACCCAGAAATTTTCTGATGATGAAAATCAAAATGCACAGGCTGTTGAGACTTTGCTTGCCGATTCAAAAAAATGGCTTCATCCTTTTTATTACAAGGGCCTTTTAGTTCCTGTTTCCGACATTCCGGTTTATGAAGCTGACGGTACGTTGAGTTCAAAAATTGTCTTTCCGGGTCTCTCATGGATTACGGGCAATGCTTGGGACGGAACAAATTTGGTTCTTTCTTTCGGCGTTAATCCCGGGGGATTTCTCACCGCAATTCAGGACGACAAATTTGAGCTTGGATTTGAGGCTACATTGAGCGGCGGTTCCACCACGAATCTTTTTAAATATAGTCTTTCGCCGGCTGTAATACTGGATTCATCCGGTTTTATGCAGGCAAGCCTTTCATCTACAGTAAAAACGACATTTGCGGTGGGAAAATGTTCGTTCGTCCTGCAGAATGAAAATTTTGTGTTCTTTGGTAAACAGCATCCTGTGCATCGTGCGGTGGAGAATTATGTGCTTCTGAAAATCAAGGATGTCCTTGATGATGAGCGCGAGTATCTCACGGTGAAAAATACGGCGACGGCGGTTTTCTCAACGGTGAGAAGCACTGGTCCCGGAAGATTCGAATACGGTGGTTTCATGGCGCAGCTGCTTTACAGGATGTCATGGAGAAAATGTTTTGGCGAGGATTTTTCCAATCCGACCGACGGAGTTTTTTCCCACGTGCTTTTCCCAGCGGTTGCGATGCGTATTCCGAAACTGATTCCGGTTGATTGCGTTTATGGGCTGACATACAATCTGCCTGTTTCCGTCAAAGCGTTCCTCGCTCCAGAGAAGAACTGCCTTTTCGATGTGTGCGTGAAGACCGTGATTTTTTCCGCCGACATACAGAGGGGACTTACTTTCTTCCCGCTTTACTTCAACCGGATTGTCGCGCTCGCTTCCTATGACATGGGATTTTATGACGAGAACAATAGTGTGACTCTTTTCAACTGCGTCTCGAAGTTCAAGGATTTTTCCTCCATGAAATATTCTGACTGCCTGACCCTTTCTTTCGGACTTGAGGGGGCGTTGAACACAGGTGTGTTTGCAAGCTCAAGCATGGTTCAGTCTCTGGGCATGGACATAAAATATTATCCACACAGCGACGCAAAAATTCCATTTGAGTTCCAGCTTGCGACCTCGCTTTCATTGTAGGAGGATTCGTCTTTCTGTTTTCTACTTTTCCCACTGGACAATCCGGGAAAATAATAGTATACTTAACAAGTAGGAAAATAGTGAAAAGAAGGACTGAAGATGAAGATTTCTACCCGCGGACGATATGCCTTACGGTTTATGATAGATTTGGCTCAGCATGACAGCTCGGAATACACGGCACTCAGGGACATCTCGGAGCGGCAGGAAATCAGCATAAAGTATCTTGAGCAGATTACGTCGCTGCTTTGTAAGTTCGGTCTTCTGCAGAGTGTGCGCGGACCACAGGGTGGATACAGGCTCGCACGTGCTCCGTCCGAATACACCGTGGGGGAGATTCTCCGAATTACGGAAGGGGATCTTGCTCCGGTTGCCTGTCTTTCCCTGCCCGAGAATACCTGCCCCAAAAAAGAAGAGTGCGCGACCCTTGATTTGTGGACCGGCCTTTACAAGGTGATCTGCGAATATCTTGACAGCAAGACCCTTGAGGATTTAATCAGCAGCGTAAAAAAACTTGAGGACAACACGGATTATTTTATTTGAGGTGCTGTCCCCGTAAGCTGGTATTCGCTAGAGACTGTCGGCTTCGGCTATTAATCCGTCAATAATTTCTCTATACTCTGTCAAGATTTCTTTTGCTTTCTCTTTATCAAAAAACAGATTTTCATCATGTGTTTTCTCGATAAATTTTAAGGCATCGTTTTCCAACAGAGTATCGACTGTTTTCTGTTCGAATTCTCTTCGCCTTTGTCCTTGTGTACTTCTTGCCATAGTTTTACTCCTCCTTGAAAATTTTATGATTTCAGTGTATCATTGGATGACTTAGACTAATACATCATTGGCCTTTTTTTTGAGCCTCTGAAGATCCTTGATTGTGTCGTCAAGAAATTTTTGAACATCGGCATTGTCCAGAATAGTGTCGTCATTTTGGACATTTAGGACAAATATACCCGCATCATGCTTAAAAAGAGTGTCTGTGATTTCCTTTTGAAGTTCCAGAGCATCGAGCCGCCTTTTCCTTGAGATCATAATATTTCTCCTCCTTTTGGATTGGTTTATTGAGGAGTATTATATCGGTTTAATCTATCATTTTGTGATAGGGTGGGGGAGGGAGAAGATTTTTTATTTGGTCTTGACAGTTTTATGTAGGGACGTGTGCGGCGGATTATGCGTCCTCGTAAAAAGAACATATCACTGATGCCCAAAAAAGTCGATGGAAAAAAGGCGTGTTTTCATTCAAAGATTCCTAGGTCTAGTTGGATTTTCAAGTTGTCAAAGTCATCGTAACCAAAGATTCCCCTGAAAAGGCGTTTTACCAAATCTACTATTTCATCGCTGTTGTCGCCGACATTCACGTATACACCTTCATCATTCTGTACGAATTCTTTGTACCTCAAATTTTCAAGTTTTTGGTCGGATTCCGTCTTGGAAAAATATTCGGCGGCTTTAAGCTCCAGCTTCAGCTTTTCGATGTTCTCTTTTTGCACTTTTACATTGGGCCACCATAATAATAGACCGAAATTAACATGTTCAAACTGAATGAACTGATCACTGGAGTTTCCTTTTATTATTATGAATCCGCCTTTTGTATAATCAGCGTTCAGCAATTCCTTGATGGAGTCTTTTACTTTGTTTATGTCTGCCGGCACAAACCTGGATTTTCCCCGGGTAAGCACATAAATGACCATCAGTAAAACTGCGACTGCCAGTATAATCCATATTTTCATGTTTACCTCCTGTGGCTATCTCCTGGATTTTAGAACATCTCCCATAAAAAAAAGCCCCGCGCCAATCGCAGAGCTTTCCAGATTCGACATCCTGTTTTAAAACGCCTAACAGACACTCAAGTTGCCTGCCGCCTTGATTGGCAAGGACTTATCATCTATAATATACGGCATTTTAAAGCGGTGAGTCAATGGGAATTTTTCTTTTACGATTTTCCTTTTCTGGTAGGATATTGTCTTATTCATGGTAAAAATCAACACAGTCTCCTGGACATTCCTGATCATAATAATGTCGGCTGTCTTCATTTTTGCAAATTCCTTTGCGGTTGCAATAAATGCAGCTACTTTGGCTAGCAGAAGGTTTTGGAACTATGATATACGGTTTGTCGTCATGTTCTTTATAGTAATCACAGCTGTATATTTCTTCCAAGCCGCACGACAAACCATAATTAGGGCTCTCCTCTAACAGACATGTTCCACATGAATATTCGCATTGATTTTCGTTCATGTATTGTGAACAATGCTCATCGCAACAGAAATAAAATCCAGAATGTATCGCATTGGATTTTTTCAGGATTTTTCCACAATATATACATTTACAAAAATTTTCTGGATTCTTCCGAATTTCTTCAATCGTCACCTCGTCATCATCATCATCATCTTCTTCTTCTTCATAGTCATCGTCGTCATCATACTCATCATCTTCTTCTTCATAGTCATCGTCGTCATCATACTCATCATCATCTTCTTCGTAGTCATCGTCGTCATCATACTCATCGTCATCTTCTTCATAATCATATTCGTCTTCATTTTCATCGTCTCCTTCAAGGGATCTTTCGTATTCCTCTCTTTCCTCAGCTTTGCGCTCCAGACGTTCTTTTTCGGCTTCCATTGCCTCGATTTTATGTTTGAATCTTGGGTTGGTGTTTTCGATTTTCTCATCCAGTTCTTCTGCTTTTCTTCTGTAAGTCTCTGCTTTCATACGCAGGCCTCCTTTGGGATTGATTTATTGATTTCAGTATAGCATCTCACTCTAGCATCTAATGACAGAGTGAAAGATTTTTTTAGCATATTTTTTATGCAGTATCTTGGTTCGTTCAAATAGAAATTCCATGTGTGCATCGAGTCGCCGTTCAACATCAAGGCACAAAGCACAGAAAGTTGATCAACAAGGGAAATATTCAGCGTTTTATACTTGCCGTCTATATCCTTGCTATCAAAGTCAACTTTGTCTGAAAGTAGCGTCCAGACAATCTCTGCCATGTTCTTCCTTCTAGATAATTATCTTTGACATTTATCTGAATATCGGTTACAGTTAATCATGTGCCGGAGAACTACCTTATTGACAATAACTGGATTAGATAATCATCTACCTATCATCTCTTATTATATTAGGCCAATGATCTCTTCTTGAATGCGGTCCCTCTGGACATACTCCGTTTTCTAATCTTCTTCCGCAGTATGGACAGTATTTTTTTTCGGGTTCATCCCAATCTGGGAATGGATATACGGACTTGGGGGGGCGGGAATTGGGTTCAGGTTTCTGATGAATAGGAGCTCTTTTCATTTTTTCCTCCTTTTGGATTGGTTTATTGGTTTTACTTTATTTGCGCATGTATAACGAGGTGTGGGACAGTTTTATACTCAGTCACTTCAATAGGACAACAAGACATCTCGGAGTCCTTGAAATCACTGAGTACAATCTGCTTTTTTTCGAAAACTTATATGACTGTTATTAACTCTTTGTAATCACATCAGGATACGGCAAATGCTTGTTAATCACAGCCCCCTTCACAAGTTTTTTATTGCATATAGGACATTTACAATTTTTAGCATTAGCATAGAGAGTTTCTGTATGTCCACAATTTGGACAATAAAAATGAGCCATTAATTCGTGTGGTTTAGATCTTATCATAATTTTTCCTCCGCTTGGATTGATTTATTACATCACTCTGCCATTTGGTGAGAGAATGTTGTAAGAATTAATTTTCTATATTGAATTTCCATTGTTCTTGAACATTTTAACAATTTTTTTCTCAATATCTTGCACAGTTTTTGAAACTGCATCTATTGGGATAAGATTTGTATTTCCGCCAAGACAAGTAAAGTCAGCATCAGAGATCGAAGAATCTGATTTTTGTAATCCATTCGGGATTATTGCAATTGTTTTAACTTGCATTGTGTACGGATGAGCAGGATTATTTGCATTATAATTCATAGTGGGATTTGCAACTTCAACAATATGAGTCAATTTGCCTTGTTGTTCCAATACTATTTGATCACCAATACCAACTTGCTGACGCTGTTGTTTTGAAAATTCCAAGTCAAAAGGAGTTCCTGTAACATAATTCATGTAAACAAGTCTGTTTCCACTTGTACTGCTCACATTCTTAATGTATTTTATTTTGTTAGCATTTAATATCATGCTTTGTCCTCCAAAATCAAAGGTATTATGTTGTCTCCACCATTTGATTTAATCGTTAATATCAGTCCATTTTTCTTGGTTGCTTACACTTATAGTGGGACTCATTTGCAAGTATTATATGGTATAACATTTATAATAATCCTTAAAAGGTAATATCTAGATCATTTGACGTTATTTTCTCAATCTCATTGACAGCGTTTGAAAATTTCGTAACATCTGTCTCACTGATATTTGTATTGACATCAGTTTTTTGCTTTCCATATGGGTGTCCAATGTCATTTCTTTTATCTACGCCTTCAATAATTGCATCCTTAGTTTCTTCAGAGATTGCACCAACTTTATACAAATCTTCTGCAAGAGCTTTTCCTGAGCCATTCCCATTATAACCACAATCTTTGGCTATTCTATCTGACAGTTTTGATCCCGTATCTAATACATCTTGTTTGAGTAATTTTGAATTTTTGCTGTTACCCATAGTATTCACCTATTTGGTTAAAAATCGAGTTTTTAGCAAGATTCTAGTCATTGTCGTATTGGCTTGATGGACGATATACAAGTTTTCCAAATCATTTTACGCAATGGAATTCCTGCCTAAAACTCTAAGTTAAACCCTCTTAAAAATTTGTTACCAAATCACCATTTTCTGTCTCAACGGAAACCTCATTTTCGCCAAATCCAATTGTCACAATTTTTCCTGTTTCAATTCGCAATCCAAATTTGGGATCATCAACAAGAGGTATCAAATCTACTTCATGACTTTTTCGCCTTACTGCAATGAATTCTTTTGATACGGAAAGGACTTCATCGCCTTCCTTTAAAACTCCTATATGCATATTCATTTATCGTCTCCTTTGTAAGCTAATTCCTTTAAGGTTTTACCATTAAGATTTTTTGTATCTGTGATAGTGGATTGACCACGAGCCTCTGGGGCAATCTCCATTTTTGCTTTTGCCAACTCAAACTGTATCTTCAGTGCTTGGTTTTGAGTAAGATTATCTATCTGTGATAATAAAGTTTTGTCTCCTGCCATTTTTTTCCTCCTTAGTGCAAATAACTTTTAAATTTTTCAGAATACAACCATTTTAAGGCTTGATAATCTGCAATATTTCCGTCGGTATCAAAATAGCCTTCATCGATATACTTTTTTTTAGGAAATCCATTTGTGTTTAAAATACCACAACTTATTGATACTTTGATAAAAGTATCATAATCGACTCCTAATGCATTCGCCATGCTTTCAAGATATTTCATGCTTCCTCCTGCATTTATAGTCTATCTAATTCGTATGGGGACAGAATATAGATAGATTTTATGATAAGACGCTTCAATCGAAGTACTATAATTATATTATAATCCCCGATTTGCGTAATTGTCAAGCAAAAATGCCGTACTTTGAAGTATTCTGTAAGCATGGGCAGTACATACAAGGAAAATCTGAAGGAACTTTTGGATTATGAGGACATGACGGTAAAGGAACTCGCGTTTAAGACTGGAATCTCAAAACGCTCCATTGAAAATTATCTGAGCGCACGTGCCTCAATGCCACCTGCCGATTATGCCTGCAAAATTGCGTCTGCCCTGAACACAAGCGTTGAGGCCATGGTTTATGGAAGCAAAACTCCGGTGCCGTCCGCCGAGGATATAAAAATCCTTGAGCTGCTCAGGCAGGTGTCCGTTGCCGACAAATCAGCGTTCCTGCATCTCATGGAATCTGTGGCGAGATGAAAACGGAAAGTGGAGAGTGGAAAACTGGGGCGGTATTATGGGGTTGGTCAATTTATCCCTATCATTTTTCTTTGTTTTGTGTTATACTTATTCTCATGGTGACAGAGACTCAACTTTCAAAGGCTAAGAATCTTCTCAAGAACGCGGGATGCACGGATATTTTTTTGTTCGGCTCACAGGCGACAGGTCGTGCTCATTCTGATTCAGATGTGGATTTGGGAGTAAAAGGACTGCCGCCGCGTTTGTTTTACCGTATGCACTGGCAGCTTGAGGATGCCCTTGACATGAAAGTAGATCTGGTTGATTTCGATTTTCAGAGAGATTTTTTTGAGTTGCTGCAAAGTATGGGGGAACTGAAAAAAATTGGATGAACGGAAAAATTTACTTGACGGCATCTGCAAATTGTGTTATGTTTTAATTATGGGAAAGCTCCGTCCCTAACTGGAGAAGTAACTTTGGGAAAGCTCCGTCCCTAACTGGAGAAGTAACTTTGGGAAAGCTCCGTCCCTAACTGGAGAATTCAATGGCGGCTTGGTTTTCCATGCCGCTTTTTTATTCAGGAGAAAGTGTGAAAAGTGCATATCATTTCGTTGCTGTTTCCGATGAATATATCGAATATTTACAAAAAATAGAGCCGCATGTCCTGTCAAATAAGGTGAATGAGCGAACATATCATCGAAAATATATCGGTATTATCGAGGAATTGAACGGCTTCAAATATTTTGTTCCGCTTTCCTCACCTAAGCAAAAAGATTATACGAATGATGGAAAAATACGCAAGGACTCACTTGCAACAATTTATATAAAAGATTCGAAGAATCTGTTTGCGACTTTACGGTTCAATAACATGATACCTGTTCCTGAATCAGAGATAATCAATTTCGACTTGAATGATGAGGGGGATTTGCGCTATAAGTTGATTGTATTTAACGAATTGTACTTTATACGTAAAAATTCAGCAAAAATTGAAAAGACTGCATCGAATTTATATGCGGCAAAGAAAAATCAAGCGAATGAACCAGAATTCAAGCAAGCAATTTTGAGCATAACTCTGGATTTTGCAAAGTTGGAAGAGCTTTGTAATAGTTATAAAAAGTAAATCCTTGGAAGAAAGCACTGGTTGTTACCTCATGGATTAAGCAGGACAGAACAAGCAATTGAATCATTTCACATTTTTTTAAGTGACAGTTTTCTCGGAATTCCCCTCTTTTTCACATTAAAAATCCCTTAAATATTCAAAAAAACTGGTTTTTTGCAAAAAAATCACTTCCATTTGCGGAAAACTGTGGTATAATTAATCTAATGGAAAGGAAGACTGGTGTGGTCGTGCCGGTTTCAGCCCTTTATACGAAAGACTGTCCGGCCTCAGGTGATTTTGTCGCTCTCAAATCATTCGCAGATTTTTGCGAGAAGTGCGGTTTGTCCGTCATTCAGCTTTTGCCCGTGAATGACACAGGAACCCATTCCTCGCCGTATTCCTGTCTTTCCGCGAACGCATTGCATCCTCTTTACATACGCCTTGAGTCCCTGCCTGAATTTGCCGACGCGAAATCATCAAGCAGGGCATTCTCAGCGGCATACAAGAGCTTCAAAAAAGAATGCGTATATAATAGAAGATTTAATTACAAAAAAGTGTGCGAGGAAAAAATCAATCTCCTGCATCTGATTTACGCGCATTTGGAAAAAAGGATGCTTTTGAAGGCGAAAAATGCGGGTGCGAGTCAGGGAGCGGGGCAGGACGGACTTGAGTACCTTAAGCATATTGATTTCGAGATGAACGAGTTCGTTTCGGACAATCCCTGGGTGGTTCCCTACGCAGTCTTCAAGGATTTCAAGGACGTTTATTCGCAGGCCTCATGGAAAGACTGGGACGAGATGCAGCGTAAGATGACACGCCGGCAGATTGAGCTTCGGTGGAGCAACCGTGCTTTGCGTGGAAGCCTGAACTTTTACGTGTGGTGCCAGATGCGCGCTTTCCAGCAGTTCAAGGACGCGGCGGATTATATCAGGGAAAAGGGCATAATTCTCAAGGGTGACGTTCCCATTCTGATGAACGAGGACAGCGTGGAGTGCTGGGCATGGCCGGAGTTTTTCGACCAGGATTTACGTGCGGGCTCTCCTCCCGACTCGGACAATCCCACGGGGCAGAGATGGGGCTTCCCGGTTTATGACTGGGACCGAATTGCCGAGGATGATTTCGCATGGTGGAAGCAGAGGATTCGGTGCGCCTCAAATTATTACTCCGCTTTCCGTCTTGACCACGTGCTGGGATTTTTCCGCCTCTGGACTTACAAAAACTCAGAGACCACGGCTTTCCTTGGTCACGAGTCACCCTATGCGTATACCGAGCGTCGCGTGCTTGAGAAAATGGGATTCAGCGAAGGAAGAATCAAATGGCTCTCTCAGCCCCACATTCCGACGCGGCTTGTCTCTGATTTGACCGGCAATCTGGATGTCGCACATGCGGCCCTGGAAAAAGTCGCCGACCGGATAAAGGACGAGGAGCTTTGGACTTTCAAGGATAGCATAAAATCGGACTCGGACATTTTCGCCGTGGATTTTTCAGATGATTCGGGACTGAACCTCAGAATCCGTGAGGCCCTTGCGAAAAAATGGCTTGACCGCACTCTCATGGAGATTGAGAAGGACTGCTTTGTGCCTGTCTGGTCGTATGAAATCAGCACGTCATGGAAATCCCTGAGCGATGAGGAGAAGTCCCTGCTTAAGAATGAGTTCGCGGAGCTTTTCGAGCAGAAGAACGAGCTTTGGAAATCCCACGCGAATGAGGTGCTTGGTCCCATTGTCCAGGCTTCGGATATGCAGCCCTGTGCCGAGGATCTTGGTGTTGATTTTCCCGCCGTGAAAGAGGTGCTTCCTGAGCTTAACATCGCGTCTTTGCGTGTGGTTCGCTGGACCCGATTTTGGTCGAAGAACGGACAGCCCTACGAGGATTTTGACACATATCCGCCTTTGAGCGTGTGTACTACCTCGGTGCATGACAGCTCCACGATCCGGCAGTGGTGGCAGGATGAGAAATCTTCCGTGTGGGCATTTTTGGATGCGGCGAAAAAAATCAGGGAGAAGAGGCAGATCAGCTTTGAGGGCCTGGACGTGATTGACGGCAACTGCGATTTTACTCCCGACGTCGCTCGTTTTGTGCTTGAGAACTGTGCCCTCTGCTCAAGTCTCTGGTACGTGAATCCCCTGCAGGATTACTTATATATGGAAGAAAAATGCTGGGCGGAGAATGCGGAGGATGAGAGAATCAATGTGCCGGGAACCGTGAGCGAGCGGAACTGGACTTTGCGGCTCCCTGTGGATTTGGACGAGCTTCTTTCAAACGGGGCTCTGATAGACAAGATAAAAAAGATTGTAATAACACACGATTCCTGCGGAATGCAATCCGGGAATTAATGGAGGAATATATGAGAGTTTCTTACAACGAGTTTCACATCAGCAGGGCGATAAGGGATCTCTGCAAGTTCGACCAGTCGCTTTTCAGCTCAAGCGGCAACGTGATTTTCGCGGATTTGAAGGCGGTCAGAACTTTTCAAACAAAACTGAATCAGCTTTTTGTGGACAGGGGTCAGGATGAGAAGCAGGTTTCGGCGGGCTCGCTCAATGCGATGGGACTGATTGACGAAATCTTCCATTATGTGTGTATGCTCTACCGGCGCGACAAGGCTCCCGATGCGTTCAAGAATCTTCTTGCTGATTTGGACACATATTTTACGAGGGACACGGTGGACGAGCTTCTTTTGCAGTTCATGGATGAGTTTCCTCCGACGGCAGTGTATCAGAAAAAGCTTTCCAACGAGGATTACCTGATTCAGTCCTGCCTTGACGTGGGAACCGGAAAACAGAGGAGCAACCGCGAGCAGGTTCTTGAGGAGCTGATAATGCTTCACCTTGCGAACGAGAATCCGGCTTTCCACCCCTTCCAGATTCTTTTTGACGACTCAAAGCTTTTGCAGAACGCGGTCTACATCAAGACGTGGAATCAGATCAAGGCGTATTTTATGACGCAGCCGGTGTTCGGTCCGAAGAACAACAATCTGATTGACATGCTCAAGGAACCCGTGGTGGTGGCCCCGACATCTCTCAAGGGACAGCTTGACTACATCCGCACTTACTGGGCTGATTTGCTCGGTGAATGGCTCAAGAGATTGCTTGAGGGAATTGACACAATCAGCGAGGAGGAAAAGGCGGCGTGGCATCCGACCAATGGAGGCGAGGTGAGCATGGACGCGTACTCCTACGAGAACCTCATGAACGAGTACGAGAGATTCAGTCCTGACCGCGAGTGGATGCCCAAGGTAGTCCTCATGGCGAAGACGGTTCTTGTATGGCTCTTCCAGCTCTCCAAAAAATATGACAGGGAAATCACCCGGCTTGACCAGATTCCTGACGAGGAGCTTGACCTTTTGCGTGACCAGGGATTCACGGGTCTTTGGCTCATCGGTCTTTGGGAAAGAAGCTATGCGTCAAGGAGAATCAAGCAGATCAACGGAAATCCTGAGGCGGCGGCTTCGGCATATTCGCTCTTGGATTACGAGATTGCGGGAAACCTCGGCGGATGGGGCTCGCTTGACAATCTCCGTCGCAGGTGCTGGGCGCGTGGAATCCGTCTTGCATCCGACATGGTTCCGAATCACACTGGAATGGACGGAAGATGGGTGGTGGAGCATCCCGATTATTTTATCTCCACGAAGGACTGTCCCTTCCCGCAGTACAGCTTCAACGGTGAGAACCTGAGTCCCGACGGAAGAATCTCGCTTTTCCTTGAGGACCACTATTACTCAAAGAGCGACTGTGCGGTTTGTTTCAAGCGTGTGGACAATCAGACCGGGGACGTAACATATATCTACCACGGAAACGATGGAACAGGAATGCCTTGGAATGACACGGCGCAGATTGATTTTCTGAATCCCACGGCGAGGGAGGCTGTTATCGGTCAGATTATGAAGGTGGCGGCGAATTTCCCGATCATCCGTTTTGATGCCGCTATGGTTCTTGCGAAAAAGCACATCCGAAGACTGTGGTACCCGGAGCCAGGCCACGGAGGAGACATTGCCACGAGAAGCCAGCACGCGCTTACGACCGAGCAGTTTGAGGCGGCACTTCCGAATGAGTTCTGGAGGGAAGTGGTTGACCGTTGCGCCCAGGAGATGCCCGACACACTTTTGCTTGCCGAGGCTTTCTGGATGATGGAGGGATATTTCACACGCACGCTCGGAATGCACAGGGTCTACAACTCCGCCTTTATGAACATGCTCAAGAAGGAGGAGAACCAGAAGTACCGCGACACGGTTAAGAATACAATCAAGTTTGACCCGCAGGTTTTGAAGCGCTTCGTGAACTTCATGAACAATCCTGACGAGGAGACGGCGGTCGCTCAGTTCGGAAAGGGTGACAAATATTTCGGTGTCTGTACGCTGATGATTACGATGCCTGGTCTTCCGATGTTCGGTCACGGTCAGATTGAGGGATTCGAGGAAAAGTACGGAATGGAGTACACGAGGGCATACCGCGACGAGACTCCTGACGAGGGACTTGTGAACCGCCACAACCATGACATTTTCCCGCTCGCGCACAAACGCTATCTTTTCTCGGGCGTGGAGAATTTCCTTTTCTATGATGTGTGGAACGACGGTGTTGTGAACGAGAATGTCTTCGCGTATTCAAACGGCGCGGGAAGCGAGCGGACGATTGTCTTCTATAATAATAAGTATGACAGGGCGGCCGGATGGATCAAGCAGTCGTGTGAGTTCGCAATCAAGACGGGAAGCGGGGAGGACGACAAGCAGATGGTCACGCGCTCTCTTGCCGAGGGACTTGGACTTACTCCGGGAAGCGACCACTTCATGATTTTCCGTGAGCACAGGACGGGACTTTGGTATGTGAGACGGAGCGACGACATAATCAACAACGGAATGTTTGTTGCGCTCAACGGATTCGAGTATCAGGTTTACATGGACGTGCAGCAGGTGGTGGACACGGCGGAAGGAAAGTACGCGAAACTGAACGATCTTCTTAACGGTTCCGGTGTGAGCGATCTGGATGTGGCATGGCAGGAGTACCGCTACAAGGATCTTTATGCGGCTCTGGAAAAATTTGCGACACCCGAGCTTTTCAAGCAGCTTAGAAATATTTTCACTCCGCTTGCCGTGCTCAAGGCAGAGAATATTGAGATGCCGAAGCTCTCCGAGATTTTTGAGTCTGCGGAAGAGTCTGCACTTGAATACTACAAGATGGAAGCCAAATTTGCGGCGGATGAGCTTGAGATGGAAAAGACGGCGTCAGAGAACGGGTCTCATGCGGATGCCCAGTCTGCTGATGTGAGTGCGAAGACAAAGACCAGGACGAGGGCGAAGGAAACTCAGAAGGAAGTCAGGACGAGCAAAAAATCCGTCACGGCGACCCCGGCACAGAGATTCAAGTCTTTCTGCAAGGAGATTGAGTATCTTGCGTCGGTCATGGCGAACTCACAGGGCATAGACATCTCCAAGGACTTGACCGCATCCTCACGCTACAAGATTACCAGCTCGGCATTCAAGGCGTCCGCGGACAACATAATTTACGAGGGACTTCTTGAGTACAAGTGTGCGAGTGACGTTCTCTGTTCATTCGCAATGGTCTCCAGCGCGGGAAGGGAGAACTGCCTGAAATGGGGATACGACAGAAAGCTCAGCGAATTCCTGAACAAGACCGAAGTGCAGGACCCGAATCTGAGGGAGACTTTCCGAAAGCTCTTCATTACGATGAGAATCCGTGACATGAATTTCGGTGCGTCAAGTTTTGCCAAGTCGTCCTACGAGACTGCCAAGCTGCTTTTGGATGGCCCCAACTCAAGGCTCCTCGCCGGAACAAATGATTTCAACGGAATCAAGTGGTTCAACAAGGAGCGCATTGAGTCTACGATGTGGTTCGCTCTTGCTGGAGTCACCATGTACAGCCCGAGGATTCTTCGCGAGCAGATTCACCGTCTGTACAGGACACTCTCTGCGGCCAGGGATGCGTCAGAATATCAGTGCGAGAAATTCCTTGCTGCCCTCAAGCCGGAAAAGAAAAGCTCAGCCGTACAAAGGGCAACGTGATTCTCGGTGAGTCTGCTGCAAAAAAGGCTGTGAAAACGTCGGCTAAAAAATCCTTCGGAGGTTTAGAGAGTTCAGCACAGAGGTAATGTAGTCACTGTCATTCGGAGAGATTGCGGGGCGGTTGAGTTCGACTCGCTTCATGCTCCGGGTGACTGCCTCTGATCTTGCGGGAGCTTCTCCAATGTTGTGCCTGATGAACATCTCATCCAGCTCAGGGGCTTCCCTCGCAATCAGGACAACGGCGGAATCTTCCTCACCGGTAATGTCCTTCCTGATTTTAGCAGCCGCATAAGCCGCGCTCGTCTCCTCATCGGCATAGACCCTGTATTTTACGAACAGCTCCTTGCACGCGTCCTCAATTGCTTTTCTTGACACATCGGCGGGGTAGACGAAACTCCTCAGCATCAGGGCGTTCTCCTTGAAGATATGCTCCATGCGCTCAAGGTTCGAGGGGTCAGCGGGATCAGCGGCCGTCCTTAAATCGATCGGCACAAAACTGTCAAGAACCTGTACGTTTCCGCGCGGGTCGAGCTTAAGGTTGTTCGATGTCGGCATGATGAATCCGTTCACAGGAAGGGCAAGCTGCCATCCGTAGAGTCCTGAGACAAGGTTTCCGTAATTTCCCGTGCTCATGGAATAGTAGATTCCTCCGCTGATCTGTTTTTTTATCCGCGTGAAGGCGAAGGTGTAGAAAAATGCCTGGGGAAGCAAGCGTCCTATGTTCGCCGTGTTTCCGAGCGTGAGATGATATTTTTTTACCGTGTCCCTGTCCTGGAAAAATTTCCGCACCAGATTGTGGCAGTCCTTTTCGTCGCCGTCAACCTCAATGGGGAAGATGTTTCCTCCGTTCCAGACGAAATCGCTTTCCTCAACTCCGCGTATCTTTCCCTTCGGATAGAGCAGGACAGATTTTACCCTCGTCTTTCCTCTGAGCGCGTTCGCTATGCATGATCCGAGCTCGCCCGTGGTTGCGTCAAGAAGTATGGATTTTTCCTCCGTGTACTGAAGGATTGTTTCAAGTGCCGATGCAAGGTATGATGTTCCGAAATCCTTGAAAGTGCCGGTGGGTCCGTGGTAAAGCTCCAGTAGAAAAAGATTCTCGTCCAGCTTTTTTACCTTCGGCTCAAAGGTGAATGCCCTTGTCGCGATGGCCTCACAAATCAGTGGGCTGAACTCACGGTTGATAAGTCCGGATGTCAGTGTACCCGCAAGGTTCGCGAATGAAGTGTTCTCATCGGCGTATAAAATCCAGCTCCTCAAATCCTCCGGCTCGTAAGGAACGTAAAGTCCCCCGTCGCTCGGCATACAGTTAAGGATGGCTTCCTTAAAACCTACTATATTCTCGTTGTTTCTTGTGCTTACAAATTTCATGGTTTTTATCTCCCATAATTTCCCATTTTCATAGTTCCCATTATTTGCGAAATATTATATCATATAAACAAATCTTATGGAACCATCTTCCCGGAGTATTGATTATGAGAAAATTTATCCCCTTGATTCTGTTTCCCTATCTGGCGGCGTTTGACATTAACGCAATCTTTGAATCAGGATATCTGTCGAAACTGCCGAAATCTGCCAGCATGGCTTTGGGCATCCTTTTCATCGCCCTGAACGTGGTGGAATTTCTTTTTCTTGCGAACTGCATTATCTGGACGGGGAAAAAACTTTTTTCGGAAAAGGACAACTCTTATCTTCTCCGCCGCATCATCAACGTGAAGCTGATTCAGATTCCCGCATACATATACATTTTCATTGTGGGCTTTCTGCTTTTTACTCTGCCGCTCGGATTCATCATCACAATAATTTGTTTCATCGCTGACTGCTGGAGCATTTTTTTCACGGGGCTTCTGGTGAGCCTTTCCATGGGCGCGAAATTAAGACGTAAGGAAATCAGCGCGAAGTTCGCAATCCTGCACGGAATACTTTCTTTCATTTTCTGCATTGATGTGATTGACGGAATCTTTTTGAAGGTAAGGTTCAAGGAAGGAGGAAACCAGCGTGGCCAAACGAAAGAGAATTCTTGAGACTGTATTTGTCTCTCTGTGCCTTGCTCTCGGTGTGTGCCTGATTTTTTTTACGGTTGACATGATGCGGAACTCCTCGGTGGGTACTGCCGATCACAGCGCGAAAGGGGAGGACAGAAATTATCATGTGCTTGTGCTGGGGCGTGCGGAAAATGCTGCGTTTATAAAACAGGTTTACGAAGGTGCCTCGGATGCGTCGGAAAAATACCGTGCCGTTGTGGAGTGCTATGTTCCGGGGCTTGAGGCTGAGGACATTTCCCTTGCGCAGATGCTGAATTATGCCTCATGCGTGAACGTGGACGGAATCATCGCTTTCATTGATCCTGACGTTGAGGAACTGAACGCGCCCATAAGAAGCGACGGTACCCCGATTCCCCTGATTTCGGTCGGCTTTTATTCGCAGAATGTTCCGCAGGCATGTTTTATCGGGACAAATTATTCGGAACTCGGGAAAAAAATCGCTTCCCGCATACTCTCCCTCTCAGACTCGTCCACAACGATTTACATAGTCACACCGTCGGGATCCATGAGCCGGAATTACAGCACGCTTATGAACGGTATGCACGACTCGCTTTCCCTCAGACCGAACCTCAACTATGCCAACGTGGATTCAGGCCGCGTAAATGTGGCAAGAAATCTTTCGGAGACAACGGGAGACATCCTTTATGTTTGCCTTACCGAGGAGGATACCATAAACACGGTGCAGGACGCGCTTTACGGAAATCAGGACAACCGGGCGCACATCCTTGGATTCGGAACCAACAGCACCATAGACGTGTATTTCGAGAAGGGGCTTATAGACGAGCTTGTCTATGTGGATCCCGGAAAGATTGGGGAGATTGCGATGGACGAGCTTTTTGAGTTCCGAAACACTGGACACGCAAACTCATACATAGCCGCCGACGTGAAGGTAAGGAGCGCACATGCTGAGAAAAATTAGAAACGCGACATTCCGCACAAAAATCCTCCTCCTTCTTTCGTCCCTCATTGTTGCGATGGGGCTCAGCGTTCTTGTTGCGATGAACCTGAACCGCCATGCCTTGTTCTTGCTCAGTGACTCATACAACTCAAACGCCGAGCTTAACTCCTTCGTGCAGGACGTGAGCCTTACCGAGAGCGCGATGGAGACCTACGTTAACTACCGCACATTCGAAAGCATTGACACATATTACAATTGCAGCGCGAGGGTCGAGAACTTCCGGCAGACCATGCAGCAGAATCCCTCCACGGACGAGATAAGCCAGAAGGAATACGTCGTGAATCAGCTCGCCCTTTCTTTCCTCTATCTGAGCCGAAAAGCCGTGACCGCAAGACGTGCGAACGACTCCGATGATGCCGCAGTCTATTACGCAAGAAGCGCCGAGTGCTACAATTTTCTTGTGAGGCAGGTCTCGGAGCTCAACATGCTTTTTCTTACGCATAACGCGCAGGTCTACGAAAAGGACAGGGCGAATGTTACCGGCGTGACGCGCATGAGCTTCGTTTTCCTTATAGCCCTCTTTTTTGTAATCCTGATGATTGCATATCTTTTGATTACCCGCATGACGGATCCGCTTGAGTCCATCTCCGAGGTTGCCACACGTGTTGCCCGCCATGATTTTGACGTGCCTCTTTTTAACCGCGACACTCAGGACGAGATCGGAAACATCTGCCGTGCCTTTGACCGAATGATAATCAGCATACGCGAGTACGTTGACACAATCTGGGAGAAGGCCAGGACGGAGAACAAGCTGCGTGAGAGCGAGATGGAGATGAGGGCCCTTTATGCGGATGCCCAACTGCGTGCCTTGCAGAGTCAGATTAACCCGCATTTTCTTTTCAACACGCTGAATACCGGAGTGCAGCTTGCGATGATGGAGAACGCGGACAGGACATGTTTTTTTCTGGAGCAGGTTTCGGATTTTTTCCGCTACAACATACAGCAGCAGAAACAGGTCGCGACCATAGAGGACGAGCTTTCGCTTGTGGACAGTTTTGTTTACATAATGAAAGTGCGTTTCGGGCAGAGACTTGAGTTCAAAAAAAATACTCCCGACGGACCATGCTATGAGCAGCTTCCTTCCATGACATTGCAGCCCCTCGTGGAAAACTGCATAAAGCACGGACTCAGAAATGAGACAGGAAAAGTGGAGCTTACGATTCGACGCGAGGAGTCCTTCGTTGTGATTTCCGTGAGCGACAACGGCGAGGGATTCGACCCTTCAATCCGGGCGAGGGTTCTTGAGGCGGTGAAAAATGAGGACGTGGGCAGCCTGCATGAGCTTTCCTTGCCGGAGGGTTCTTCATCAGCGTCGGACAAAAGTACGGATCCGACAGAGCATGTGCAGCACACAGGTACCGGGCTCATCAATGTGTTCATGCGACTGAAGCTCTACTTCCACCGTGACGACATCTTTGATATTGACACGAGTGCCGATTCTGGTACACAATTTATAATCAGGATTCCGAAGAATGTATAACATACTGATTACAGACGACGAGCAGATTGTGATAGACTCGCTCAGATTTATCATGGACAAAAATTTTCTTGGCGAGGTGCAGGTCTTTTCCGCGACATCTGGTACGGGTGCGCTGGAGATTGTGAACAAGGAAAAAATAGACATTGTGTTCATGGACATACACATGCCGGGAATGAACGGACTTGAGACCGTGAGCTGTATCCTGCGTCTTAAGCCTGACACGGTAATCATAATGCTTTCCGCCTTCGACAAATTTCAGTACGCGCAGGAGGCCATGAACCTTGGTGCGTTCAAGTACATCACCAAGCCCGTGAACCGCAACGTTGTGATTCAGACTGTCCGTGCCGCGATGAACCAGATTGACTCAAGGACTGGAAAACTTTCTGATGACATGGAGCTTCACAAAAAACTTGACGGCATCTCTCCGATCATTGAGAGCGACTTCATCTACTCGTGCATTTTTGGAAACGAAAAGAACACGGATGTTTCCACGTACATGGAGTACTTCAATCTCCAGGACTGCAACTGGTGCTTCATGTGCCTTGAGGTTCCCGGGGTAAACGCTACGAATCAGTACGAGATTTATTCGCGGATAAGGGAGCTGCTTTCCTCCCGCGTGAGATGCATTGTCGGCTCCTTCATGTCCAACAGGATTGTGGTCCTGCTTCCATCGGGCGACGCGCACATTGCCGGTCATGAGGATTTGAAGAGACTGTACACGCAGCTTGCGATGAACGTGAGCCGGTCGATGCGTGTGGGAGTGAGCTCGGTAAGCACTGACACTGACGGAATGGCATCCCTTTACAAAGAGTCGCTTTTCGCACTTGAGGAAACTCCGCTTGACGGTGGAATTGCATTTTTCGGTGACGGAGGGACGACGGAGGAATCCTCGGTAAAAACAGAGACGCTTGTGAACAGCATACTCGCTCGTCTTTCCCTTGGTGATGCGGCGGGCGTTCGTTTTTTGACCGGGGAGTACTGCACCGCGCTTTTTGCCTGCAAGATGGACATGGACAAAATCAGGAACGCGTTGTTCGAGCTTCTGGTAAAGGCACAGATGGCCGCAAAGAAAGTATGTCCATCCTACACTAACGACGCGTTCTCAAACAGTTTCGCATCCCTTTCAAAAGCGGAGGACAGAAATCAGCTTGAGGATTTTGTGCAGAAACGTCTTTTTGAATGTGTGGCCGTCACAGCGGACGCAAGGGGCAAGCATGAGAATCCGGTTGTGAAAAAAGCGCTTGAATATATAGAAGAAAATCTTTCAGAGGACATCTCCCTTGATTCCGCCGCGAAAGTTGCCGGGGTCAGTTCCTTCTATCTGAGCAAGCTGTTCAAGGAGGAGTGCGGGGAGACTTTCGTGAATTACATAAGCGACAGAAGATTGGAAAAAGCGAAATCCCTGCTGAGCGGAACGGATTTTTCGGTCAAGGAAATCAGCGCGCAGGTCGGGTACAATGACCAGAATTATTTCAGCAAGCTATTCAAGGGAAAGTTCGGTCTTTCACCAACTGAATTCCGGGCGGCTGGTACTAATGGCAATCTCTAGGGAAACGCTGAGTTTTAACAGGAGGAATCGGATGAGAATTAAAGGAGTGCGTTTTTTGTTCGCGGCCTCGCTCATTTTGGCGGCGGGTCTTACAATCTTCTCGTGCAAGGCGGGAAATAAATCTTCTGATCAGACGGCAGGAAAAAATGTCCCGGAAAAAAAATCAGGGCCACTGATCGGATTTTCCATAGACACGCTTGCCATTGAGAGGTGGCAGAGGGACCTTGATGTTTTTATGGCACGTGCGAAGGAGCTTGGTGCCGACGTAATTGTTCAGAACGCGGGAAACAGTTCGGAGGAGCAGGCGAAGCAGATTGCGTATCTTTCGGAGCGTGACGTTGATGTTCTGGTGGTGCTTCCAAAGGATTCCCTTTCGCTTACGGAATGCCTTGAGAAAGTCCAGCAGCGAGGCATCCCCGTAATTTCCTATGACCGTCTAATCCTTCAGGCACCGGTGAGCCTTTACATGACAATAGACAGCGAGCAGGTGGGCGCTTTTATGGCGAAGGAAATGCTCGGGCGCACTTCCGCGAAATCCTGGTACTGCATCCTGGGACCTCAGGAGGACTACAACATGGAGATGATTCTTTCCGGATTCGAGCCCGTGATCAAGGAGAAGGGCATTAAGATAGAGGAGATTTTTTACACCGAGGGATGGAACTACGACAAGTCAAGGCAGAAGATGGTGGATCTCATGGCGGACGGAATTATTCCGGAGGTGATTGTGTGCGGAAACGATGCCATTGCGGACAGCGTGATAAATGCGCTCATTGATTTTTACCCGGAGCGTCGCGTTCACATCTGCGGACAGGATGCCGACATTGCCGCTTGTCAGAACATCGTGCGCGGAAGACAGGATTTTACCATCTACAAACCTATCGGTCATCTGGCGCGTCTTACGGCGGAGACAGCTGTGAGCATTGCCAAGGGAACAAAGCCGGCTGAGATTTCTGAAATCACGGGGAGCATAGACAACGGATACACCGACGTACCCGCCATAAAGTTGGAGCCCGAGGTGGTTGACGCGCACAATATGGACGAGGTAATCATAGGCTCCGGATTCCACACACGAAACGAGGTTTACAGGTAGGGAAATAAACGTGCGGAGAAATCAGGTCATGGAAGCTGCGTTGGGAATCTGCATTTTTTTGCATATAAGAAAATTTTGACTGCAAGAAATTCTAGATGACCGTCCGTTTTTTCCGCATGAAAAAAAGTTCATAAAACATAAATTAGCAAGAAATTCAAGAACATCGATGACACACGGGCCATACAATCTGATATACTGAATCCAGAAAAAGAAAAATGATACGAACTTACAGGAGGATCGTATGAAAAAAATTGTATTGGCGCTCTTGATGGCTGCTATGGTTCTTCCGTTCATCGGATGTAATAAGGGTGGATCCAGCTCAAAGGCCTCAAAGATTGGTGTTTCAATGCCAACAAAGGACCTTCAGCGCTGGAATCAGGACGGTGCCAACATGAAGGCACAGCTCGAGAAGGCAGGTTATGCAGTAGACCTTCAGTATGCTGCAAACGACATCCCGACCCAGATCTCACAGATTGAGAACATGGTGACAGGCGGATGCAAGGTTTTGGTCATCGCATCAATCGACGGCTCTGCACTTTCAAACGTTCTTGATTCCGCAAAGAAAAAGGGAATCCAGGTTATCGCCTATGACCGTCTCATCATGAACTCAGACGCAGTTTCCTACTATGCCACATTCGACAACTACAAGGTCGGAACAATGCAGGGAGACTATCTCGTTGAGCAGCTGAAGCTCAAGAGCCGCTCAGCTGATGATCCCGTCTACATGGAGTTCTTCACTGGAGATCCGGGTGACAACAACATCAACTTCTTCTTCGGTGGTGCCATGGACGTTCTTACACCTTACCTCAACTCTGGTGTAATCAAGTGTCTCTCAGGACAGACTGCAAAGGCACAGGCCGCTACTCTCAACTGGTCTACAGAAGAGGCTCAGAAGAGAATGGAGAACCTCATCACTGCTAACGGATATTCTCCCAACGGAACAAAGCTTGACGCTGTATACTGCTCAAATGACTCAACAGCAAACGGTGTAACAACTGCTCTTCTCGGAGCCGGATACACACCTGAGAACTTCCCGATCATCACTGGTCAGGACTGCGACAAGGTTGCTGTTAAGAACATGCTTGCCGGAACTCAGGCCATGTCAATCTTCAAGGATACACGTACTCTCGCTTCTAAGGTTGTCGAGATGGTCGACGCTATCATGAAGGGAAGCAACCCGCCTGTAAACGACACCAAGACATACAACAACGGAACTGGTGTTATCCCCTCATATCTTTGTGAGCCGGTATTCGGAACCAAGGATAACTACAAGCAGCTTCTCATCGACTCTGGATATTACACAGAAGCCGAGTTGAAGTAGTAGATAATCATAACGACTGATAAGGGCTGTCTTTCTTTAACGTGGGCAGCCCCTTTTTTAAACAGCAGGCAAGTGAGGTTCCAATGGCAAAGATATTGTTGGAAATGAAAAATATCGTGAAAGAGTTCCCGGGCGTCAAGGCTCTGGACAACGTAAATCTGACGGTTGAGGAAGGCGAGATCCACGCTATTTGCGGTGAGAACGGTGCCGGAAAATCAACTCTGATGAACGTACTCAGCGGTATTTATCCTTATGGCTCTTACAGTGGTGACATCGTTTATGACGGTGAGCTTTGTAAGTTCCAGAAAATCAAGGACAGTGAGGCGAAAGGCATCGTCATTATTCATCAGGAACTGGCTCTTGTTCCTCTCCTGACAATCGGCGAGAATATGTTCCTTGGAAATGAGCGCGGTTCGGTGGCCAAGATTGACTGGTCGGAGACATTCGCAAAGGCGGATGAGCTTCTCGGTATGGTCGGACTGAAGGACTCTTCAAAAACTTTGGTAAAAGATATTGGTGTCGGTAAGCAGCAGCTTGTTGAGATTGCCAAGGCTCTCGGCAAGAAAGTGCGTCTCTTGATTCTTGACGAACCGACGGCCTCTTTGAATGAGACAGAATCTAAGCATCTGCTTGACCTTATGCTCAAGTTTAAGCAGCAGGGAATGACTTGCATTATCATCTCCCACAAACTGAACGAGATTTCATACGTCGCAGATAAGATTACCGTAATCCGTGACGGTAGTTCTATCATGACTTTAGATAAAAAGAAGGACGACTTCAGCGAGGACACGATCATCGCGGCAATGGTCGGACGCAGCCTTACGGACAGATTCCCGAAGCGCGAGCCGAAAATTGGCGACGTGTGCTTTGAAGTCAAGAACTGGTGCGTGGATCATCCGATTTATGACGGAATCAAGGTTTGCGACAACGTGAACTTCAATCTCCGCCGCGGTGAGGTTCTTGGTATCTCCGGACTCATGGGCGCGGGACGTACCGAGCTTGCGATGAGCATTTTCGGTCATTCCTACGGTGCGAACATACGCGGACAGATTTTCCTCAACGGCAAGGAAGTGTCTTTCCCGAACGTGAAATCCGCAATCAAGAACAAGATTGCTTATGTAACTGAGGACCGAAAGGGTAACGGACTTATTCTCTCTGAGTCAATCAGCAAGAACACGACTTCCGCGAATCCCGGAAAAATCTCGAAGCACTATGTCATCGACTTTGACAAGGAAAGGCTCTACTCACAGCAGATGGCGAAGGAGATGCACACGAAATGCGCTTCCGTGGATGAGGACGTCGGAAATCTTTCGGGCGGTAACATGCAGAAGGTCCTTCTTGGAAAATGGCTTTTTGCTGAGCCTGACATCCTGATTCTGGACGAGCCCACTCGCGGTATTGACGTTGGTGCGAAGTACGAGATTTACTGCATCATCAACAAGATGGTCGCGGAGGGAAAATCCGTGATTATGATTTCATCCGAGATGCCTGAGATTCTTGGTATGTGCGACCGCATTTACGTAATGAACGAGGGACGGATGATCGCTGAGATGAACGGTAAGGATGCGACTCAGGAAAAAATCATGACTTGCATCATCAATTCTGGAAAATGACAATAGGAGATTAATATGGCTGAAACAAAGTTGGACGTTAAGCGTACGCTAAAAAATAACACGATGATGTTTGTGCTTGTCGGTGTTATGATTCTTTTCGAGGTGTTGATCGGCGCAAAATCAGGCTGGAACTCACATCTCTTCGCTCCGGCGAACATCACGAACCTTATCAGACAGAATACTTATGTCGCTATTCTCGCAACAGGTATGCTGCTCTGTATTCTTACCGGTGGTAACATCGATCTGTCCATCGGTTCCGTAGTCGCGCTCGTCGGTGCTCTTGCCGGTGTGTTCATTGTGACATGGCAGCTGCCTATCTGGCTTTCGATTGTCCTCTGTCTTTTGATCGGTACTTTGATCGGTGCCTTCCACGGATTCTTCATCGCGTTCGTTCATATCCCTCCGTTCATCACGACTCTTGCGGGTATGCTTTTGTGGCGCGGTGTTGCGACAATCGTTCTTGACGGTAAGCCGATTGCTCCGTTCCCCCAGAAGTATCTGAACCTGTTCGAGAGCTTCATCCATGGAAAGGGCAACTCTACGCTTGACATCGTTACCATGATTGTGGTCGCGGTATGCTGCCTTGTCTTCATCGCTCTTGAAATCAAGGGACGCATCACGAAGCTCAAGAAGGGATATGAGGTTCCGTCAAAGATTGCCTTCATCACGAAGCTGGTAATCCTTTCTGCAGTAATCATCGCTGTAGGACTCTTCCTTGCCCTTGACCGCGGTATTCCGGTTGTGTTCATCCTTCTTGCGGTGATCGTCGCAATCTACTCATACTTCACGCAGCACACGGTTCCTGGCCGCTATCTCTACGCAATCGGTGGAAATGAGAAGGCCGCCCGTCTTTCCGGTGTCAACACGAACAACGTAATGTTCTTCGCATACACCAACATGGGATTCATTTCCGCAGTCGCTGCTCTGGTAACAATCGCTCGTCTTAACTCTGCTCAGCCAACGGCCGGTCAGAACTATGAGATGGACGCAATCGCATCCTGCTTTATCGGTGGTGCTTCCGCTTACGGTGGAACAGGTACTGTTTCAGGCGCAATTGTCGGTGCTATCTTCATGGGTGTCTTGAACAACGGTATGTCAATCCTCGGTGTTGACATGAACTGGCAGCGCGCGGTAAAGGGACTTGTTCTTCTGCTCGCCGTCATCATGGACGTGGTTTCAAAGAAAAAGAAGGGAGGAAAAAACTAAGGGTATCTTTGGTCGGTCAAGGAAATCCTAAGACTTTGGGATTCGCTGCTTGCTGCTTTATGCATCGGTCAGTGAATCCGTAAATCGCTTATTAATGTGGCTGGTTCCGTATTTATAGCCTCCATCTACGGGACCAGCCTTTATTTTTTTGTCCTTAACTTGCAATGCGTGGTATTGAAAAATCAAAAGATTTAAATTAAAATAAAACTAATTCGATAAATCTGTAAACCCTGATATAGAGATGATAAAACGGATTGATTTGGGCCTGTTTAATTGCGAAGTGGAGAATTCAAATATGAAATCGAAGAAAATCTATGTGTTCATTTTAATCTTCCTTATTATATTTATTTTAATATTCAATCTGTTTGAAAACAGATATTTTTTTCAGTTCAATAATAAATGGTTCACAGTTTGGAATACGAAAGACGGCTGCTATCTGATTTTAAATAAATACAGGGGCTTGAGAATTCCACATGATAATTATGCCTTGATTGACAGCAGAATTGACATAAAGATTTTTGTTGATGAAGAAAATAGTTATCATCTATTCAGTGACAATACTTATTATGATGGATATATCCCAGCGGCAAAATTTTCCGATGTGAGTTTTGTAGTTCACCCTTATGCAACAAGAGAGTTAAATTACAAGGAAATGGAATTTTATGAGCAAGCAGATTTTCCATATTTTGAATATGAATGCTTGAATAATTGGGGGCATGTGAAGGATGATGCGAGTGATGTTCACGAAGTTTTAACGTATGATGCAAAATGGATTTTGCAAAGATTTTTATTGGGGATATTTTGGTTCAACAGGGATAAAAAAAATAATCAGGGGATGAAAAATTGAAAAAATTTATTTTTGGCTTGCTTTTTAGTTTGTTGTGTTTTTATGTGTTTTCAGATATTCCATTTTGTATCGACAGAAATACATTCATATCTGTTCGGACGGAGGAGGAATCCCTGGATGTATACATTGATTTTATAAAGAACACAAAAATCATTGATACTTATGTTATTGAGGCTCTTGGACCTGATAGGATGATTCAGTCAATTTGTCACCATAATATTAATGGGAGGGATTATTTATTCGTCGAATTTTATTTTGGTAATCCCGGCGGTTTTCAGATGGTGAACAAGCGAAATCTCTTTGTCTTAGAATTAGGCAGTGGTAAAATTTTTCAGAAATATAATATTGAATTGACAAATATAATTTACAGTTCAAGGACAAAAGAGTATACTGAGACTCAGAATTATTGGTTTTTCTTTGAGCAAAGCAGCAATTCTATAGTTCTTTACGAAGAGCAGGAATATGTTTTGGCGGAGGTAAAAAGAATCAAGCTGGATGGAAAGGAATGAAAAAACGCTTGACAATAAAAATTAAAAGGTGTATAGATGAAGAAATGGCTGACAGAAAAACGAAACATGCACATCAAAAAATTCTCATCTTTCTGCTCATTATGATTGTTCCGGTGTTATATTGTTTATATAGCAACATCCAGTATGAGCGATTAATACGAAACAAAGCACAAGAAGAAAACTGTGTTTATGAATCGAACGGAATCTCCTTATTTGTAATATCAAAAGATCCAATAATGAGTTTCGGTTCAGGAAACAAGAAAATGTATTTGTTTTCGAAAAATCACTTCTTGATAGGTGAATGTACCTTTGGTGAATTTCCATTGAGAATAGAATCCATTGATGTAAGTAAAAGAATTATTTTCGTGACAATCAAGAGTAGCTATGACGGCTCAAACAAAGATTACATTGAATCATGGGTTCAAAAGAATAAGACCATTGGAAAATATAAAATTCTTTATGAATATGAGTAAAATGTTAAGTCAATAATAGTAATTAAAAGGAATTTGTTAGGACATGGAAGCACAATATCGTAAAAAACAACCTCAGTTTATTACAAATCCCAAAGGGGAACGAAAACCTATGTTCGCTAGAAAATTTATTTGTATTCTTTTGTTATCTCTTATTTTTTTCTCCTGCAGCAACGACAGTTTTGAAGATTTATTTGAAAAATTAACAAGTAACACTGAGATTAAGGAAATAAGCTTTTCATGTAATTTGGATTCCGATATGGATGTGTTTTACAAAAAAATTGTAAGACAGGGCGAAAAGAACAATTCAAAACTTATGGAGCTTTCTTTATCCGAAGTCCCTACAAATTGGATTACACCATTGAACTCATGCAAATTGACAAAAGGAGATTTGGCAATATCAATTTTACTGGATGTCAATGAAATTGATGATTCAAAATTCGAGTTGTTAATCCCAGATTCCATAAAAGAAGATTATCAAAAAAACGGAGTGAGGGCTTGGTGGGACTGGATTCATTCAGACATTGAAAACAGGAAATATGTTGTAAACCAGTTAAAGCATATAATTGGCTTATGATATGCAGATAATTATGAAGGGTGATTTTATGAGAAAAATTATTTTGCCGGTTATATCAGTTTTTTTTATAATGCTTGTGTTTTTGTCTGCAAGGAAAAATGATTTTGCACAGCTTTCCATAAACAGATCAGAATGCAACGGAATGATGAATGCGATATATTGTGATGTTATTATAGAAAAACTGATTGGGGATGGCTTTTTATATTTTGAAGATTACACAGTGAGCGGGTTTGAAATTTTAGGGGAAAGGACATTGTTTGACAGAGTGAATTTGTCGTTGTCCGGCGGAGAAAAAATAACCCTGTCAATGCAACCTGGCAAGTATAGGATAAAATGCATAACGCCTGCTGAAAAGCAATATGAATATTTAGGGAAAAATATCTTATGGAATTCGAATTATTTGTATGTTGATTTGAAACAAAATTCAAAATCACAAATTGACGTGTTTCCCGATGCGGATGATGCCGGATATTCAGGCGGCTGGAAATTGAAATTCCAGAAGAACTACACTTCATCTTGAAGGTTTTATTTTGAATGATTAAAATTATATACAAGAGGTTCTTTATGGAGAAATGGAAATAAATTCTGATTTGGATCCATAATAAATTGGTAAGAAAAATTGATTGAGGTAGAAAGAAATGAAGAAGATTAGAGTGCAATGGATATTAATGTCAAAAGGGAAAGGTGAAAAATGAAGAGACTTATTCTTGTTCTTTTATTTCTCCATATATTCATTTTAATCTCTTGTTCGAGAGAGTCCTTGCTGAATGATGCCAATATTGCTGATTTTCAGAGCATTTCAAATCATATTTTAGAGGACGGAAGCATTGTGCTGGTCGAACGGAATTTGGATGACTCGAAGATGTTGTTTGCAAAAAATCCTAAAGGTGAAGAGATTGCCCTTGATGATGTGTTTTACCAGTTTTTTCAGCGTAATAAAAAGCTCGGTATAGTTTATAAAGATATAAAACATCTTGAGACTTTGGTTGAAAATAATTCTCCAAATGTGATGTTGTCAGATTCTGTCCTCAAAATAGAACGTGGTGCAAGACATCTGCTGAAACGGCTTCCTGACGGAAATAGTTATGTCACGATGGTTTCATTTCGTAGATTTTCTTATATTCCTATTTTAGGAAATACCCTCGATGGAGATGGGTATGTGTATTCACCGGATCTCAGTCTTGATGTGCTGACATCCGAAGAACTTAGCGTCTTTGGATTCAAGTGTGCATTTAAAACTAATTATGAGAATTGGTTTTATACAACACCATTGGGATAATTGCAGCAGACAAAAAATAGAGGTTTACAAAACAATGTATACGGTATTGGAATTTGATAAGCAAAGAAATGCAGTTCTGATAAAAGAAACTATGGGATTGCATCGTGGAGGACTAGACCATGAAAAAATACTTTTACATACTCAGTATTCTTTGTCTGACATGTATAAGTTGCGCGAGCACATCGAAAATATCCGAGGACGATATGGATTACGACGGCACCGCAATACGCATGGATTTTGCTCAATGCCAAGAGACATCCTGTGGTGCAATCGTAGATAATTCTAATGACCAAGACATCAGGTTAAGAACTTGCAATATAAACAGCTCATGCATAAGACAAGGAGAATTAATAACGGAGAATGGAATTGAATTCGTTGTTGCAAAACAAGAGGGTGTTCCAATTTATAAGAAAACAGTTGACCCAGCCTTTCATACAAAAAGCGGACTTTCAATTACAGATTCTGTTTTGAAATATTTGGAGGTATATAGCGGTGAAATTTATATAGAGCCGGGAACTTGTGTGTTCATACAACTGGAAGATGACTGGAGAGCCTGTATAGCTTATTCAGATTTCAAAGTAAAACTCGATGCCCCAATTTTATATTTTTACAGGGTTGACAGCAGATATACGCATGCATGGACTTTAAGAGAATGGAATACATATATTGAAAACATCACATTCCTGGAAAAATAAGAGGGATTCAGTATTAATGGAGATATGAATATGCAATCAAGGATTTTCTGTCAAGAATTGCTCGACTTCCCCTCCCGCAGCTGGGTAAAATACACCAAGCGGCAGCCCTGCACTCCGATGTATGGCCGTTTGTACCACTGCGCGGGCAACAACTCGGTACGCTATATAGACCCGGATGGAAGAATATTTACTGGATGTTCAATAAATAATAAAGATGCGCGGAAAGAAGAGTTAAAAGAGTCGTTAAATACGGTTGGATCAATTCTAGTACTTAATGTTCCTCCAAATAAAAAAATTACAGATAGATTCGATGATAATGTTGAATATACACTTAAAAATACTGTTCCAAAAAATAAAGTCACAGTACTAGAAGTGAATTCACAAGAAGAATATGAATACGTTTTATCAAATCTCCCAAATGGTGTTAAAGATTTAATAATATCCGTGGGACATGGTAGTAAAAAGAAAGGTGGTATACTCGGTGGAATAAACCACAAACACATAGATAATATTATCGGCGAGCGAAGTATCAATGTTTATTTCCTTGACTGCTATATGGGAAGTGAATGGTCGTTACCATATCTGAAGAAAGCCTTTGGC
>JAEEGL017376451.1_pt1 | contig 30535 bp, 27 predicted proteins | sample 9134231 | NCBI WGS metagenome assembly JAEEGL01 (sample SAMN16246548, study PRJNA631951) | gut metagenome | biome: gut microbiome; feature: rumen; material: fiber-attached | host: Bos | place: Iran: Karaj | collected 2018-10 | reverse complement strand
GTGGAAACTTGAAGAAGGTTCCGAAGAAGGGATCGTGGAGATCCTGAGCGGAAAGAAGATCAAGGGAAAAGCTGCCGGAACGGTGACACTGGTATCCGGAAACGGAGAGTACAAAGTCGATGTGACCGTGGAAGATCCCACCATCGTGGGAAGCGCCGCGAAGACGCCGTATAAGAAGACTGAGGAACTGAACGTGGGCGGTACGGCTTCGTTTAAGCTGACAGGCATTACGCAGGACGTGGTCTTTAAGAGCAGCAAGAGCAATGTGGCTTTCGTAAGCCCGCTGCCGGATGAGGATGGGAATTACCTGATCACGGCCCGCGGCAAAGGCACAGCCAAGCTCACGGCCAAGGTAAACGGTAAGACGATCACGATCACGGTGAAGGTGAAATAGCTATCGCTTATTGACTTCGGGGCATCTCTGTGATAGAGTACAGAAAGCAATAAAATTTCAGGGAAAGAGAGGTTATCATAAATGCGTATTGTTATCAGCCGCAATATAAATGAATATCGTATGATGGCCTCGGTTTCTGCTCTTTGATCTTTACGAAAGTAAGATTGTTTCGGATTTATAAACCGCGGCATAAGCGCCGCGGTTTTCTTTTCAGCATTATCGGTGGTTTTCCGTTAGACAGGGTCTTCATACGTTCAGCCGGATTGAGAATGACGGATACTGTCCGGGCAGGTAAAAGCCCGGAAGAACAATAAGGGATATTTATGGGACAGAGAGGGGAAGAAGTGAAGGAAAAAGAGAATAAGAAAAAAGAAAAACTGTCGTTTGGAGCGACGATGAAGAATTCATGGTTTGCCTTAAAGCTTGCGGCAGCGATCTGCCCGAGCATCATTGTGCATACCTTCATCATGTGGCTGATCGGGCAGAGTGAGTGGGTGTTCTTTGACGGCGTGTTCATGAAGGTCATCGTAAACGCTTTGTCGGAGGGGAAGGAGTTTAAGAGCATTATAAGCTTCATCCTGATCTGCGGCGCGGTCTTCTGTGTTCTGGCGATCTATACGGGATATGTGGATAATGTCGTATTTCCGTTAAAAACGAACAGACTTTACGGGGGCATCTACAAAAAACTCTACGCCAAGGCAAAAAATGTGGAGCTTTCCTGTTATGAGGATCCGGATTTTTACAACCGCTATACCATGGCCATGGATGGGGCGGAGACAAAGATCACTGCCGTGATCCGGGGAATGATCGGCGCGGTCATCGGAGCCGCGGCTTCGGCATCGGTGTTTTACATGATGTATGAGATCGATCATTATGCGATGCTTTTCATCATTTCGCCGCTGATCGGGAATTTCGTCTTCGGAAATCTGAAGAACAAATATGATTATAAGAGATATAAGGAGCAGGCTCCCAATGAAAAGGTGCTCAATTACGTGAGCCGTATGATGTATCTTCCCGACGGAGCCAAGGAGATCAGGCTTTCCAATGTGTTTTCACTTTTGAGAAAACAGTATGGGGAGGCGACGGAGAACAATGTGAAGGTCGCAAAAAAATATGCATTTCCCAACGCACACATGAATTTCTGGCGCATCACCTTTACCTTTACCGTGATCTTTGAAGGCGTGCTGCTTTATGCGATCTACAGAAACCGGGTAACGGGAAGCATTACCCTGGCAGAGCTGACCATCATGACGAGCCTGATGGTCGCCATGACCTGGATCCTCATCCGTGTATTTGAGAATGTCATGGAAGTACTGAAAAACGGCATGTTCATAAATAATCTCAGGGGTTTTCTTGAGTATGAGGAAAAGATCCCGGAGGACTATGACGGTGAGATGCCCGATCCCGACTTTCAGAGCCTTGAGTTCAGAAACGTATCATTTTCCTATAAGGACAAGGAGATCATCCACGATCTTTCGTTCAGGATCGATAAAGGCGAGATCGCGGCTTTGGTGGGGCACAACGGCGCGGGAAAGACAACGATCATCAAACTGATGCTGAGGCTTTACGATCCGGATTCGGGGATGATCCTCTATAACGGGAAAGATATAAAGACATATAATCTCAAGGCCTACAGGGATATCTTTGCCACCACCTTCCAGGATTTCAAACTCTTTGGGATGACGGTGAAGGAAAATGTCCTTATGGGAAGGCATTATGAAAACGAGGATGAGCTTGTAAAAGAGGCACTGAAAAAGGCCGATGTTCTGGAACGTATCGAGGAGCTGGATAAGGGGATCGATTCCGTGATGACAAAGGAATTTGATGAGGACGGCACAGTCCTTTCGGGCGGTGAGAGCCAGAAGGTGGCCGTTGCCAGAACCTTTATAAAAGACGCGCCCATGAAGATCTTTGACGAGCCTTCCAGTGCACTGGATCCCATAGCCGAGTATGAACTGTTCAACAGCATCATCGGCGAGGGACAGGATCACACCATGCTCTTTATCTCCCACAGGCTTTCCTCCGTAAAAAACTGTGACAAGGTCTTCATGCTTGAGAACGGAACGCTCATCGAAGAGGGGACGCACAAGGAGCTCATGGAAAGGAACGGCAGTTACGCCGCGATGTATAAAAAACAGGCGATGAATTACCTCGCGATCGAGAACGAAGAGGAGGTGATCGCATAATGAAGTACATACCCAAAGAAGAAAAAAAGAAAACAAAGCAGTCTGTAAAGACGGTGTTTTCCAACAACTTTTATATGCTCAGGCTCATCTTCAAAGCTTCGCCTTCTTTTGTGATCTTTCAGGCGGCGGATGCGATCCGGGGACAGGTGTCCATTTTCTTTGAGCACACGGTACTGATCGGCTATGTTCTGGAAGCGGCGGAATTCGGCTATCCCTTTGAGCATGTCGCGGGGATCATACTCCTGCTTGCTGCTCTGATCACCGTCGGAATGTTCTTTACGGTCTATCAGGGCGAATATGTTGCGCCGAAGAAAAGGCCCGTAGTCCGCGAAAAGATCAAGATGAAGCTTTATGAAAAAGCAAGGGATATGGATCTTGAGTGCTATGACGATCCGGAATTTTACAACAGCCAGGTGCTTGCCATATCTCAGATCGACGACCAGATCGAAAGAGTGATCAAGTTTGTGATCGATACGCTGAGCGGTCTTACTGCTTTTATCACAACCGCCATATATTTTATTTACAAGGACAAGACGGCTATTCTGTTCGCGCTGGGAGCCTTTGTGTTTTCGATGATCTTTGAGCAGCTTTACAACAAGCAGAACTACCTTGTAAAGGTTGAGAGCATACCGGCATCCAGAAAGAGAGATTATGTAAAAAGGATCTATTATCTGAATGACTACGCCAAGGAGATCCGCCTGAATCCGGATGTATCGGATATCCTCTTTGAACAGTTTGAGGGTGCCAATGATGAGGTCTACGCCATCGAGAAAAAATACGCGATGAAAAAATGGTTCTTCGGATTCATGCGGCGTTATGTCTGCAACAGCTTTTTTGCGGACGTCCTGTTCATCGGCTATCTCGTATATCAGGCGGCGGTACTCCACAGCATCTCCTACAGTACCGTGGCGATCCTTTACGGTTCCTTCGGAAGGCTGAAGAACAGCATGAGAGTATTCTCGGAGACTTATCCTTTTGCCTGCGAGACAAGCTTATACGTGAGCAAGATCAGAGAGTTTTTGAACTATGAGCCGAAGATCGTGTCGAAGGAGAATCTCGTACCTTCGGACAAGGCCAAAGAGATCGAGCTTGACCGGGTATCCTTTGCCTACGGAAAGAATAAGGACATGCTTATAAAAGACATGAACCTTCATATAAAGCCCGGGGAAAAGATCGCGCTTGTGGGCTACAACGGCGCCGGAAAGACAACGCTGGTGAAGCTTCTGATGCGGCTATATGATACCAAAGGCGGTGTGATCCGTGCGGACGGCAGGGATATCCGGGAATATGACGCAAAGAAGTACCGTGATACCATCGGTACGGTATTCCAGGATTTCCAGATCTTTGCGGGAAGCGTGCGGGAGAACGTGCTGCTGGGTGTGGCCGACGGCGTTGAGGAAAGCGGGATCCGCAAGGCGCTTTCGGAAAGCGGGCTCATGGAGCGCATCGACAGATTTGATAAAGGCCTGGATACGGAACTGACCACGGAGTTTTCCAAGGAGGGTGTAAACCTTTCCGGAGGTGAAAGCCAGAAGCTTGCGATATCAAGAGTGTTCTACAGGAACGCGGGTCTTATGATCCTTGACGAACCTTCCAGTGCGCTGGATCCCATAGCGGAGTATCAGCTGAACCATGCAATGCTTGATGCAACGGGAGACAAAACGGTCATCTTCATATCCCACAGGCTTTCGACTACGAGGATCGCAGACAGGATCATCATGCTGGAAAAAGGAAGCATCGTTGAGCAGGGAACCCATGAAGAACTGCTTTCCATGGACGGAAAATATGCGCAGATGTGGAAGGTCCAGGCAGGCGCCTATATCGCGGTCTGATAATGAAGACAGGGGGACTGTCCCCCTGTCTTCACCTCACCCCCGTTTTTTTATTTTTTCTGGGTGGGATCCTCGTTATTCCGTCCGCTCCGGTATCTTCCGAAGAAAATGCCATCGTCAACGTATTTTTCGACATCCGATACCCATACGGGGAAATGTCCGGTAGCTGCGGCGGTCTGTCCGTTCAGCATGCCGGTGTGGAAGGAGAGATGCCGGAACTGACGAAGAACGAGTTCCATTCGTGTATAGCTGCAGTTTTCCGGTTTCTCATAAAGCATCTCATCACTTAAGCTGTCCAGATACGACAGCGTCTTTTCTTCGATACTGTCGAGATATTCCAGCAGCTGTTCATCGGAAAGGACAACGTTTGTCGGATTGTCCGGGTTATCCATACCCTCCTCGTGGAAAGAGGGCTCCTCGTAAACAAAAGGATTGATGAACCATTTGTCGGCCGAGTGCAGTGCGTGATATACCCATCTCCAGCAGGGAGCGCCGCAGCAGAGAGCGTCTCTGTCATAGGTTCTTATGGAAGTGCGGATATTCAGAAAATTGGGCTGTACGGTCTCTTTGATGATCATGCATAATTCGTTCATTGTTTTTCCTCCTTTTTTGTTTTTCTTGGGAATACTTGTTTTTCCTCTGTTCTGAATGTATAATAACACCGGATGGTATATGTGTAAAATTGAAAGATATGAAGATATAGTTCAAAAATATTGATATGTGACCGGAGGCGGATATGACGATCATACAATTGAGTACATTTTTAAAGATCGTGGAGAGCGGCAGTTTTTCGGCTGCAGCGGCCGGCCTTGGGTATGCGCAGTCTACGGTGACAACGCAGATCCGGCAGCTGGAAGAGGAACTGGGCTGCCGCTTGTTTGACCGGCTGGGGAAGACGGTCGTACTTGCGCCGCAGGGAGAGAAGCTGGTTTCCTATGCGGAAAAGATGCTTCAGCTGGAACGTGAGATCCGGCTGGATATCACGGATGAGGACGAACCGAGAGGCGTATTAAAACTCGGCGTTTCCGAATCCCTGTGCTACAATCGTATACCGGAAGTTCTGATGGACTATAAAAATGAGGTTCCCGGGATTGAGATCCGGCTGGTGTTCATCACACACGACAGCTTTCCCGAGATGCTGCAGAAAGGGGAGCTGGATCTGGTCTATACCCTGAATCCTTATATGGAAGACGAACGGCTGAGCCTGCTGTATAAAAAAGCGGAGAGACTCGGCTTTTATGTTTCGCCGGATCATCCGCTTGCGGGAAAACGGATAAAGGAAAAGGATCTGGCATCTTATCCCATGCTTCTGACAGGGCATGACTGCAGCTTCCGGAAAATGCTTCTGGACGATCTGGCAAAGTGCGGAGTTGATGCAAAGGTCCTGCTTGAGACAAGCAGCAAGGAGGTCCTGAAACAGTTTGCATCAAACGGTCTCGGGCTTGCCTTTATCCCGGATATGACCGCCGAAAAGGAAACGAAAAACGGAAGCTTAAAAAGACTGGACTGGAGGGGGAGCAGCTTTCCGGTCTACTCGCAGGTCTTCGTTCATAAAGATAAACATATAGGAAAGGCGATCGGCAGTCTGGTGGACATCATCCGAAGTGATGCGCGATAAGCGTGATTTATCGCAAGCTATAACTATATAGAGAGACCAGACCCGTTGACTTATCCGTAACGGTAAATTATAATCCGGCTTGTAACACAGTAAACCAGAGGCGTGCAGAAATGAGTACAATAAATAGTACAGCAAAACCGAACACGGACAAATGCTATGCAATGACAGGCTGTTGTCAGTGCTGTTCCTTCTGTATGCGGAATAATGCCTGTGATAACAGCATAAAGCACCGATGTCGGCATAAGCGTCAGGTTCGGACCATATATGAAAGTTGATCCAGACTCAGGACAGGCTTAGCCGCGCTCCTGAGTTTTTTGTTGCAAAGCCGCCGGAGGGGGATATGGCAGAAATAAAAAAAGTAAGCGATGAGGAACTGGAAAAGATCAGAAAGCTGATCGAATCGCTTAAATACGGATCGGTAAATATAATCATTCAGGACGGAAAGATCGTCCAGATAGAAAAAAACGAAAAAATAAGATTGTGAAAGGGAGAGAAAAAATGGGAAAGTTATTTACTTCGGAATCGGTAACGGAAGGACATCCGGATAAGATCGCGGATCAGATATCGGATGCGATACTGGATGCGCTGATCGCACAGGATCCGTACTCAAGGGTAGCGGCGGAAACTACGGTAGCAACCGGACTGACCCTGGTGGTGGGAGAGATCACAACAAAAGCGTATGTTGATATTTCCAAGATCGCAAGAGAGACGATCCGCGAGATCGGATACGTAAACAATGTCGACGGCTATAATGCAGATTCCATCGCAGTGCTCACCTCGATCGATGAACAGTCTGCGGATATAGCGCTGGGCGTTGATAAAGCTCTCGAATCAAAGCAGGAGGGCGTGACGGAAGACTTCGGTACGGGCGCAGGAGATCAGGGGATCATTTTCGGATATGCAACGGATGAAACGCCGGAGTATCTTCCTCCTGCGATATCCTTTGCGCACCGTCTCACAAGGCAGCTTGCAAAGGTAAGAAAGGATGGAACTCTTCCTTATCTCAGACCGGACGGGAAATCACAGGTGACCGTGGAATTTGCGGATGACGGTCATACCGTAAAGCGTATCCATACGATAGTGATCTCCACCCAGCATGCGGAAGACGTGAGTCTCGAGCAGATCCGGAAGGATGTGATCGAAAAGGTGATCCGCCCGGTGATCCCCGCCGGACTGATCGATGATGATACGATCTACTACGTGAATCCGACCGGACGCTTTGTTATCGGCGGGCCCCAGGGTGACGCGGGACTTACCGGACGAAAGATCATCGTAGATACCTACGGAGGAACCGGAAGACACGGCGGCGGCGCATTCTCGGGCAAGGATCCCACCAAGGTAGACAGATCCGCGGCCTACGCTGCACGCTGGGTTGCAAAGAATCTTGTGGCTGCCGGAGTGGCAAAACGGCTGGAAGTGGAGCTGGCATACGCGATAGGCGTTGCAAAACCGGTTTCGATCGCGGTGGAAACCTTCGGAACCGGAACCAGACCGGAGGAAGAGATCGTCGGCATCATCAATAAGGTGTTTGATCTGAGACCTGCAGCGATCATAGATGCACTTGATCTGAGAAGGCCGATCTACAAGCAGACAGCTGCCTACGGTCACTTCGGAAGAACAGATATAAGCCTTCCCTGGGAAGAGCTGAATAAGCTGGATGAGATAAAGAAATACTTATAAAGAACGGACTGACCGGAAAACCGGAGGTTCAGGATCGAAGCCCCGCTTCGCGCCTGAACCTTTTTTGATAAGCGGTACAGAATTAAAAACAAGATAAATATCCTGAGGAGGAATGGAAATATGAAAAAGTATGGAAAATTACTGGCGCTTTTATTAACACTTACAGCGGGCTTCACGCTCACCGCCTGCGGAGATGCCGGAGCCAGGGCGGAAGCGGCCGATGAAAGCACTCCGCAGTCCGGGAACAGCGATGAGAGTGTGAAATTAAGAATAGGTTATCATTACAGTGCACAGTATCAGAACCAGATCGCCGTTGCGGAAGCGAAAGGATATCTTGCGGAGGCATTTGAAGGCCTGAATGTTGAGACCGAATACAGCGGTTTTGTGGGAGCCGGTCCCGCGATCAATGAGGCGTTTCTTGCAGATGAGATCGATGTCGCGGTCGGACTCGGCGACCAGCCCGCGATCGCAGGCATAGCCAGCGGAAACGACTGCGTGGTTGCTGCCAGGATCATCCGGAATACCAGAGGATCAGGACTGGTAGTCAGGTATGATTCGGAGTTTCAGACGGTTTCCGATCTGAAGGGTAAAACGATCGCGGTGGGTATAGGAACCGCAGGACAGAAAAATCTGGATCTTATCCTTGAGGATTACGGACTGAAGGAAACGGATGTGGAGCTCGTAAACATCATGCAGTATGACGCGATCGTAGCAGCCTTTGAGGATAATGATATTGATGCTGCCATAAACAGTTCTCTGGCTTATACGGAAGAGGAGGATGCCGAGGCACATACCTTCCGTACACTGGAATACCTGGATAAGCATCCCAACTATGCGTATATCGTCTTTAAAAAACAGTTTGTGAAAGAGCACAGGGATGTAGCGCTTAAATTTCTTGCAGCCCTGTATAAAGCAAACGACTGGTACTATGCAAATGTTGAGGAGGGCGACCGGATCACGGCAGAATTCCTTGAGCTTACCGATGGGGAAGATTTTAAACGTGTCGTTACCGGAAATGCCAAGGTAGAGCTGATGGTGGATTTTACGGAAGAGGATGTGGAGAATCTTAGGATCACCTATGATTTCCTGAAGGATAATGAAATCCTGCCAAACGAGATCGAAGATCTTTCAACGGTATACGACAGCAGCCTGCTGAAAGAGGCTCTGGCAGGCCTTGATAAATAAAAGGGGGAGGATAAAAGCATGTCAGCAGTAATATCGGAGGAATTAAAAAGCGGTATCGCCGATCCGGAGAGCATCAAGGTCCTGGCCACAAAAAACAGAAACGGAGAGGTCCACGTGGCGGCGAAGGGAAGTATTTCGCTGACGGAGGACGGCAGTATACGTTATCTTGAATTGCTGGAAAGTTCGCAGACAAACAAAAACCTGACGTATGCGCTCTGGTTTGATCAGAAGGTTGCCATCAATATCATCACAAAGGATCGAAGGAGTTATCAGATCAAAGGGATCCCGCGGAGAGCGCTGGTCTTCGGCAGGGAGTTTGAGGAGTACTATAAAACGGTGGTGGAAAAGGATCCGGAAAATGATCTTGCTGCGGTATACTTCATTGAACCTGTGGAAGTCCGTGAGGAAAGCTACAGCGTAAGAAGGGAAGAGCAAAGGAAAGAACATCCTCTATATCTTCATCTGGATCGTGTGGCTGCGGACAGATAAAGGAGGCGGTATATGGCGAAAAAGAGAAAAATACCCGTTACGGAGATCATCGTCAGCATACTGGCCCCGGTCCTCCTGCTGGTGATCTGGCAGATCAGCGCGCAGAAGGGATGGGTAAACAAAGCGCTGCTGCCGGCCGTGACAAGGATCTTTGATACGGCGGTAGGTATAAGCGAGACCGGAAAGCTTTCGGGGCATCTTCTGGCAAGCTTATCCAGAGTGGTAAAAGGTTTTCTTGCCGGTGCTTCACTGGGCATAGCCATAGGAACGCTCATGGGTTTTTCAAAATGGGTGAATCATTTTCTGTCATCTCTCGTAAGCCTGCTGAGACCGATCCCGATGATCGCCTGGATCCCCATATTCATACTCTGGATGGGGATAGGAGAACTCACGAAGATCTCCGTGATCACGCTGGGAACCTTCTGGCCGGTGCTGCTGAATACGATACAGGGCATACGTTCGGTGGACAATAAGCTTCTGGAGGTGGCAAAGGTTCTGAAAAAGAAGCGGAAAACCATAGTTTTAAAAGTGGTATTTCCGGCCGCGCTTCCCTCCATATTCACCGGCCTGCGTCTGGGAATGGGAGCTGCCTGGTCATGTGTGGTGGCGGCGGAAATGATAGCAGCCAGACAGGGGATCGGTTTTATGATCACCTATGCAAGGGAAACGGCTAAGCCGGCAGAGGTTTTTGTTGGCGTCTTCGTGATCGGTCTGATCGGTTTCTTTATCGATGTGCTGTTACGCAGGCTGGAATCACATCTGTTGAAATGGAACACGGCCGGTGTTTCAAAATGACGATCCTGAGAGGTGTTTATGAATGCGGAAAAAGAACTGAGTTTAAATATCGATCATGTAAGCAAGCGTTTTCTGATCGATGGCAGGGAGCTGAACATACTTGATGATATAAACCTGGAAATAAGACAGGGCGAGTTCATAAGTATCGTCGGTGCCAGCGGCTGCGGAAAGAGTACCCTGCTGAAGATGATCATAGGACTGGAGAATGTCACGGACGGGCGTATCGTTATTGACGGAGGAGAAGTGACATCGTCGGAAGAAGTGAAGATCGGCATGGCGTTTCAGGAAGCGAGACTGTATCCCTGGCTTACCGTGGCAGAGAATATCGAATTTGGTATCCCGGATCATGTAGCGGTCGCCGACAGAAAAGCTCTGATAAAAAAGCAGATCGGACTGGTGGGACTCAAGGGTTTTGAAAAGGCGTATCCGAATCAGCTGTCGGGAGGTATGCAGCAGCGTGTAAGCATTGCAAGGGCTCTGGTATCGGATCCGGATATACTGCTGCTGGATGAGCCCTTCGGCGCTCTGGATGCATTAACAAGGATAAACATGCAGAATGAGATCCTTGATATATGGAAAAAGGCCAAAAAGACGATGCTTCTGGTGACGCATGATATTGATGAAGCGATCTTCCTGAGTGACAGGATCGTGGTCTTTTCCGGCAGACCGGGACAGATCCGGCAGATCATACCGGTCGACAGCAGCAGGCCAAGGGACCGGAGCTCAGCTGAATTTGTAAGGATCAGGAAGAATATATTCAAAGAATTTTTCGCGGAAACGGATCTGGATCCGGAGTACTATATTTAGAGGAGGGAAAGGGAAATGAGTACCGAGAACTGGAGAAGCAACGAACTGAGTCTTAAGGAGGTGACAGAGAAATATCCGGATTTTCCGAAGCTCATCGCTCTTAAGATCGATGTAGACCGGAGAGGGATCCGCTTTACGGATGAAGCGTATAAATATGTGGATCCGGGATTTCATTACACGCAGAAGGTGGTAGTGCATAAAGGGGAGCCGGGACAGAAGATACTGGATATCCCGCAGGGATTTGCATTCCGTGACGGAACCGTGAGCTGCACCGATGTGATCACGGATCAGCCCCGGGCATACAGGGATCCCTATACGCTGGATGTGGTGGAAGGAAAGCTGCGGCTTGTAGATAATGATGAGGTTCTGGAAGAGATCAGTTTTTGGGAGAAACCGGATTTCTTCGGAAAGAAAACAAGCAACGGAACCCTTATGGAGAGCCTGGTAGATGTAAGACCGCAGAGAGTTACATTTACGCCGAATCCGAAATGCCATTTCTGGGATAAGCCCGGAAACGGATGCAAATACTGCTCCTTCCATTCGGAGACCAGAGGTCATGAGATAACGGTAGGAGATGAAAGATATTTCCAGGATATCTTTGAAGTGGCCAGTGAAGCGGTAAAGCAGAAGGGAAGATTTTCACAGTTTCATATGGTTTCGGGTTCGGATTTTTCCGGAGAAAAACCCTTTGATACGGAAGTAAACCTCTATATCAAGGCAATGCAGTCGGTAGGAAAGGCCGTAAAGGAGAAAAAGGTACCGTTTAAGCTGGTGGCGAGCTCTTTCAGCAAAGAGCAGCTGAAGAGACTGTATGAGGAGACGCCTCTCACAACCTATACAACGGATCTGGAGGTGCTGAATGAAGAGAAGTTTAAATGGATATGCCCGGGAAAGGCGGAAGTGGTAGGCTATCAGAGATGGAAGCAGAGCCTTTACGATGCTGTGGAGATCTTTGGCCGCGGAAATGTGGACAGCGGCCTGGTAGGAGGAGTGGAGCTTGCGCAGCCGTACGGCTTTCTGACAGAAGAGGAAGCGCTGAAGGCCGTCCTTGCCGAGGCGGATGAGATCGCTTCGCACGGAGTATCGTTTGCCGAGATCGTCTGGAAGACGGGCAAGTATTCCTATTTTTATAAACAGAAGACGCCTTCGCTAGATTATTATGTACAGCTGGCACAGGGACTGGCGGATGTGAGAAGAAAGTACGGCTTAAATATTTATACGGATGATTTTCGCAGGTGCGGGAATCATCCGAATACGGATCTTGCAAGGATCGACTGATGCCTGACAGGCCTGAAAATGCTTTGTTTTCCGACGTTCACAAAAGATTCACAAATATTGTTAGCACTCGCCCTTGACGAGTGCTAACAATGGTGCTATACTCACTTCAGATCCGAAAGAAAAGGGGAAAAGGACAGGACACAGGGTCCTGCAGGATTCCCTCAGGAAAAGGAGGAATGACTTATGTATGCACCGAGTATTTTTGATGACAGAGCGATGAGCAATTTTGTGGACAGTTTCTTCGGCAAGCCGATCTCTGCGATGAACCGCATGGGCAACCCGATGCGCACCGATATCACGGAGAAAGACGGAAATTACACCATGCTGGTGGATCTGCCGGGATATAAGAAAGAGGATATCCGGGCCGAGATCAAGGACGGTTACCTGACCATCAGCGCAGGCAGCTCGGAGGAAAAGGAAGAGAAGAACGAGGAAGGCAAGGTGGTCTACAGTGAGCGTCACAGCGGAGAATGCCGCCGCAGCTACTTTGTCGGCAAGCACCTGACCGAAGAGGATATCAAGGCCAGCTTTGAGAACGGCGTGCTGAAACTGGAATTCCCTTCCGAGGAGAAGAAGCCGCTGGAAGAGAAGCGCAAGGTGATCGCTATCAGCTGAGAAAAAGCGCATAAATGCTTAAAGGCTGTGGTTTACGCCACAGCCTTTTTTTGGTATAATCCCTTCATGTGGAATATCCTTCTGATCGAAAAAGGGGATGAAAGTTCACGGCTGCTTTTCCCGAAGCTGCCGCTCTATGATATGCTGCTGCAGCGGGAGAGCGATTCTTCGGCGGCGCTGGTGCTTCTGACGGAACGGCAGTACGACCTGCTGCTTCTGGACGGAGACAGCACGGAAGAGGAGCTGCTGCCCTATCTGGAGCAGCTTCGGCGCATGTGCGACGCACCGATCCTGGTGATCACGAAAAAAACCGACGAAGCAGATGTGATACGGATCCTGAATGCGGGCGCGGATGACTGCCTGTCAAGGCCTCTGCGGGTGGGAGAAGCCTTTGCACGCATGCGGGCGGCTTTACGTGCGAGGGAGAGATATGCCGGTTCGGAGCTGATGGCCGACGGTTCCCTGGAACGCAGGGGAATACGCGTCGATACCGTGCACCGGCGGGTTTTTGTGCGGCACAGGGAAAAGCGGCTGACGCGCAGGGAATATGATCTGCTTTTGTTTCTGATGCGCCATCCCGACCGCGTGTATACCCGTGAGGAGCTGTACCGGGAGGTATGGAACGACGATGCGGTGGGCGGGACCGCGACGGTGACCGTCCATATCAGGAAGCTCAGGGACAAGATCGAGGAGCGGCCCGCCGAACCCACGATCATCGGTACCGAATGGGGCGTGGGATATCTGTTTCTGAACGAGGAGAAAAAGTGGTAGAGATCCTCTTTGAGGACAGCGACATCATTGTATGCGTGAAGCCTGCGGGTCTGCCGGTACAGACGGCGTCCCTTGCGCAGCCGGATCTGGAGAGCGGGCTGAAGAAGCATCTCGCGGGAAAGTATCTGGCGGTGGTTCACCGGCTGGACCAGCCGGTAGAGGGGATCATGGTATTTGCGAAGAATCCCCGCGCCGCAGCGGAGCTTTCGAAACAGGTACAGAACGGCGGCGGTATGCATAAGCATTATCTGGCGCGTATCTGCGGCCATATGGCAGAGGAGCGCGGCAAATGCGAGGACTTTCTTGTGAAGGATGCGCGCACGAACAGCTCCCGGATCGCAAAAGAGGGCGAGCGCGGGGCAAAGCGCGCTGTGCTGGAATACGAAGTGCTTGAAAAGGGTGCGGATACGGAACTGCTGGGGATCACGCTGCACAGCGGGCGGCATCATCAGATCCGTGTACAGCTCGCATCCCGTGGAACGCCCATCAGGGGTGACAGGAAATACGGCGGGGAAAAAGCTTTGCAGGGGCGGCTGTGCCTGGTGGCGGACCGCCTGGAATTCCGGCATCCCGCAAAGGGAGAACGGATGGAATTCCATATAGAGGTAAAGATCTAGAAAACACGATCACAAAGGAGGAGCAGGGGATGATGGATTCCGAAAACGGTCTTGGCGCGAGGCGGCCGCTGTCCAAAGAACAGATCGCACGCAGAACCGTTAGCCGTGAGGAAGTGGCCATGTGGCTGTCGGAGAGCCAGAGGGAGGACGTGCAGTACCTTCATTACTGGGAGTCGAAGGAAGTGGTACAGATCTCCGAAGCCGGTGACGAGTATCTCGTTTTTGTCGGCAGGAACGAGGTGATGACGGCCAAGATCTGGAATGTGCTGGATCATACCGTTCCGCACAACGCCTACATTCTCCGCCCGGACAAACAGACGCGTTATGATCTGGGGCAGAAGGAAGGCGTGCTGCTGCGTTTCCAGTTTAGCGGGGAATTGCGGGTCTTTAATAAGAACGGACTTGTGTTTATGATCATTGAGCCGGAGATGAGCATATACCAGAAAGCGGACGATGTGATCATCCGGGTCGACAGGGCAAAATAAGCGATGGGAACCTGGAAGAGCAGGGGACTGCGCGGTTCCACCCTGGAGGAGATGATCAACCGCAGCAATGAGAAATACCGGGAAGGGGGACTGGCGCTGATCCAGAAGATCCCCACACCCATCACGCCCATGGAAATGGACAAATCCTCCTCACGGATCACCCTGGCTTTTTTCGAGCAGAAGAGTACCGTGGATTATATCGGTGCCGTTCAGGGCGTGCCTGTATGCTTCGACGCAAAGGAAAGTGCCGATACGACTTTTGCCTTAAAGAACATCCACCCGCACCAGTTCGCCTTTATGGCCGATTTTGAAGCCCAGGAAGGGGTTTCTTTCCTTCTGATCCATTTTACTTCCATAGATGTGCTGTATTATCTGAGATTCCGTGAACTGAAGAAATACTGGGAACGTGCGGAGGAAGGCGGACGCAAGAGTTTCCGTTATGATGAGCTGGATCCCGAATTTGTGATCCCGCCGCACCGTTCGATTCTTGTCCCCTATCTCGATCTGCTGAACCGTGATCTGCAGGAGCGGGACTAAGCTTCAGAACTTGAAATATTTAAATTCTTCTTTCTCGTATTTAAATTCCCTTATCGTTACCACACGGTGCAGGAAACTGTCGTAGACAGCGATGCGGCAGCCGTCTGTGGTATTGCTGCAGTCGGAGCGGTCGAGCATCACGTTTCCGGGGGCGAAATCGCCGAGATAGCGCAGACGGAAAGTAGAGAAGCCGTCCGCGTCGATCATAAGCTCCCCGGCATTCGGGTCGTTCTCCATCACTTTGCTGAGCGAGCCGTTCCGCCAGAGCCATTTCCCGCTGTCGGAAGGGTCGATCCCGAGAGAGCGCAGGGCTTCAAATTCCTCCCCGCATTCCCCTTCGATGCTGATCACGGCGCACAGATCCTGTCCGCCGGCAAGCAGAGGCACAAATTCCGAAAGTTCCGTGGTCTGTGCGAGGACATCGTCATTTTCCCTTTGCGTGAAATAGTGCAGATCCAGATCCCAGCTTTCATAGCCGGCTTCTCCGCGGTGGTCCGGCAGTTCGCAGACAGCGCTGAGCTCATCCTCAAGGAAGAGGGCGGCTTTTTTGGCGCCCAGGGCATTTAAGTGGGAGCTGTCAAAGAAATCCGTTTCGTAATCCAGGCCGATCTTTTCCGCCAGACGGTTAAAATTCCAGAAAGCTACGCCGTTGGCCTCAGCCCAGACTGCGGTGGCGTCCATTTTTTCCTGATCCCCCTCGTAGGTATCGAAAGGCAGGGCCATCAGCGCCAGTGTGCTGCCGTGGGCTTCGCAGAGTTCTTTCAGTTCTTTAAGCCAGGCTTCATGATCTGCGGAAAGCTGCGCGTTTCCGTCGGCTTCCGTCAGGACGGCTTTGTCCGCAGTGCGGCTTTCCCAGTTCAGGTATTCGCCCTTGCCGAAGTGATTGGGAGCATCGGAAACGAAATCCCTGCGGGTCAGCTCGCGGTAGCGGGTATGGATGATGGGCCAGCGGGTAAGATAATCCGGTTTGTTTTCGGAGACGCTTTCATCTTTTGCTGCATAGGCATCGAGCTGCGCGAGACCGTCCTTCGAAAGAGGGAAGGAGAGGAGATTGCGGTAGATATTGCCCTGCTGCGCATGTTTTTCGTAGGTCAGGCAGAATACGTCCACGACCACCACGCGCGGGCTCTGATGCTCAAAAAGATATTTGACATAGTGAATGGCACTGTCGCGGTCCATGCCGGAGATGGCGGTATTGAAGGCGCTGATCCCCCGGTCTTCCCAGAAATACGAGGGATAGATCCCGGCGTAGACATGGGAGCTGCCTACGAAGGCGGCATCGACGCTGTTATCCGGCAGGGAGTCCAGCTGCGTTATGGAGGAAAGATAGTCGCCGTGGGTATCCTTCCAGCGCAGCACATCATAAACCCTGCCCAGCCAGAGGACAGCGATCAGACAGAATATGGGGATGGCTAAGTATTTCTTCATGTGTTCTCCTTAAGGAGCGTTTGTGTAATGCTTTCCGTATCCGGCAGTCCGGATCAGAAGTTAAAGTATATGAACTGTGCGGAATCGAAGTCCACGCCGTATTCGCCCCAGACGAGCACGGCGGTGATCAGGAGCAGGAATACCGCCCAGCGGAAATACAGGTTCTGTTTCAGCAGGAAGCTTCCGATATCCGTCTTTTTTACCTGTCTGAGGATTGAGACGGCAAGCAGTATCAGCAGGCAGAAAAAGAGGATGCCCATCTCGCGCCGGTCCAGTCCCCAGCGGAACATGCTCTCGTCAAAGAGCGCCCAGGGATTGTAATGCGTGAACATGCGTTTTACAAAATAAACGGCTGTTTTGATCGAATGCGCCCGGAAAAAGATCCAGGCAAAGCCCGCCAGCAGACAGGTGATCAGACGGCGCCCGAAATGGAAGCTGAAAGCCTCGCGGTCGACATTGCACAGCTTCAGGATGCGTTCTCGCAGGGGTTTCAGCACCTCGCCCATTACGAGATAAAAACCGTGGATACCTCCCCAGAGCACATAGGACCAGGAACTGCCGTGCCAGAGCCCGCTCACAAGAAAGGTGATCATGAGATTCAGATATTTGCGCAGACGTCCTTTGCGGTTTCCGCCCAGCGGTATATAGACATAGTCACGAAACCAGCTGCTCAGGGATACATGCCAGCGGTGCCAGAAATCGCTGATGCTCTCGGCAAAATAGGGGGTATTGAAGTTTTCCGTAAGGCCGACGCCCATCATACGGGCCGCGCCGATGGCGATGGCGGAATAGCCCGCAAAATCGGCATAGATCTGGATTGAAAAACCGGCTGCCGCCGCCACGGTCTCCACGGTGCCGCAGGCGTGCAGGTTGGCAAAGATCGCGTCCACCGGGATGGAGACGCGGTCTGCGATGCACATTTTCATAAAATATCCCCAGAGCATCATACCGAAACCGGAAACGATGCCTTCACGGGTCCAGAGCCGCTTCTTTCCCACTTCGCGGATCTGGGGCAGCAGGTCGCTGCTTCGTTCGATGGGACCGGCAACGAGCTGCGGGAAAAAGCTCACAAAGAGCGCGTAGCTGATGAAGTTTTTCTCTGCCGTGAGCTTTCCTCGGTAGATATCGATGGCGTAGCCGAGACTCTGGAAGGTATAGAAGGAAATGCCTACCGGCAGCAGCAGGGAAAAAGGACTTTTGACCGCCTGCACATGGATCAGACCCAGCACGCGGTTTAAATTGGCCAGGGCAAAATCCCAGTATTTAAAGAAAAAGAGGAGGGCGAGGTTCATGATGATGACCGTCGCAAGGATCGCTTTTTTCCGTTTTTTATCCCCCTTCTGCATCAGAAGGCCGGCGGCGTAGGTGGCTACCGTGGAAAAGAGGATCAGCAGCACATAGGCCGGATTCCAGCACATATAGAAAAAATAGCTGGCGCCCAGGAGCCAGAACTGCCGCAGCTTTGCGGGCATGATGAAATAAGGCAGCAGTACGGCAGGGAAAAAGATCAGAAAAGGAAGGGAGTTGAACAGCATTTCCGCTTACTCCCTGATGATCGTATTGCGTCTGCCGGTCTGTCGTTCACGAAAGGAAGCCTCCGGCAGGGTCTCGAAATATTCTTCTTTTGCAGGAGAAGGACCGGCCGTTTTCGGCTTTCCGGAAGCGATCAGGCGTACGCTGTTCTGATCGGCATCGATCTCGAGGAGGTCGTCAAAGGACTGGAGAAAAGCGGAGAATTTGCTGTATCCCAGTTTCTTTGCGGAGAAGGAAGGATTCCAGACCTTCAGTTCCTCGTTGATCACGGCCATATTGTTGATGACGCCGCCGTTGCTCTGCAGGATGGAGATGAGTTTTTCCTCCAGCTCGCGGCGGGAGATATCTTCCTTGCGGATGCTTACCATGGTGGAGCTGTTCTTGGACTGCAGCACCAGATTGTGCACCTTGTCTTCCAGGAAGGTGAGCAGCTTGGTGCAGCCGTAGTTTCGCACGTCAAAATCCGGATGCTTGTTCATCAGGCGGGAACCGATCTCGCCGATATAGGTATCCTTGCCGCGGTTGGAATTTTCGTCGATGATCTTGTAGATGGAATTCTCGATCTCGTCCAGCGGGGTAAGGGCGTATTCTTTTTTCTTTCCCTTTGTGCTGCGGCGGCTTTCCGTAGGAGCATCATCGCTGCCGCTGATCACTTCCAGGAGCTTGAAGGAATTGCAGGCGCTGCGGAAGGCGGAAGGGGTCTTGGCCTCACCCACGCCCACCACATATTTGCCAGCTTCCCTGAGGCGCGCGGCCAGGCGGGTAAAGTCGCTGTCGCTGGTGGCCAGATAAAAGCCGTCCACGTTTCCGGTATAAAGGATGTCCATGGCATCGATGATCATGGCCGAATCCGTGGAATTCTTTCCCGTTGTGTAGCTGTACTGCTGTACGGGCATGACGGAATGCTCCAGCATGATCTTTTTCCAGCCGGAACGGCTCTGCTGTGTCCAGTCGGTATAAACTCTTTTATAGGTTGCCACGCCGTTATCCGCCACCTCGTCGAGGATGGCTTTGAGATACTTCGGGGCAACATTATCACCGTCGATGAGGACGGCAAATTTCATATCTGCGTTCATAAAAATCTCCTTATTATATTAGTTCCTGACTGCATATACCGCGGCCGCAGATCGGAAACGGAAGTTATTCAATTTATGATGCCTTTGGCCGGTGCCGGACGTGCGACACCGGCATCATCATATCATTTTTCCGGCAGATTGTAAAACAGGGACTGCCGTTTCCCTCTTTTTTCCGCATCTTCCATAAAAAAGCCTGCTGCGGCACGTATCTCCGGTACAGACGCCGCGGACGGGCTGCGGCAGATCAGGGAGGGAAGAACATATGAAAAAGAACAGGATCGGAATTCTGGGGATATTCGCCGCGGTAGTGATGCTGGCAGGCTGCGGGGAAATGAACGGCGCAGCGACCAAAGCGGAAAGCAGCAGGGCGTCCTATGCCGCCGGGGATAACGCAGGCTACATGGTGGAAGAAGAATACGACATGGCGGATTACGATATGGAAGCGCCCATGGCGGACGAGGGTTTTGCGAACGGCAGCGCGGAATATGCGGAACCCGGGGAGGCGCCGGACGTGACGGAAAACGGACAGAACAGTTCACGCAAGCTGATCCGCAATGTGAGCATGAACATAGAGACCAAGGGCTTTGACGAGCTGCTGCAGCACCTGGAACAGCGTACTAAGGATCTGGGCGGCTATATCGAGAGCAGCTACAGCTATTACGGGAGCCGCTATTCGGGCCAGGGCAGGAACCGCAGCGCGAGCATGCGTATCCGCATTCCGGCCGCAAAGCTGGACGAATACATAAACGATGTGAGCGGTATCGCCAACGTGATCAGCCGTAACGAGAACGTCAGCGATGTGACCTTAAGCTACGTGGATATGGAGAGCCACCGCAATGCGCTGCGGGCCGAGGAAAGCCAGCTGATGGTCATGATGGAGAAGGCGGAGACGATCGAAGATCTGATCACCATCGAGAGCCGCCTTTCGGATATCCGCTACCAGATCGAGAGCATGGAGAGCCAGCTGCGGACCTATGACAACCTGGTGGATTACGCAACGCTGCAGCTGGAGGTCACGGAAGTGGAGGATCTGACGCCGGTGGTGGAGCAGAGTGCCTGGGAAAAGATGGGCAGCGGCTTTATGAACAGCTTAAGCAGCATCGGCAGAGGCCTTAAGAACTTCGGGATCGGCTTTGTCATGAACCTGCCGTACATCCTGCTCTGGGGCGTGATCATCCTGGTATGCTTCCTGGTGATCCGGTCCATCGTCAGAAAGCAGAGCAAAAAGAACCGTCAGAGACAGAGTATACAGATGATGCAGATGCAGTACGCCATGGCGGGAGCACAGAACGGCATGGCAGGCACGAACACAGGCGCGATGCAGCAGAGTCTTTACGTAAATAAAGCGGAGCCCGTGGCAGCGGGAGAAGTAAAGCAGGAAGAGAAGCCCGCAGAAGGAGAGGACGTAAAGAACGGAGAAAAGCCGGAGGCGAAAGAAAAGTCTTCAGAGGGTATAAAGAAAGAAGAGAAGGCTGCAGCGGGTGAAGTAAAGAAGGAAGAAACGCCGGAAAGCAAAGAGAAAAAGAAGAAATGACAAAAGCGGAAGGCGTAAAGAAGGAAGCCCGGCTGCAAGCGGATAGGACATAAAAGTATAAGGATGAAAAGCCCCAGGCGTAAGCCGGGGAAAAGAAGGAATAAGAGAAGCCCGCGGAGGAAAAGGATCAAGAAGCGGGAAAGCCCGGCCGGAGAAAAAAGATAAGCTTTCGGAGGGTGAAGAAACAAGAAAAAAGCAAAAATACAATATTTAGAAAAAATACTAGGAAAAAAACAAATATATGGTATAATGAGGACTGTATTATGTAAACTCAAACCTCATTATACCATTTTTATTGCTGAACGGAGGAAGGAATAAGATGCATTACAGTAAGATGAAAAAAGCATTGTCATCGCTGCTGATCGCTTCGATGCTCGCAGGGGAGACCCTGCCGGTATTCGCGCAGGATGCGGCGGAGGCCGATATCGCGGAAGCCGCTGCAGAGGAGGCCTCCGCGGAGGAGGAAGCGGTACAGAACGATGGCGGGAGCGGTATCCCGGCCGGACTGACGGAAGGAGTCGATTATGTGGCGGGCCGCCTGCTGGCCTGGACGGACAGCGAGGAGCAGGCTCTGGAGCTGGCGGAAGCCTATGAGGGCGAGCTGCTCAGCTGGGAGTATGGCGTAACGCTGATCGCCGTCGAAGGAACGGTTGAGGAAGCGCTGCAGCGCAGCATTCCGGACGGACTTCCGAAGGCGGAGCCCGATTATATCATAAGACCGGCGGATACAGAGACGGTATACAGCGGGGAGGCGTCGGCTTCCGATAATGAGGCGGGTCCTTCGGTATCCGAAAACGGCGGAGAGAAAGATAAGCCTGCTGACGATACCCTGCCGGAGCGCAGAGGCTGGGAATACTGGTATGACGGCAGCGAGACCGCCGATCCCTACCTGAATCCGACCGACGGCAGCTTCCAGTATTTCCACAGTACGGTGGACAGTTTTGCTGCCTGGGGTGTGACCACGGGTAAAGATGACATTAAGGTAGTCCTGGTCGGCAGCGGCGTGGATGCGGACCATGAGGATCTGGCGGGCGCGAAGCTGACGGCCAATGATGTGGGAGAGGTCGGAAAGGACGACAAGAACGGCAACGGAACCCATGCTGCCGGTCTGATCGCCGGCCAGCTCAGGAACGGAAAAGGCGGCGCCGGTATCGCACCGGGAGTGAAGCTCCTGAGCATCTCTGTCATGGATGATGAAGGACATATCACAGAAAGCCGGATTTCCGCGGCGATCGGCAGTCTGGTATTAAAGGGACAGGACGGCAGCTCCGTGGGGCGCAACGCGGATATCATTGATTTCTCGGATATCACGGGTGTGATCCCTTCCGAGACCGAAGCGAAAGCCATTAAAACGGCTGTGGATGCCGGGATCACGGTCATCGCAGGCGTCGGCGATGAGGGCAGCGATGCGCTCACCTATCCCGCAGCATATGAAGGCGTGATCCGCGTGGGTGCGGCGGAGAAGAACGGCACACCTGCGGTGTTTTCCAATAAATGCAGCGACATGATCTATGCCCCCGGCGTGGATATCGTTTCCACCAGGAAGGGCGGCGGCTACGAGAGCAGGAGCAGCAGTAACAGTGCGGCGGCTATCGTTACCGGTATGACAGCGCTGTATATGAGCGCGAAGGGCTATGTGAAGCCGGAAGAAATGAAGAAGGCGCTGAAAAACAGTGTAAAGGGCGGCTGTGTCAACATGGCGCAGCTCTTTGACGGCAGCACCGAGGCACCGAACATCGCGATCTATGACGGAGAGAAGAATCTTCAGTTTGAGAGCCCGGGAAAGAGCAAGACCCCGGATATCATTTTTACCGGGGATTCCAGATTAAGACTGGAAAACAGGAGTTTCAGCCACGACAGCGCGCAGAGCCGCATCATCTATACGACCAACGGAAAGGCTCCGAAGATCGAGAACGGAAAAGTCACCGAAGGTCAGATCTATACGGAGGAGATCGAGCTCGCAACACTGTGTGAAGGGGAAAAAGAACAGGAGATCACCATACAGGCGGCAACCATCACCGGTCTGGGCGTGATCAGCGATCCTTCGTCACTGACCATCAAGATACTTCCGGGGGCGAAGACGGAGCTGGCCGCCCTGGAGATCGTGGATTATCCGGAGATGATCGTGCCGGATAAGGACGGTTTCTGCAGTGTACAGCTGAAGGCGCAGATCAGCGGAACCATTACTTCACCGGTACTTTGGAAGTGTGAGTCGGCAGATGGGGTGATCCCCGATCTGAATAAGGAGACCGGTCTGTTAACGATCAACAAGGGTAATGCAAACGGAGATATCTATATATTCTGCTATGCGGAGCGGCCGAAGTATGTGAGAAGCGAGGCGGTCCATATCCGGGTCAACAAGGATGCATTTTCGGTCGACAGCATGAGCCTTGCACAGAAGAGCCTGTCGCTGAACTATTCCTCTCTCTGGGATGAGGACAGACTGGAAACGGAATGCGGCAAGGTTTCTGTTGAGCGGGTGACGAGCAAGGGTGTTGACGGCAGGAGTATCGATCTTTTAAACAACGGTCAGTACCTGTACCTCAGATGGTCTTCGAGTAATGAAAAAGTGCTGAAGGTGGAACCGTCGGAAGACCGGAAGAGCGCAACAGTGATCCCCGTCGGGGCGGGTACGGCAAAGGTCATCTGCACGGCTATGGACGGCAGCGATGTAAGTGCCAGCGTGAAGGTCACCGTGAAACAGTATGTGGAGGATTTTGCCATCAGCGGACCGCTTTATGTGCAGGCCGGTAAATCTTATACCTATAAAGTACGTAATGTGATGCCGAATAAGGCGGAGCAGCAGGGTGTGACCTGGATGATACGAGAGAGCGGCGAGATCGACTGGGCATCGGTGAACCCGCAGAGCGGCGTGCTCACGGTCAAGAAAAAGGCCGAGGTAGGCGACAGCTTTACGCTCGTGGCTACGACCATGGACGGAAGCGAGATCAACAGGGAAGTAACCATAACGGTTGTAAAAAAACTTTCCAAGTCTGTTATCGTGAGCAATGTGACGCCGGAAGCCCCGTATTACGCGATGAAGAAGAACAAGAAAACGGGTTGCATCACAAGCCTGAACCTGTATACGAAAAAGCTTTCAACGGAAGGGGATCCCGGCTTTGTCATCCTGTCCGCGGCCGGCTTTAACGGTGAGGACGAGATGGAAGGAGAAGCGGAGTGGAGCTGCTCCGATCCCAAGGTAGTTAAGATCGAAGAGGACAGCGCCGGCGTAAAGCTGAAAGCCTTAAAGCCGGGCAGCGTGACGATCACCTGCACGATGAACGACGGCAGCGGGAAGAAAGCCAAGATCAAAGTGAAGGTCATGAATCCCGTGGAAAAGCTGGAACTGAGCGGTCAGACTGCAGTGGCAAGGGGGGCTTCCGCAAGCTTCAAAGCGGCTTCCTATCTTCCTTCCACGTCAGTAATGAAGAAGGTTGAGTGGTCACTTGCGGGAACTTATACGGGTGTGACCGTGAGTGCTGCAGGCAAGGTGAAGGTCACTGCGGCAGCTCCTCTCGGAACCGTGACACTGCTGGCCAAAGCAAAGGACGGCTGCGGCACGAGCGCGCAGATCAGCTTCCTTGTGGTAGAAAAGAAAACAAAGAGTTTTGAGCTGCGAATGATGGAACAGGCGGAGATCTACGATGTCAAGACAGAGAAGAAGAGCGGTACCCTGAGTTCCATGCGCCTGTTCAGCAATGATATGATACAGACGGATAAGGTTAAGGAGAACAGGGCTACGATCAGCAGTAATGCTGCGGTACCGCTGAAATGGGTCAGTTCCGATGCTTCCGTCGTGGACTTTGAGGTGGCGGAGGACGGCCGCAGTGCGGTGGTCAAAGCCAAAAAGAGCGGCAATGTAACGATCACGGTAACGGCCGCCGACGGATCCAAAAAAACGAGAAAATTCAAACTGAATGTTGTCACACCGGCTTCGGATCTGCGTGTACAGGCGCAGGACGGACAGGATGGGGAATACCATTTCCTGGCCTGCGGAAAGAGCGTGGATGTGGCGGCAGTTCTTGGAAAGAGTTACGGAAAGCCCACTACGCAGCAGGTGAAGTGGCGCGTGGAGGTTGTGGATGTATCGCCGGTCAGGGACGATGAGACCGGTCTGATCGATGACTGGGAGATCGAGGATAAGGAAGATTCCGAGACCAAGGTACTGCAGCAGCTGAACCTCTTTACATTCAAGGATGGGAAACTTACGGCGGCCGCAAGTAAAGACATCAGTGCATGCCTGTCCTATCTGCACGGAAGTGAGCGCAAGAGCTATCCCGCAGGACTGCGGGTGGTGGCAACGACCACGGACGGGACTGCCCTGGAGGCCGAGCTGCTCTTTATCCTCACGCCGGTACCGGAGAGCCTCTGCCTGTGCAAGGCACTTCCCGACGAAACGATCAAGCCGATGGAGGGCAATACCATTACCCTCATGAAAGGCAGTGTGAGCGCCGAGACCTATCATCTGCGTCAGAAATATGCAAACGGCGCTCTGGAAAAGATCCCCGGAGGAGTGAGCGTTTCCAGCTCGGCTCCTTCCTGCGTGAGCGCTTCCTATGATGCCGAGAACGGTATGCTTGTGCTCAGGGCCATCAAGGAGAGCGAGCAGCCGGTCACCATCACCATCAAGGCGAAGGACGGCAGCGAAAAGAGTGTGAAATATACCGTGAAAGTAAGCTGAACCCAAAGCCCCCGCCGCAAGGCGGGGGTTTTTAGGTCCAAAGACAGCGCAGACCGCCGGGATGACTTTCCGCAGACAGCGATCGGGCTGAAAACGCTATTGAAAAAGCGTACCTCCTGTGGTATCATAATTTAGTGGTGTCCCGCACCGCAGCTGTATTGGGAGTGCATTATGAGAAGGGGAAGGTAGAGATCATGGTAGATGTAAATCAGATCATGTTTGACATGATCAGAAAGAGCGGTTCTGTTGCTACATCCAGTGTGAACGAGATCGAAGAGATCGTGGATACCGGTCTTGAGAAGACCGAAGACAATATCCAGAAGGTCGCGATGGAATACCTGGATGAGAAGGGCTATGCACGCAGTGTCCAGAATATGGACATGGCAAAGAAGACCGTGACCGAGAGCAGCGCATACTTTGATACCGTACGCGTCCGTAAGACACGCCGTATGGTCGACGATATGCTGCAGGAGGCCGAGCCCGAAGAACTTGAAAAGCTCATGGACATCTGCCTTCTTGATAATCTGATGAAGGTCAATGAGAAGCTGGACAAGCTTTCCAACCGCCAGATGGAATATGCGGTGGAAGTGGTGGACGAGATCCGTATGGACAGCGAAAAGACCGGCGGCAGCCTGGTGGAATTTGTGTCCTTCCAGACACTCCTGAACCGTTATGCGGCTCAGGGCTTCCGTGTGCTGGGCTTTACGACCAGGGAAGTCGGCAATCACGGCAAACTGATGATGGCCGGATTTTCCTCTACACAGAAACAGACCATTGTGGTATTTGAGCGGGAAGTGACCGTCTAGGATGCGTAGCGTAAACTGCGAAAGCATTATCAAAGCCGTAAAGGAACTCTGCATAGAAGCAAACTATCATCTGTCGCAGGATATGTGCGAAGCACTTAAGAATGCGGCGGATACCGAGGAGAGCACTCTGGGGCGCAGTATCCTGGAGCAGCTGGAGAAAAATCTTGAGATCGCCGCCAGTGACGATATCCCGATCTGTCAGGATACCGGAATGGCGGTGATTTTTGTGGAACTCGGGCAGGAGGTCCGTATCGAGGGCGGTTTCATCGGAGATGCCATAAACGAAGGCGTGCGTCAGGGCTATACGGAAGGGTATCTGCGTAAGTCGGTCGTGGGCGATCCGCTGGAACGCATCAATACCGGCGACAACACGCCGGCCGTGATCCATTATACGATGAAACCCGGGGACGGGCTGCGTATCACGGTGGCGCCCAAGGGCTTCGGCAGCGAGAATATGAGCCGTGTGTTCATGCTCAAACCGGCGGACGGCGCAGAGGGAGTTAAAAACGCCGTGCTCACCGCGGTCAGGGATGCGGGCCCCAATGCCTGCCCGCCCATGTTTGTGGGTGTGGGTCTGGGCGGCACTTTTGAAAAAGCCGCACTGCTCGCGAAACAGGCGCTGCTCCGGGGCGCAGGCACACATTCCGAAAAGCCCCATATCCGGGCGATGGAAGAAGAGCTGCTGCGCCGGATCAACGAAAGCGGTATCGGCCCGGGAGGCCTGGGTGGCAGTACCACCGCCTTTGCCGTAAATATCGAAAGTTACGCCACGCACATCGCAGGATTGCCCGTGGCTGTGAATATCTGCTGTCATGTGAACCGACATGCCGGCCGGGAGCTGTAAAATATGGAGTATCGTCTTTCATCCCCTTTTGATCCGGAAGAACTGAAGCGCCTTCGGGCCGGAGACCTGGTCTATATCAGCGGCTGCGTCTACGTGGCGCGGGATGCGGCGCATAAGCGTATGCAGGAAGCACTGGACGCGGGGAAAGAACTGCCCTTTGACATTTCCGGGCAGACCATTTATTATATGGGACCGTCACCGGCAAGAGAGGGACGGGTGATCGGCAGCGCCGGCCCAACCACCGCCAGCCGTATGGACCGCTATACGCCGGCCCTGCTTGATCTGGGCCTGCGGGCCATGATCGGAAAGGGCAAGCGTTCGCCGGAGGTGCATGAGGCCATGCTGAGGAACGGCGCGGTCTATTTTGCCGCCATCGGCGGAGCGGGAGCACTGCTCTCCAAGGCGATCACCGCCTGCGAGACGGTAGCCTGGGAGGATCTGGGCGCTGAGGCACTGCGGAAGCTGACTGTGGAGGATTTTCCCGCAATTGTCGTGATCGATACCGAAGGGAAAGATCTCTATCTGAGAGAGGATAAGAAAGTAAAAATTTTTTAAGATACGGAGCCTGTCATGAACGAAGTGATGAATGTAGAGGAATTATTCGGAAAGAATGTATTTACCGTGGAAAAGATGCGCGTGCGTCTTCCGCGGGAGGTTTTCAAAGAAGTACTGCGCGTGAAGGAAAAGGGCGGCGAGCTGTCCAAGACCTCGGCGGATGTGGTGGCCAAGGCCATGAAGGACTGGGCCGTGGAGCAGGGCGCGACGCATTACACCCACTGGTTCCAGCCGCTGACCGGTATCACCGCAGAAAAACATGATGCTTTTGTCACCCATCCCGACGAAGAGGGACGGATGCTTCTGGAGTTTTCCGGGAAAGAGCTGATCAAGGGCGAGCCCGATGCTTCAAGCTTTCCCTCCGGCGGTCTGCGGGCTACTTTTGAGGCGCGCGGCTATACGGCCTGGGATATCACCTCCCCCGCTTTTCTGAAAGAGGATGCGACCGGAAAGATCCTCTGCATCCCCACGGCTTTCTGTTCTTATACCGGTGAGGCGCTGGATAAGAAGACGCCGCTGCTGCGTTCGGAGGAGGCTATCAGCGAGCAGGCCCTGCGTATCGTCCGCCTTTTCGGAAATAAAGAGGCGACGCGCGTGACGCCTTCGGTGGGTCTGGAGCAGGAGTATTTCCTGATCGACCGAGAAAAATATCTGAAACGTCCCGACCTGATCTTTGCGGGCCGCACGCTTTTCGGCGCACCGGCGCCCAAGGGCCAGGAGCTGGAGGATCACTATTTCGGAGCGATCCGCGAGCGTATCGGTGCCTATATGCGGGATCTGAACGTGGAACTGTGGAAACTGGGCGTGACCGCCAAGACGCAGCATAATGAAGTGGCTCCCGCGCAGCACGAGCTGGCGCCGATCTATGAGAACGGAAACGTGGCCATCGACCACAATCAGCTGGTGATGGAGACGATGAAAAAAGTGGCGGGACGTCACGGACTGACCTGCCTTCTGCACGAAAAGCCCTTTGCCGGGATGAACGGTTCGGGCAAGCATGACAACTGGTCCCTGGTGACGGATAACGGCATCAACCTTCTGGATCCGGGACAGACGCCCAACGACAATATGCAGTTTCTGCTGGTGCTGGCCTGCCTGATCAAGGCCGTGGACGAGCATGCGGATCTTCTGCGTCAGTCGGCTGCCGATGTGGGGAACGATCACCGTCTGGGCGCGGACGAGGCGCCGCCGGCCATCATTTCCATCTTTCTGGGCGACCAGCTGGATGATGTGGTGGACCAGCTGGTATCTACGGGTAACGCAAAGAAGGCAAAAGAGGGCGGCAAGCTTCAGACCGGCGTTTCCACACTGCCGGATCTGGATAAGGATGCGACCGACCGTAACCGCACTTCACCTTTCGCCTTTACCGGAAACAAATTCGAATTCCGTATGGTGGGCAGCTCCGATTCCGTGGCCGGTCCCAATACGGTGCTGAACGCCATCGTGGCAGAAGCCTTCTGCGAGGCGGCGGACCGTCTGGAAAAAGCGGAGAATTTTGAACTGGAGCTGCATGATACGATCAAGGAATATCTGACGGATCACCAGCGCATCATCTTTAACGGCGACGGTTATTCCGAAGCCTGGGTGGAGGAAGCGGCCCGCCGCGGCCTGCCCAATATCCGTTCCATGGTGGAAGCGGTGGATGCACTGTTGACGCCGAAGAGCGTCGGGATGTTTGAAAAGTTCCATATCTTTACCAAGTCGGAACTGAGCTCCCGCGCCGAGGTCACCTATGAGACCTATTCCAAGACCATCAATATCGAAGCCCTGACCATGATCGACATGGTGAAGAAGCAGATCATGCCCGCCGTGATGCTGTACAGCGGCAAGCTGGCGGAGACCGTGCGCAATGTGAAGGAAGCGGGAGCCGATGCCTCGGTACAGAGCGGCAGCCTGGCGGAGGTTACGGAGAAACTGGGAGAGCTGAAGGGCGCTCTGGATAAGCTTGAGGGGGATCTGAAAAAAGTCTCCGCTTACAAAGAAGCGAAAGAGCGGGCGTTCTGGTACAAAGACTGCATCTTTAACGACATGATCGAGCTGCGTGCGCCGGCAGATGCGCTGGAGATGATGGTGGACAAGAGCATGTGGCCGATCCCGACTTACGGGGATATGCTGTTTGAAGTCTGATAAAAAAGTACGCGGGGGCAGGGGATGGAAGAAGAGCGCTATGAGCGTCTTTTGCATAACAACCGGAAGCTGCTCTGCCGTGAATGCGGCGGTAAGCTGAAATACATTCACTCCGGCGAATACGTCTGCCTTTCCTGCGGGGCTACGGAGCTGGATGATTTCGGCATTATCCGGAAATATCTGGAGGAAAACGGACCCAGTTCAAGGGAAGAGATCATCCGTGTTACAGGGATACCCGGAGACAGGGTAAACGCCTATCTGAAACAGGAGCGTCTGGTCGCCGTGAACAGCTCCTCCGAGTTAAAAGCTAAAACACGAAATATGGGAAGGGAACAATAAATCATGGAAAAGATCATCGCCATAACCAATCAGAAGGGCGGCGTGGGAAAGACCACCACGGCCGTGAACCTGACCGCCTGTCTGGCGGAGCTGGGAAAGCGCGTGCTGCTGATCGATACGGATCCGCAGGGAAACGCCACCAGCGGTTTTTCGATCAATAAACTGGAACAGGAAAATACGATCTATGAGCTTCTGCTGGGAGAAGCGGGGATACGCTCGGCGACGTCAGGAGACGCTTGCCTAAGCAAGAACCAGCCTTTCTACGTAAAATTTCTTAATCGCTAACACAAGTTTAATCTGAGCTGAATGCGAGTGAGGGAAGT
>JAEEGL012775075.1_pt1 | contig 30539 bp, 25 predicted proteins | sample 9134231 | NCBI WGS metagenome assembly JAEEGL01 (sample SAMN16246548, study PRJNA631951) | gut metagenome | biome: gut microbiome; feature: rumen; material: fiber-attached | host: Bos | place: Iran: Karaj | collected 2018-10 | reverse complement strand
TTTGCCCGGGGGGGGGGGGGGGGGTAACACTTTGTTTTTATTACATTTTTTGTTGTTCACCAAATCGCAAACACCAACTTTTAAACTTTTTTCCATCGCAAATGTTCCTATCCCCTTAAAAAGTTCTTAAAAAGGTTGCTAATCCAAATAGCTATTTTGTGATTAATAAACGGTTTTAACTTGCTTGCCAAGTGAGAAAATAATCGCCGATCAGCCGAAAGAGGCAAAAGTTTCGGTTGTGTTTTTGTGAAGGACGAGGTAGCCTCGGCTCTGGACTTTGTTGTGAAAGGGGCAATGGAGCTTGGAAAAGACTGTGAATAAGACTGCGGGAAAAACCGTAAGCGAAATTAAAATGCACTTCTTGGCGGATAAGACGGAGTCGGCGCGGGCGGCACTTGCCGAAGTCAAGGCGCTTTATAAAAGCGTGCCTGCCGCGAAGGCCGATGTCATTGTCGTGCTGGGCGGGGACGGCTTTATGCTTAAGGTGATGCATGAATACCTTGGCAAAGGGGTGCCGCTTTATGGCATGAACCGCGGGACTATCGGCTTTTTGCTCAATACTTATGAGGCGGCTGGGCTGCCAGAGCGTATTGCAAAGGCTATGCAAGTCAATCTGCACCCCCTTGAAATGGTCGCAAAAACCAGCGGCGGACGCGAAGTTCGGGCCATGGCGATTAACGAAGTGTCTTTGTTGCGGCAGACGCGCCAGGCGGCGAACCTTAAGGTCGATATCAACGGGAAGCGGCGGCTGGATAACCTTGTCTGCGACGGAATTATTATTGCTACGCCCGCGGGGAGCACTGCCTATAACTTGTCGGCGCACGGGCCTATTCTGCCGATTGACGCCAATCTTATGGTGCTTACGCCTATCAGCGCTTTTAGGCCGCGGCGGTGGCATGGGGCACTTTTGCGCGAGACAGCCAAGGTGGGACTTCATGTGCGCGAGTGCAAAAAGCGGCCCGTCAGCGCCGTTGCCGACTATACCGAAGTGAAAAATGCCGTCGAGGTGGCGGTCAGAATGGCGCAGGAAGTGTCGCTCCCCGTGCTCTTTGATCCCGAGCATAACTTGGAAGAGCGTATTCTTAAAGAACAGTTTCAAGACTAGGACTCTGCCTGCTCTTTTTCCTTTCTAAGCATTTTTGCAGGGCAGGAGATGCCCAAAAGGTAAAGGCTTTGCGTCAGCATGTCTTTGGTCAGCTCGGCAATTTTAAGGCGCGAGGCTCGAGTCTTTTCACCTTCCTCGTTTAAGATATTGCATTCCGCGTAGAACGAGCTGAACTTTTGCGCCAAAAGGTGAGCATAAGTTGCGAATTCGGACGGTTCGCGCAGCTCATAGGATTTGGTCATAACCTCGGGATAACGCTCTATGGTGAGCAAAATGTCGCGCTCCAGAGGGTGAGTTATCGTGGGCGCGGCGGATATTTCGTATCCCTTTTCCTTGGCCTTATTAAGAATGGAGTTAATGCGGACGATGGCATACTGGACATAAGCGCCGGTTTTACCCTCGGGCTTGGTGAAGTTGTCCGTGTCAAAAATGTAATTGGAAATGCGGTTGCCCTTTAAGTCTTGGAACTTTATAGCTCCATAGGCGATTTTTTCTGCCTGGTCGGCAAGCTCTTCGGCGGTTGCTTCTTTGGAGGGGGCGGGCAAGGCTTCCGATGCCTTTTCAAGCGCAAGATCAAGAAGGCCCTCAAGACTCATAACTCCGCCGGCTCTGGTCTTAAAGGGTTTGCCGTCCGTGCCGTTTACCGTTCCAAAAGCCAAATGCTCAAGGCTTACGGAATCGGGGACATAGCCTGCCATGCGTGCGACTTCAAATACTTGCTCAAAGTGCTCCTTTTGTCTGGCATCGACTACATACAAAATTGCGTCAGGCTTAAAATCACGCATTCTTTGCACAATGGTGGCAAGGTCGGTCGCGGCGTATGTATATGCGCCGTCCGTCTTTTTTAAGATGAAAGGCGCACGCTCGCGGCCCTTTATATCAGGCAGGCGGACAATAACCGCGCCGTCGTCCTTTACTGCGATACCTTTGCCGGTAAGGTCATCAAAAATGTCGGGGAGCATATCGTTCACATCGCTCTCACCCATCCATAAATCAAAATCAATATCCAACTTGTCGTAGGTCTTTTTTATATCGGCAACGGAAACATCGTGGAGTATTTTCCAAGTGTTCCTGTATTCCTTGTTCCCCGATTGCAATTCGGAGACAGCAACCCTTGCCTTTTCCTTAAAATCATCATCGGTTTTGAACTTATCCGCGGCGCGGACATAAAGGTCGGATATCTCTTTTATGTTAAGGTGCGTATCCAAAGGAATGCCCTCGTCCTGCATCTTGGCAATCAGCATACCGAGCGGAGTGCCCCAGTCGCCAAAGTGGACATCGCCTATAACTTTGTCGCCGTAAGTGCGCATTATCCTTTTTAAGCTTTCGCCGATAACGCCGGCACGAAGATGCCCGACATGCAATGCCTTTGCTATGTTAGGCCCGCCGTAATCAAGGACTATCGTTCTGCCGGTCTTTGGAAAAGTGGCAGAGGTGCAATTCTCCTCTAACATCTTGGGCAAAAGGGAAAAGTTGATAAAGCCGGGGCCATCAACGCCAGCAGTGTAAAGACTGTCCAAGCCTTCCAGCTTTTCAATTATCGCCACCGCCAGATCTCTGGGATTTTTGCCGTTTTGCTTTGCCAGCGGCAAGGCTATATTGCTTTGATAATCCGACAAATCGGGGCGATTGCTTTGCGATACAAGCGCATCGGCCACATCAAACCCCAACGCTTTAGTCGCCGTCAAAACCTCGTTTGTGAAAAATTGCTTTAAGTTCTGCATACATGCCTTCTTAAATGTTTATATCAATTTGGCCTCTGTAATTGGGAGTCGATTGACCTTCATATATCGGCAATTCGTCATAGTTGTTTGAAGGCGGAACATAACGAGAGTGAGACTCTCCGAAGGTAATAGTGAACTTGGTGCCGTCTTTAAACTTGCCGTATCCTTTGATGATTCTGGTAATATCGTCCTCTTCCGAGCGCTCGGAAGTAAAGACAAAGTCGCCTTCTTTGCTGTCAGAGCAAACCACTTTTCCGGTGCCGGAAAGCTCGTGGGTGTATTCATATGAGCCCTCGCAAGTTATTCCGGACGAGGAGGTAAGAATAAAATCGTTATCACTGCTTAACGCACCGGCGGTCTCGCCTACGAACTTAACTTTGCCCGCTTCCATATGGACGGCGCTGTAGTTGCTTGAACAGGCGGCAAAAAGTAAAAGTGCCGGTATAGCAAGAAATGCAATCTTCATGGTTTATTCCCCCTTTGTAAGATGTTGGAGCGAGTGAGGGGAGTTGAACCCCCGTCTAAAGCTTGGGAAGCTCCCACTCTACCGTTGAGCTACACTCGCAAAGATGCCAAAATATAAGCTACCAATCAGCGCTTGGCAAGTAGCTATTTGGCCTTAAGGTATGGTTTAAAACCTCTTTCGGCTTCTTCCCTAACTTGTAAGATAAGATTATCAATGAGTTTGTCCGTCATATCGGATAAGGATTTTTCTCTTTCTTCAATGCTGCTGCCTCCGGAAATGGTGCGCACTCCCCACGACTTGCAAATAGCGTTTGCGATTACTTTGCCTTTGGAATCAACAAGTTGCATGTTTAAAGCAAAGTTAGCGGCATATTTGAATTGTCCGCTGCTAAACCAGCTGTCGGACTTTATATACTCCTCTTTAATAGAAGCCTCGGTGATGATGAAGTTAAGGACATTTGTCCCCTCGGTGGTGGCAAAGAAGGTGTCCGCAAGGCGCTGTTTGATTTTATCTGCCGGCGATGGAGTCATTATCGTGTCAACATTGTTTTCAGTATCGGGGATGTAATCGGAAGAAATAACAATGTCTTTTACATTAAAAATTATGTCCGAGGCCGGGGCGGCGAGAGGCACTTTATTCCCCTCCCCCGCGTTTGCCGATGCCGCTATGATAAAAACAAATATACCTAAAACAGACGCTCTTATGTTCATTTTTGTTTTAATTCCTCTACATCAATATAATAGGAAGTGCCGCAAAACTCGCAAGTCATATTTATTTTACCTTTCTTCGCGGCGGCTTTTATGTCTTTTTTGGGGAGAGTTTTAAGCACTGCTTTTATTCTTTCTTCCGAGCAACGGCAGCCGAAGGAAAGTTTCTTTTCGGGATAAACGGTGATGTCTTGTTCGTGGTAAAGCCTATAGAGCAAGTCCTCGGGCTTTAGTTTATCGTCCAGCATCTCTTTATCTTTTAACGAGGCGAGCAAAATAACATCGGTATTCCATTCGTCCGCGATTTCGTCTTTGGTCAATTTGGTTTGCTTTTTCCCACCGGACACGGGCATTTGCTGAAGCATAATGCCGCCGGCGCTTTTGCCGTCAGTTGCTATCTTTATGACACTTTTCAATTGTTCCGAGCGGTTTAAGTAATTCACCGCGCAAGAGGCAAGAGTGTCGCCTTCCAGCTCTACCATGCCTTGATAGCGTTCGGTACCGCCTGCCGTATCTATGGTGAATACCATATATCCTGCTTTTAAAAGCGAGGGGACGGAGCCCCTGTCCTTTATCTCGGCAGAAGGTATCTTTTCCAAAGCCGAAGCGTCAAACTTTGCGTATGCCCTTATTTTACCTTCCGAAGTTATGTCCGCTACTATGTCGCTGATTGCCCCTTCTTTGGATTTTATTTGCAAGGTAAAAATGCCGTCATATTTTAAGCCGGACGATAAAAGAGCGCTTAGAACAACGGCTTCGGACATAAGCTCGGCAACCGGCTCGGGATAAGAGCGGCGCTTAATTATTTCCTTTATCGTTTTTGATACACGCACGACTTCGCCGCGAAATAAGCCTTCCTTTAGCATAAAGGGTTTGATAAAATCGGTCATAGTTAAATCTCCTTTAAAATGAGCTTGTAGGTTAAGACATATTATGCAGGATAAAAAGCAAAAAAGCATTACAACAAAACGGCTAGAAAATATCGCGGTTTATTACCTTTCAAGATACGACAGTTCCTCGGCCAATTTGAAGGCTGTCCTTAAAAGGCGCGTGGAGAAGGCACGGCTTAAAGGGACCGAAGTTCCCGATGATGCGGGTGCGTTGATTGAGGAAATAACCCGAAAGATGGTGCGGCTCGGTTATATTGATGATAATCGCTTTAAAGAAAACCTGCTTAGAAAGCTTGGGCAAGCGGGCAAGTCTCGCGCGCAAATAATGCAAAAAATGATAAAGGCGGGAGTGGCGGACGATGAGGCCTTGACCTGTTATGACGAAGATGCGGCGGCTGCGGTTTTTGTGAAGAAGAAGCGGCTCGGCGTCAATCCGGAAAATTATATGAAAGATTTAGCCAAGCTTGCCAGAGCCGGCTTTTCCCGAAGCGCCGCGGAAAAAGCATTACAAAGTTAATTTACTTGAAAGAAAAACTGCTTTTCGCTATAAAGAGCGGGTAAATATGGGGTTTAAAGTTTGCAATGGGACCATCTCCGATCATAACCAGATATATGGCAAAGCATTTTGCCTTTACCTTGGCACAAGTGCTTTTGGCGTTGCTTATGCTTGCATACCTGTTTGATACTATTGAGCTTTTGCGCCGGACAGCGTCACGAGAAATGGTAACTTTTGAAGATGTTTTGATGATGTCGGGACTAAAGCTCTTTTCCATGTTCCATTTGGTGCTTCCTTTTGCGGTTTTAATTTCCTCGTTATTTGTGCTGTGGCGACTTAGTAAAAGTCATGAATTGGTGATTATTCGCTCGGCGGGAGTGTCGGTATGGCAATTTATGATGCCTCTGATTCTGGTGGCGTTTTGCGTGGGCATCTTGAACATAACCGTTATAAACCCGCTGGCCGCAGCTACTTACAAGCACTATGAAAGAATGGAAAACCGCTTTGATATAGGCTCCTCGTCCAACCCTTTAGATATTTCAAAGCAAGGCTTGTGGCTCAAAGAAACAAGGGATAATGTGCAATATACCATCCACGCCAGCAATGTTTGGCAAAAGGGGTCGGTATTAGAGTTTCAAGATATGAGCATCTTTGAAACTTCACTTAAAGATAATTTCAAAAAAAGGGTAGAGGCAGAAACGGGCGAGCTGGCGGAAAATAAGTTCTTCCTCACCAACGCTTGGATTATGGAAGTGGGCAAAGCTCCGGAATACAAGAAAAGCGTTGATATTCCTACAATGATGACCGTGGAAAGAATAGAGGATAATTTTTCTTCGCCGGAGACAATTTCTTTTTGGACCATACCCTCTTTTATAAGCTTTTTTGAACAAACCGGATTTTCTTCGCTAAGGCACAAACTTTACTGGTATTCTTTGCTGGTATCGCCTTTCTTTTTGGTGGCAATGGTGCTGATTGCCGGCGCGTTTGTGCTTAAAACCACGCAGCGGCAAGGCGGAGTTTTAATCCGAGTGGTATTGGCTTTATCAACCGGCTTCGGATTATTCTTCTTTTCAAAGCTGGCGTATGCTTTGGGAGCTTCGGCAAGTATTCCTTTGGCACTATCCACAGGAGCGCCTTCGCTTATCGCCATAGCCTGCTCAATATTCATACTTTTGCATTACGAAGATGGCTAAAATGAAAGATAGCACCTGTTTAAAGTGGGGGATTTTAGGAATTATCGGCTTTACGATAATTCATATTATTGCCATCTATACCAATGGTATTAACCTGTTTTTTGATGAAGCGCAGTATTGGAATTGGGCAAAAAACCTTGACTTTGGCTATTATTCAAAGCCGCCGATGCTGGCGTGGGCAATATTCGGGACGACTTCAATTTTCGGAGACGGTGAATGGTGTGTGCGCCTTTCTTCGCCCATATTCCATATGTTCACCGCACTTATTCTTATGCTGCTCGGTAAAAAGATGTTCGGGGCAAAGATCGGCATGTGGGTCGGACTTTCCTATATAACTTTGCCCGCAGTATCTTTTTCGGCTTTGCTTATTTCCACAGATGTATTCTTGTTGTTTTTTTGGGCGGCGGGGCTGTTTTTCCTCTATGATGCACTTAAAAAAGATACTTGGGCAAGCTGGATTTCGGTTGGTCTGTGCTTTGGATTCGGTATGCTCTCAAAGTATGTTATGCTGTTCTTCCCTTTGAGCTTGGCTCTGTTTTATCTTTGGAACGGCGGAGCAAAAAAGGCGCTTGGTAATGCCAAAATATGGGTAGCTTTTGCTTTGGGCTTTTTGGTTTATGCTCCTAACCTTTACTGGAATTATGTGCATAAGTTCGCAAGTTACCTGCACACAAAGGACAATACCGGCCTTGACGGAGATTTATTTCACCCGCTTAAGTGCCTGGAGTTTATCGGTTCGCAATTCGGAGTTGCGGGTCCGATTTTGTTTGCCGTGCTTGTTATAATGGTATGGAATATTCGCAAGGTTAAAGACTTTAATTTCAGGTTTTTGCTGGCGTTTTTTGTGCCTTTGCTTGCGGTGATTTCTTTGCAGGCATTGCTTACCAGAGCCAATGCAAATTGGGCGGCGGCGGCGTATGCTTCGGGCGTGGTGGCGGCAGTTGCCTGGCTGTGGCAAAAGGGGCATAAGCGGTGGCTTTACGCATCGGTTATCTTGCACATTGTGGTAGCGGTTATCCTTTACACCGAGGCTTTAACCGTATTCGGAGATTCAAGGCTGGACATTATGCGCCGTGCCAAAGGCTGGGACAAGGCTGGCGAGCAGGTAAGCCTTATGTTAGCGCAAAACTCCGGCGCCCTGCTCTTGGCGGACGAGCGCAAGATACTTACACCGTTTTTGTATTATGTTCGTCCCTTCCCCGCCAAGATATACAAGTGGAATCCCGGCGGGCAGGTAAAAGATCACTATGACCTTACCACCAATATGAACGAGGCTAAAGGGCGGGATTTTATCCTTGTTACCAAACGAAGCGAGGCCTCGGAGTTTTTGCCTTATTTTGCAAGTGCGAATCATCTAAAAAGAATTGTTATTCCTGTTTATGATGATTATAAAATAAGGCTCAATGTGTTCAGACTTAATAATTTTAAAGGATATGGCAATGGTGCAAATGAAAACCTTTGATAAAAGACTTTATATAGCTTGTGCGGTTGCGGCATTTGTCGTGATTGCGTTTTCTAATTTTGATTTGTTTGTAAGCTCGCTTTTTTATGAGAAAGGGGTCGGATTTGTCGGCAAGAACAGCGACTTTTGCAAGTTCTTCCATAAAGATTGGATGCTTGTAATTTACGGTCTTCCCGCTTTGTGCGTAGGCTTTTGGCTGGGCGGCAAAATAAATAAGCAATCCGTTTGTGCCGTTAAGAATAAGACTCTTGCCTTTGTTATTGCTTCGGGCTTAGTTATCCCCGGCTTAATTATAAACGGTATTTTCAAAGAGTTCTGGGGCAGAGCAAGGCCGCGAGACATCGTTGATTTCGGCGGCGAGGCTTTGTTTACTTCGCCTTTGGTTATATCGGAACAATGTGGCGACAACTGCTCCTTTCCTTCGGGACATGTGGCGGCGGCAGCGTGGTGTCTTGCAATCGCTTTAATTCTGCCGAAACCCTTGCGCAAGCTTGGAATTATGCTGGTATTCGTTATGGCAGGAGTGGTCGCCTATACCCGCATTGCCATGGGAGCGCATTTCCTGTCGGATACTTTGTTCTCGCTTATTATTGTTGTGCCTTTGGTTCTTTATATGTGGCGCAAGTTCGGTTTAGACAAAGACCAGGATAATGAGGAAAAGGCATAAGGCGGCGTAAAGTCCTGCCAGTATGTCATCAAACATTACCCCAAAGGCGTTTTCCAGCTTTTCGTCTGCCCATGACACGGGCCAAGGCTTTAGTATGTCAAAAAGCCTAAACAATCCGAAGCCGACAAGATAAATCCACCACACATCAGAGTGCTTTGCCAGTAGCTCGGTAAAGAAAAGAAAGGTTAGGGACTGCCCCGCCACCTCGTCAATCACGATAAGGGCGGGGTCGTGCTTTGTATATTTAAGCACTTCATGTGAAGCCAGTGTGCCGAGCACAAAAGTCCCTATGGTAAAGGACAAAAGCCATGCAAAGCCGCCGTAATTTATGCATAAAGCAATAAAAGGAATAGCGCAAAGCGAACCTACCGTGCCCGAGGCTTTTGGAGAAAAGCCGACCCCGAAGAATGATGCAATCAGGTATGCCAGCTTTTTTTTCATCGGCTTTTTCTCCTTTGCTTTAATGTGCGTTATCCAAGCATTGCGGACAGGACACTTTGTAAAGTTTTTTTGGCTTCCACCCTTGCCTCGGCAGCGCCGGCGGCCAAAATCTCGTCGATTTCCTTTGGGTGCGATATAAGATGATTGTATTTTTCGCGCGGCTCCTTAAGGCAGGCGTTGACCTTTTCAAAAAGGATTTGCTTTGCCTCACCGTAGCCCATACCGCCCTTTTCAAACTTGGCACGAAGTTCGGCGATTTCCGCATCAGAGGCAAAGGCGCGGTATATCTGGAAAATAGTGGAATCGTCGGGGTCCTTCGGCTCGTCGGGAGTTTTGGAATCCGTGATTATCCGCATGATTAATTTCTTAAGATTTTTCTCGTCCGTGAATATGGGAATATAGTTATTATAACTCTTGCTCATCTTGCGACCGTCAAGCCCGGGGACCGAAGCGGCATCGGGAGGAATTACGGGCTCCGGCACGGTTAAAATGTCGCCGTAAATGTAATTGAAACTGCCGGCAATATCCCTTGCAAACTCAACATGCTGCTTTTGGTCCTGTCCTACGGGGACAACATCGGATTTATAAAGCAGAATATCCGCTGCCATTAAAATGGGATAGGTGTAAAGCCCCATATTGATACCGGCATCGGGATCTTCGCCTTTCTCCGTGTTCTTATCAACAGCGGCCTTGTAAGCGTGAGCGCGGTTCATAAGACCTTTAGGCGTAACATTCATTAAAAGTGAAGAAAGTTGCGGGACTTCGGGGATATCGGATTGGCGAAAGAGCACCGTCTTTTCCATATTTATGCCCATGGCAAGGTAAGTTGCCGCAACTTCGTAGCTGTTCTCCTTTATGGCTTTTATGTCTTTAACCGCATTTAAGGCGTGCAAATCGGCCACAAAAACATAAGTTTTCTTTGCCAAGTTAGACATTTTGACAACGGGCATAATCGCGCCCAGTAAATTACCAAGGTGAGGCGTGCCGGTCGGCTTTATGCCCGTTAATGATACTTTTCCTTCAAACATTTTATTTCCTTTTTTCGCTAATTTTGTCCCTAAGGTATATAGTTTTTGCCCCCGACTCGCAAGGGGAAAGATAGCAAAAAAGAGGGAAGCCGTAAGACTTCCCCCCTTTTTTAATTTTTAACGGTTAAAGATTAGCCGTTCACCTTTTGGCTCAAGCGGTCAGCAAGGAGAGCTTCTTTGACATTGACCGTTCTGGTAACAGGGACGGACTTTTCAGGAGCAGCAGTCTTACCGACTTCTTTCTCGGCAGTCTTTTCTTTAGCTTTGGCAAGCACTTCTCTGCCGGCCTTAAGAGCCTTTTCTTTCTCTATGGCATTCTTGGCAAGATCATCAGAAAGCTTGTTAATGATTCTCAGTCCTGCCTTGAGCGCATGTTCGGCAGCTAATGTAAAGGCTGCAATCGCTAACACAGCTTTAGTTGAAGTCGGACCAAGGGCAACTACCGGAAGTCCCAAAAGACCGGTCGGCGAAAGGAAGCTGACGGCGGCAAGCGTAGCGACTGCAACACCACATGCGACAATGACTACATCTTTGTGCTTTTTGACAGTTTCCACAACCTTGGAGAGAAGGGAAGAACTTTCTTTAGCTTCGGCTTTTTCCATGTTCTTAATGGCTTCCTTTTCTTCAAAATTGGCAACTCTGGCAGCAAGGGCATCGTGAACTTTTTTCTTTTGTTCATCGTTCATTTCCTTGTAGCCTTCAACTTTAACATTGTCCCCGAGCAAGTATAAATGAACAGCATAATCAATGATTTGATCATCCTTGATACCGTTTGTTTTTTGACCCTTGCGAAGGTTATCAACAATTTCCAAAATCTCTTTAAGCTCTTCGGCTTCACGCTCAAATGCGAGAGATTCACGGACAAGCTTGCTTTCTTTGCGGGTAGCAGCCAGCGCTTTGGCGGATTCTTCGCTGATAGTGCGGTTGGCAGCAATACGGCTATTTTCCTTTGCAACCATGTCCATGATTCTGGTGGTAATGGTTTCCCTTCTGGTTCTAGGATCAACGGCGACGAGCTCGTCAAGCACCGCATTCAAAGCTTCTTCGTAAGTCATGCCATCTGCCGTTTTTATAATAGCGGCTTCGTGGATATCCGGTATTTGGTCTTGAATACGCATATCCATGACTTTATTAAAAGTTGTCTCTCTTTTGATTCTGGGATCGTCGATAACGAGTTCGTCAAGCACTTCATTTAAAGCGTCTTCAAAATACATATCGTTGTTTCCCGTTCTGGCAAGAGCGTTATGGTAAATATCCACCAGCTCCGCTTCGGCTTCTGCCTCTGCCTTAGCCCTGGCATCCTCGGCAAGTTTTGCGTTCTCAACCAAGTTAAAAGAAGCAAAGGCGTTCGCTTCGGCTTCGGTGTAGAGAGGTTCCTCAACTTTTGCAGAAGTATCTTCTTCAGCGCCTACAATTTCTGCCGTTTCTGTTTGAGAAGCTTCGAGAACATCGGAATCGGTATCTATCCAATCTATTGAAACTTCATCTTCTTCTGCTTTAGGAGCTTCGGAAACATTAGAATCAGTGTTTATCCAGTCTATCAGCGTGTCGCTTTCTTCTGCTTTAGGAGCTTCGGAAACATCGGAATCAGTTTTTATCCAATCGATTGAAACTTCTTCTCTTTCTGCAGGAGCTGTGGAAACTTTGGTCTCATCGTTTATCCAATCTATAATCTTTTTATCTTCAGCAGATACGGCATATGTGTGTTCGGTTTTAGTATCAGTCATTTTTTAGTCCTTTTCTAAGTTTACAAGTGTTTTTAAGAAAGACACCTTGCGGTATCTTATCCTTATGCAATTTAGAGTTTTCCCCCTTATTGTTGGCGTCAAGTTATCACACCTTTTGAAAAAAATCAACTGTTTTTTATTTTTTCCTAATTTGTTGACAAAGTGAGGATATAAAAGGGAGAGCGCGCCCGTGGCTAATCAGACTTTGAAAAAAGTTATATTTTTCTTGCATCTTTGGCGTTAACAAAGTCTTTAGAAAAAATTAGGATTTTTTTACTTTTCCCATTGACACCCATTTTATCCCATGATATCCCATTAGCTATGTTTGGGGAAGTAAGGGAGAGAAACATCCCCCTGTTATCTCTCCCTCCCCCTAAACAGCCTTTAAAAACAACTTCAAGGTGGTAAAGGAAAAATGGTCAAGTTTACGGGAAAGAAAACACTTTTTTTTGATACCATTACCAACAAGGTTGATGCTAAAGCGCGCGTGTCCGTCCCTGCTTCTTATCGCAGCGTGATTGAAAGCCAAGGCTCGGAGCTGATTGCCTTTCGTTCTTTTTCCTCGCCTTGCATTGAATGTTGCACCTCGGAATTGATGGAGAAGATTGCCGCGGATATTGAAAACGGGCTTGATATGTTTTCCGAAGCGCAAGATGACTTGACCAGCCTTATATATGCAGATGCAAAAGAATTCGTATTTGACTCCACCGGTCGCATTGGTCTTACCGACAAGCTTTTAAAACATGCCGGCATTACCGATACGGCCGTTTTCGTCGGGAAAGGCAGGACTTTCCAAATATGGAATCCCGAAGCCTATGCCAAGGAAGAGCAAGAAATAAGGAAAAGGGCTATTGCCAAGCGCCCTGTTCTCGCCTCTTCAGCCCCAAAGGATAAAGGAAAATAGATGTAAGATGTCTGCCCCCGATAAACTCCATATTCCCGTTTTATTAAATGAAGTGCTTGCGGCGCTTTCTCCAAAAGACGGCGGAGTTTATGTTGACGGGACTTTTGGCGCGGGCGGGTATGCTGTCGCCATACTTGAAGCCGCAAATTGCAGAGTTATCGGAATTGACAGAGATCCCAAAGCCATCGCCCTTGCTTCCGACTTACAAAAGAAGTATGGCGAGCGGTTAGTGCTTATAAATGCCCGCTTTTCGCAAATGGCAGAAGTCGTGAGCGGTAAGGTTGACGGTGTAGCTTTGGACTTGGGCGTGTCCTCAATGCAGATTGACAACGCCGAGCGAGGCTTTTCTTTCCAAAAGGACGGGATCTTGGATATGCGTATGAGCGGCGAGGGTATGACTGCTGCCGATGTAGTTAACACTTTGCCCGAGGCGGAGCTTGCCGACATTATATATAAATACGGGCAGGAGCGTTTCTCGCGCAAAGTTGCGGCGGCAATTGCGGCGCGGCGTAAGGATATGCCTTTTACTTCCACTTTGGACTTGGCGGGAGTTGTGGCGACGGTCGTACCCAGAGCAAAGGACGGTATCCACCCCGCAACTCGGACTTTCCAAGCTTTGCGTATATATGTCAATGACGAGCTTGGGGAATTGCAAAAAGGGCTGGCGGCAGGAGCGGCTTTGCTTAAGCCTTCGGGGAAGTTAGCCGTGGTTTCCTTCCACTCGTTAGAGGACGGGATTGTAAAGGCTTTTATGCAAGAAAAGGCGGGGAAAGTGCCTGCGGCTTCAAGATATATACCGGTTAAGAATGAGCCGCTCGCCCAGGATTTTCGACTTTTGAACAAAAAGCCCTTACTGCCCGGCGACGAAGAAGTAAGGCTTAACCCTCGTTCCCGCTCGGCAAAGCTGCGAGTGTTAGAGAAGAAAGAGGAGGCAAGCGAATGAAGTCCTTTCTTTTCGGAGCGTTGTGGGTGTTTATAGCGGCATTTATCGCGCTTGGTTCGTATATGCTAAAGAATCATGTGATTTTCTTGGAAAAGGATATCAGAAAGACTAATCGGCAGATAGAAGCAAATATCAGGGAGACTCATATACTAAAGGCCGAATGGTCGCATCTTAACGACCCCAGCCGCATCAGGGGGCTTTCGGAGAAGTATTTAAAGCTGAAACCCATAACGGCAAAGCAGTTCATTGATATTGACGACATCCCCTTTAAAGAGGAAAAGACAAAGGAGGCGCAAAGATAATGAAGCCGAGTTTTTCTCTTAATCAAGCTCCTTTTTACTACCCCGGACAGGAAATCAGGGTAAGGGGTTCTTCGTCTTATATCATGAGCGGCGAGGATTTTAAAAATCTGGAAAAGGGCAGAGTGCGGCTTTTGTTTATCGCGGTGCTGTTTGCCTTTTTCTTCTTTGCCATCGCGGCAAGGCTTTTCGAATACACGGTATTAAAAGAAAAAAGCAGTATAAGGGTGCCTGTCAACCCTACGGTGATTTTGGATTTAAAACCGGCGCGAGCGGATATAACGGACAGAAACGGGGTGGTGCTTGCCACTTCTTTGCACACGGCGAATCTTTCCTCTGACAACGACTTGGTTGATGATGCCGAGCAGATAGCCACGGATTTGGTCGAGGCATTACCTTCACTTAATTATGACGCCGTTAAAAGTAAGCTTATGAAAAAGAATAAAAATAACAAGGGAGTTACCGTCCTTGTAATGCGTGATCTTACGCCTAAAGAGCAGCAAAGAGTTCATGCGCTCGGCCATCCGGCGTTGCAATTTACGGACGGGGAGAAGCGGGTCTATCCGCAGGGCAACCTTTTCGCCCATATAATCGGAGGCGTTGATGTTGATAACAAAGGGCTCTCGGGGTTGGAAAAAAGTTTTGATGAGGTTATCAGAAACGACAAGGCGCCTTTGAAATTATCTATTGATGCGGGGGTGCAATATGCCGTCCGCGAAATTATGGCCGAAGAAATGCAAAAATATAAAGCTATAGGTGGCACGGCTATCGTTATGGATGTTAACACAAGCGAAATTATCTCTATGGTCTCCCTTCCTGACTTTGACCCTAACAATCCCCCCAGCCCTAATGACAAGGCTCGGTTTAATCGGGCGAGCCTTGGGGTTTATGAGTTCGGTTCGGTGTTTAAGGTCTTTAATGCCGCAATGGCGCTTGACAGTGGCGTTGTTACTCTTGATGAGAAGATTGATTCTTCCGAGCTTAAGCACGGAAATAAGATTTATCGCGATGACCACCCGCAAGACGGGCCGCTTAACCTTTTTGAAGTGCTTGCCCATTCCTCAAATGTCGCTTCGGGAAGGATTGCTTTGCGCGTGGGCTCGGAAAGGCGTAAAGAGTTTCTTGAAAGAATCGGCTTCATGGATCCCTTGCAAATTGAATTACCGGAAAGAGGCAGAACTATCCTTCCTAACAGATGGAGCGAGACAGGCCTTATCACCGGATCCTTCGGTTATGGAGTATCGGTTACTCCCGTGCATATCATAACCGCAATAAGCGCAATGGTTAACGGGGGGATTTTGCGTCCCGCCACTCTTATAGCTACAGATAAACCGGCGGAAGGCGTAAGGGTTTTATCCGAAGAAAACTCAAAGAAGATGCGCGAGCTCCTTCGTTATGTCGTGCTTAACGGCACGGGCAAAGGAGCTGATGTGGCGGGCTATGAAGTCGGCGGAAAAACCGGAACGGCAGAGAAAGTCGTAGGCGGCAAATATGATAAAAAAACAGTCAGAGCAACCTTTGTTTCGGTGTTTCCTTCCTCTAACCCCAAATATGCGATGCTGGTTATGTTTGACGAGCCGAAGGCAGAGGCGGGAGTTCGCGGGCGGAGTGCCGGTGCAAATGCCGCACCTGCGACCAAAAGGATAGTGGAAAAGATTGCGCCGCAGTTGAATGTCATTCCCGATTTTGCTATAAACTAGGCGTGGGAGCGGTATTTTTTCTTGGGTTTCAATTTTTAAGAGTTAGGTGGCAGAGGTAGGTAAATTATGCTGGCAGGTGAACTTGCAAAGATTAGCGGAGCGCGTGTAAACAACCCTAATATAGAGATAGTTGGTGCGACCGAAGATTCCGGAGCCGTTAAAGAAGGCTTCCTGTTCGCCGCGTTAAAGGGGACGAAGGCGAACGGCGAGGACTTCATTCCGCTGGCGCTTGCAAAAGGTGCGGTTGCCGTACTTGTTAAAAAAAGCAGAAAAGAGCCTGACTTGCCCGATGGTTTTTGCGTTTTTGTCGCCGATGAGCCGAGACTTGCCTTCACGCTTATGGTAAAGGCCTTTTTTCCTAAGCAGCCCGAAAATATCGTTGCGGTAACGGGAACGAACGGCAAGACTTCTACTTCCGTTTTTTGCCGCCAGATTTGGGAGGCATTGGGTGAGCCTGCCGCAAGTATGGGGACTATCGGGATTATATCAAAATATATGAACGAGGAAGGTAACCTTACCTCCCCTCCTCCCACGGTGCTTTATCCAAATGTGAATGCCTTGGCAGAGAAAGGCGTGCGGAGCTTGGCGATAGAGGCGTCAAGTCACGGAATATGTCAATGGCGACTTGACGGGCTTAAAATACGGGCGGCGGGCTTTACCAACCTTACGCAAGACCATTTGGATTATCACAAAACCATGGACAATTATTTCATGGCGAAGTTGCGCTTATTCAAAGAATTGGTCGTGCCTTCCGGGGTGGCAGTTATAAATGCCGACATTCCCGAGGCGGCGGCGCTTAATGCCGCAGCAAGGGGTAGCAAGCTTAATATCCTTTCCTACGGGTTTAAGGGCAAGGATTTGAAAATCGTCAATCATCGCATGGACGCAAGGGGGCAGAACCTTTTGCTTGAGGTGCTGGGGAAGCGCTACAACATACGCCTACCGCTTAACGGAGATTTCCAAGCCATGAACGCTTTGTGCGCGTTGGGACTTTGCATAGGAACGGGTGCAAATATTGAAAAGGCGGTGGGAGCTTTGGAAGGGCTAAAAGGTGCTTGGGGGCGGCTTGAAAATGTTGTGACGCTTTCCAATGGGGCAAGTATTTATGTTGATTACGCCCATACTCCCGATGCGATTGAAAATGTGCTTAAAACCTTGCGCCCCACCTGCTCCGGCAGGCTTTCCATCGTCATGGGTTGTGGTGGTGACAGAGATAGGACCAAGCGTCCTAAAATGGGCAAAATAGCTGCCGAGCTGGCAGATAAAGTGTTTGTTACCGATGATAATCCGCGCACGGAGGACCCCGCTTTTATTCGCTCGGAAATTATGGCAGCTTGTCCCGAGGGAGTGGAAATATCCCCTCGCGAAAAAGCTATTGCGACGGCCATCGGCGAGCTTAACACCGGCGATGTCTTGGTGCTGGCGGGCAAAGGGCATGAAACCGGGCAGAAAATCGGCAACGAAGTGCATCACTTTAACGATACCGAAGAAGCTATAAAAGCGGCACTTGCCATCGATCCCGAGGCTAAAAAGGGTGCTGGAGAAAATACTGCCGTTATATGGAAAGTGTCCGAGCTTACCAAAATAATCGGCGGAGCGACTAAACTTGAAAATAAGGATATTTACGGTGTTGCCGTTAGCCTTAAGGATATAAAGCCTGCCGATGTCTTTGTTGCTTTGCCGAATGCTGATACTGACGACGACATTGACGGCGATGCGGAAGAAACGGGACATGCGCAAGTGGCGAGGGCTTTTGAGCGCGGAGCCGTGGCGGCGATTGTTCATAAGCTTGGAACAAACGGGCAAAACGGTACTTTCGCTAAAAATATGATAGTGGTTGATGACACGATGAGCGCTCTGGATAATATGGCAAAGTATGCAAGATTCAGGGGCAAAGCGAAGCTTATCCTTTTGTGTAAAAATACTATAAGTGCGAAAGTTGTGGAGGCTTTAAAGGCTTTATGCAGGCCCGTGGGAGAAACTGCGCACATTTACGACAAGCGGGTAAGTGAGCTTGATACTAAAGTCTGCCTTTGCAATGTCGGGTGGCATAACAAGTTTATTGCTTTAGAGCTGGGCGGAGCAAACTTTGCAGGGCTTGGCGATGTGTCAAAAGCAGCCTTCCCCGACGCCATTCTTATCACCGCCGAGGACAGAGTGCCTAATATCACCGACGCTTTCAAGGGCGCTTTACCTGATGCCGCTTTGCTGATTGAGGACAGCCATCGCGGACTTGCCGCTATCATAAGAGAGGCGAAAATTAACGGGATACGAAGAATTGTGACCTTTGGACTCATGGAAGATTCCGATGTGTCCGCAAGTGAATTTGGCGATGACAGATTGGGGCTTATCGTAGAGTCCTTTAAGCGAGTGCTATAGCTCCTTAAAAGTCTTTTGTTTTGAATCGGATAAAGACTCATACTTAAGTTGTGATTCAAGATTCCTGAATGTTACTCTTTTAGTTTAAGGAATCCTTTAAAATCCCGTGAATGTTAACGCTTTTTTAGGTAATTTTTTGCAAAAATGCCGTGATTATTCCTTTTTTCGGAGAAAGCATATGCTTTTTAGTCTGTTATCGCAGTTTTCTGATGTTTGGTCGTTTTTAGATGTCTTTAAATACATAACCTTTAGGACAGGTGGTGCAATACTTACCGCCTTTTTGCTGACCTTTTTGATTGCTCCGCCTATTATAACGTGGCTTAAATCCAAGCAAACAAACGGGCAGCCTATTCGCGAGCTGGGTGAGATTTCTCATAAAAAAGAAAAGTCCGGCACCCCTACGATGGGCGGGCTTATCATGATAATTACGATAGCGGCGGCTACTTTATTGTGGGCGAAGATGGACAATCCGTTTGTGTGGATATTACTCGGCGCTACATTGCTGTTCGGAGCAATAGGCTTCCTTGACGATTGCGAAAAACTTATCAAAAACAATCCCAGCGGAATATCCGCAAAGCTAAAGTTTTCTTTGCAAATTATTGTGGCGGGAATATGTGCCTTTTTGATTGCGTCCTATACAAAACCCGATCTTTCATACGCCCTTACCTTTCCGTTTTTTAAGTCTTGGGTGATTGATTTGGGGATTTTCTATATACCTTTTGCCGTTATCGTGATTGTCGGAGCGAGTAACGCCGTTAATCTTACGGACGGACTGGACGGGCTGGCAACGGGTCCGGTAATGATTTGCTCGGCGGTCTTTTTGCTGATTACATATTTGGTCGGCAACGCGGTTTTTGCGAACTATCTGCAGCTTCACTATGTGGCCGGAGTCGGTGAGCTGGCGGTGTTTTGCGGTGCTTTGGTCGGAGCGTGCTTGGGATTTTTGTGGTTTAACGCACCGCCGGCAAAGATATTCATGGGAGATACGGGTTCGCTTGCTTTAGGCGGAGCGCTCGGCGCAGTGGCGGTAGCAACAAAGCACGAGATTGTCTTGGCGGTTGCGGGCGGCGTGTTTGTGATAGAGGCGCTGTCCGTCATACTGCAAGTCGCATCTTTTAGAATCACGGGCAAGCGCATATTTAAAATGGCGCCTATTCATCACCATTTTGAGAAAAAAGGCTGGGCAGAGACCACTGTGGTGGTTCGTTTTTGGATTCTTGCCATAGTGTGCGGCTTGCTGGCACTGGCAACATTAAAGCTAAGGTAGGCCGAAATGCGACCCTTTAACCGAAGCGATACCAGTATTCTTGCCAGATGGTGGTGGTCTGTGGACAAGGTTATGCTCGGGGCAATCGTGGCGGTTATAGTCATAGGGATTTTGCTTAATTTCTCGGCATCGCCGGTTATGGCTCCCAGAATGGGATTTTCGGACAATTATGCGCTGCTTAAAAAACAGCTGACATGGCTGCCCGTATCTTTTGCTTTAATGATTATTATGGCATTTCAAACGCCTAAGGCCGTGCGGAGAATAGCGCTTTTAGCCTTGCTTGCTGCGTTTGTCATGACGGGAGCGACTTTGTTTATAGGCGAAAGTATAAAAGGTTCGCAGCGTTGGATTTCAATTTTCGGCTTTTCATGCCAGCCGTCCGAGTTTCTTAAGCCCTCGTTTGCGATAATATCGGCTTGGCTTCTGGCTATGGGGCGTAAAACTGCAAACAACCGCTATACCTTCGTTTCCATGGGTCTGCTCGTGTCCATTATGATGCTTTTGCTGATGCAACCCGATATGGGAATGACTTTCACCATGGTGGTGATTTGGGGGGCGCAATTTTTCCTTGCTGGGATAAGTTTGCTTATAGTCTTGATAATTGTGGCGGCAGTTGTGGTTTTCGGAGTGGCTTCCTACTTTTTCGTGCCGCACTTTCAATTTCGCATAAATAACTTCTTAAACCCCGAGAACAGTGATACTTATCAAGTTGATAAAGCCGAGCGGGCGTTTAGTTCCGGCGGCTTGTTCGGGACGGGGCCTGGAGAAGGAATTGTCAAGAGCTCTATCCCCGACGCGCACACGGATTTTATTATGGCGGTAGCGGGCGAGGAGTTCGGCTTTTTCCTTTGCATGCTGATTATCGTGCTGTTTGCTTTGATTATATTCCGAGGCTTTGCAATGGCGATGAAAGAAAATGACCTGTTCTCCCTGATTGCCGTAGCGGGGCTTTTGATACAATTCGGATGGCAAGCGGTTATAAATATGTCCTCGACCTTGCATTTGATACCGACAAAGGGTATGACTCTGCCCTTTATATCATACGGAGGATCAAGCCTTGTATCTATCGGCTTCGCCATGGGTATGGTGCTTGCTCTTACGCGAAGACGAACCGGAGGAGAGCTGATTGAATGAAAAAAGTTGCGGTTAACGAAAAGAAAAAAAGTAAAGAACTCGGCACTATTGTGCTGTGCGCGGGCGGAAGCGGCGGGCATATCTTTCCTGCCGAGGCTTTGGCAACCAAGCTTTTGGAGCAAGGGTTAAAAGTGGTTTTGCTTACGGACAAGCGCGGGAAAGCATTTGAAGCAAACGATAAAATCCAAGTCGTGCGCGTAAACGGCGAGGCCTTTACGGGACGCAGTATCTTCGGGAAAGTCTTTGCCTTGTTACTGCTCGGTTTGGGGACAATACAAAGCTTCTTTGTCCTTCGCCGGCTTAAACCTTTGGCAGTGGTCGGTTTCGGAGGCTTTGCCTCTATCCCCGGAGGAATGGGAGCGTATCTTGCGCGCATACCGCTCATCATCCACGAGCAAAATGCTGTTTTAGGCAGGGCAAATCGTTTACTTGCTAAAAAGGCAAGGCTGGTCATTACTTCTTTTAAGAAAACTTCTAAAGTCCCGCGCGGGATAAAGACTTCCTATGTCGGCATGCCGGTGCGCCAACAAATCGCGAAAAAGGCCGGAGCGCCCTACCCTAAAATCGGAACAAAAAGCAAGATTAACATTCTTGTCATAGGCGGCAGTCAAGGGGCAAGAATACTTAGCGATGTTGTGCCGACGGCTATCGGGCTCTTGCCCGAGGATATCCAAAAGAAGCTGGAGATTTGCCAGCAATGTCGTAAGGAGGATTTGGAAAGGGTCAAAAAGGCCTATAAAGGAACGGAAGCAAAGGTTACGCTTGCCAACTTCTTTGATGACATACCCGATAAAATGGCAAAGGCGCATTTGATTATTTCTCGTTCGGGAGCGTCTTCCATGGCAGAGATTTTTGCAATCGGCAGGCCTGCCATTCTTGTGCCTTTCAAGTATGCGGCGGACGATCACCAAAGCGCCAACGCTCTTGCCCTTAAAGAAAAAGGCGGCGGGTGGCTTATGAATGAAAACGGCTTTACTCCCGCGGCGCTTGCCGAGCGTCTGGAGTCACTTTTTGAAAATACCGATGTCTTGAAAAATGCCGCCTCTTGCGCTTTGATAAAAGATACGCCTAAAATAGCTGATTCTTTAGTAAAAACAGTTTTAGATGTAGCCAGGGAGCGCAAAGAAAAATGAAAAAGTTGAAGTTCCCCTTTCCTTTCGGAAAAGTGTATTTTATCGGCATCGGCGGCATAGGGATGAGCGGTATCGCCGAGATTATGCACTTATCCGGCTATAATGTCAGCGGTTCGGACATTGCGGAAAATGCTAATGTCACGCGCCTTAAGAATATGGGCATTGATGTAAAAATCGGGCACAAGGCGGAAAATATCGAGGGCGCCGGAGTGGTGGTGGTTTCTTCTGCTATAGGTGAAAACAATGAAGAAGTAAAAGCGGCAAAATCTAAAATGATTCCCGTGATACATCGCTCGGCAATGTTGGCAGAGCTTATGCGCTCGCACTGGTCAATTTCGGTGGGTGGGACGCATGGCAAGACTACTACAACCTCAATGGTGGCGGCTATTCTTAAGGAAGCGGGGAAAGATCCTACCGTCGTAAACGGCGGAATAATCAACGCTTCGGGGACTAATGCTTCGGTGGGAGAAGGTGACTGGATGGTGGTCGAGGCAGATGAGTCGGACGGAAGCTTTACCGTCTTTCCTTCTACGATTGTGATTGTCACCAACATTGATGCCGATCACATGGACTACTATCACGACAATGACGCACTGAAAAAGGTTTTTTGCCAATTTGTAAACAATGTGCCGTTTTACGGGCTGGCGTGCCTTTGCATTGATTCGCCTTTCGTGCAAGAGATTATTCCTGCGGTGGCGCGTCCCGTGCTTACTTACGGACTTAATCGTCAGGCGGATATTTCGGCCTTTAATATCCGTGCCAAGAAGGAAGAGCTTACCTTTGATGTAGCGGTAAAGAACAGAAAAACCGATAAGGTCGACATTATAAAAGACTTCTATTTGCCTCTTTACGGCGAGCATAATGTTAAGAATGCTTTGGCGGCAATCGGAGTTGCTTTGAAGCTTGATATTAATATCGATGTTATCAAGACGGCCTTGAAACATTTTGAAGGCGTTAAAAGGAGGTTTACCAAGATTGCCGAGGTCGGCGGCGTAACGCTTATTGACGACTATGCGCATCACCCCGTGGAAATAGCTGCGGTGCTTAAGGGGGCAAGGAATGTGACGGACGGCAAGATAGTGGCGGTATGGCAGCCTCATCGCTATTCCAGAGCAAAGACTTTGTTTTCGGGATTTTGCACGGCTTTTAATGATGCGGATGCGGTTATCGTGACGGATATTTACCCTGCCGGAGAAGCCGCTATTGAAGGCATAAACAAGGAGTATATGGCAAACGGTATTACGACTTGCGGGCATAGAGATGTAACGGTGGCGTCATCGTTTGACGAGATACCTGCCCTTATTGCCGGCAAGGTGAAGCAAGGCGATCTTGTCATATTCCTAGGTGCGGGTAATATATCTTCCGCAGCATATAAAATGGTGAATAAGCTAAAGGAGTTAATATAAACGGTGTTTAACTTTTTAAAACGCTTTATGGGTAAGGAAAAAAAGGAGCATTTAATTGACTTTATGCCCCCGGTAAGAGGCGTTTTGAAAAAAGATTTTCCCTTGGCAAAGTTTACAAGATTCGGAGTCGGTGGTCCGGCAGAGGTTTTCTTTGAACCGGCGGACGAGGCGGATTTAGTTTTCTTTTTATCAAGGGTGAGCGGCGTGCCTGTTACCGTAATCGGCAGCGGTTCTAACCTGCTTATCAGGGACGGAGGGATTCCCAACATAGTCATCAAGCTTGGCAAAAGCTTCAGCGGTGTAGAGGTAAAAGGTGAACGCATAATCGCCAAGGCCGCTACCATGAATGTTGAGATTGCCAAAGCGGCTTTAGATGCGGGGCTTTCCGGAATGGAGTTTTTGGCAGGAATACCGGGGAATATCGGTGGCTCTACACGAATGAATGCCGGCGCGGCAGGCTCGGACATTTCTACCATCATGGAATCAGCAAAGATGATAGATTCCTCAGGGCATATTCATCAAATCACCAAAGATGACCTTATCTTCAACTATCGCGAGACAACAATCCCTAACGGGTGGATTTTCTTGGAAGTAACGCTAAAAGGCATTCCTATGGAAAATGGGATTATCGCCGAAAAAATGAATACCCTTAAAATAAAAAGGCAAGAAAGCCAGCCCGTTAATGTCAAGACTGCCGGCTCAACCTTTAAAAACCCCGAAGGATTGTTTGCTTGGAAACTGATAGAAAAGGCGGGGTGTCGCGGCATGAGAATCGGCGGAGCGATGGTCTCGGAAAAGCATTGTAACTTTTTGGTAAATACCGGAAATGCGACTGCTAACGATATAGAAACGCTGGGCGAGGAGATAAGGCGGCGCGTGCTGGAGCATTCGGATATTGATCTTAAGTGGGAAATTCGGCGCATCGGGGTTAAAAAACCGGAACAAAGCACCTTTGGAGGACGCTAATGGTGCCCTCTTTAAAAAGAGAAAAAAGTGCTCCTCTTAAGCAGGTGTCCGGAAAAGCGAGAGTAAAAGCAAAATCAAAAGCAAGACCAAAAACCTTTGGTGCGGTGTTGCTTTTTTTGGCTTTTGTGGTTGCTTTGTTCGGCAGTAATTTTTGGCAAGCGGCAGAAGATAATTTTTTAGCCTTATCCCAAGAGATAAGCGACAAAACCGATGAAGTCCTGCGGCAATCGGGGTGCACCTTAGATAAGGTTTTTATCAGAGGTTTAAAACATACCGATAAGCAAGATCTTGTGAAGGCTTTGCAGCTGAAAACCGGAATGTTGCTGACAAAGATTGATGTAAACCTTTTGCAAAGCAAGGTTGAAGCTATGCCGTGGGTCGAGTCGGCAGTGGTGCAAAGGCGCTTTCCCGATACGATAAAAATTGATGTTATTGAGCATATTCCGGTGGCGTTATGGCAGAAGAAGGGCCGCTATTATGTTATTACTTCAAAGGGGCTTGTTTTGGGCAAAGACGCCGGTATATACGGGCTACAGGATTTGCCCGTAATAGTGGGCGATGGAGCGCCTTTAAAAGTGCCTGAATTGCTTTTACTCCTCTCGCAAAACAAGGAATTGTTCGCAAGGCTTAAAGGAGCGACTTTTGTGGGTAAAAGAAGGTGGAATATCATTCTTGATTCTTTGGATAAGGGGCTGCTCATAAAACTGCCGGAAAATGGCGTTGAAACTGCCTTGCAACGACTTGAAACGCTCCAAGAAAAATACGCAATTCTTAAGCGCAAATTAACTTTAATTGATTTAAGATTGCCCCTAAAGCTGATTGTAAGGCTTTAAAAACCTTGCTTTCGGCGGGTTTGGTTAATGCTTTGTTTGTTAAAGGAGAACGATTAGTTGCTGCAGAGTATTGTCCGCGAGAAATTGGTTGCGGTGCTTGATATCGGAACAAGTAAAATCTGCTGTTTGATTGCCAGAGCGGGAGCGAAAGGCGATGTGCAAATAATCGGGCAAGGCGTCAGTCGGTCTAAAGGTTTTAAAAGCGGCAAGATAACCGGCCTTAATCAACTTATAGAAACTATTCGCTCAGCGGTTGATTTAGCGGAACATAACCTTAGCGAGGCAATAAAAAAGGTGACAGTCAATGTGTCCTCGCCTTCCTTACAATCCCAGCTTATCGGAGCAGAAGTGCAGCTGTCTCCTTATCCTATCGGCAACTCTGATGTGGAAAAGGTGCTAAACAGGGCTTTCGCTCAATTCCTTAACGAAAATGAACAAATACTTCACCGCATACCTCTTTCTTACAGCATTGACGGTGATGATGATAAAGATGACCCGAGGGGAATGGTCGGCTCTATCCTTGGCGCGGAGCTTAACATGATATCGTCCAACATGACGCCGGTCAGAAACATCTGCAACGCCGTTGAAAGCAGCTATATGCAAGTGGAAAATATGGTTGCCTCACCGCTTGCCTCTGCGCTTGCCGCGCTTACCGATGATGAACGGGAGCTTGGGTCCTTGATGCTTGATATCGGCGCAGGTACGACTTCCATTGCGGTAGTGGAAAAAGGAAAGGTTGAATATGTCAGCACCATTCCTTTGGGCGGAGCGCACATTACCAGCGATATTGCGCAGCTTTTGGCTATCGGGCTTGACAGAGCCGAGGAGCTTAAAACCCTTTACGGGCGCACCTTTACTTCGCCTACCGACGACAAGGAAATGATAAATGTGATTCCCGTCGGTGAAAACGGAGACGGCGGGGCGGTGCCGATACCTAAGTCCGACCTTATCGCTATTATTCAGCCGCGAGTTTTGGAGATATTTGAAAAAGTTAAAGAGCGCCTTATCGAGGATAACTTTTACGACATTCCCAGTCGGCGTGTCGTGCTTACCGGCGGAGCAAGTCAGCTGCAAGGTATGAAAGAGGCGGCGGCTTTTGTCTTGGACGAAAGGCAGCCCAGAATCGGCTATCCCATTATGGAAGGCTTGCCGGACAACTTAGAGAATCCGGGATTTACGACGGCTGTCGGACTACTTAAATATGCTTTTGATTCTGCCAAGTTTGAGCAGAAAGCAGAGGTTGGATTATTACGTAAAACGGAAAAGTTTAGGAGGATTGGAAAATGGTTTTTACAGAGTTTTTAGACGAAGAAACGGTCGACAAGGAAGAGTCTGCCCCTGTTTCTGCTTCTGCAAAGGACAAAAAAGAGAAAAACCTAAAGAAGGAGAAGGGAAAGCCTATGAATCTTAATATAGGCGTGCCGAAAGACGAACCTATGCTTCTGCTGACCCCGAAAATATCCGTCATCGGAGTGGGCGGAGCGGGCGGCAATGCCATTAACACCATGATTGCCTCGGATTTAAAGGGGGCGCGCTTCTTGGTCGCTAACACCGATGCGCAGGCGCTTTCGCTTTCCTTTGCCGACTGCCGCATTCAATTAGGCTTGGAGACGACCCGAGGACTCGGCTCGGGCATGAATCCCGCCGTAGGCAAAGCCGCCGCCGAGGAAGCTATTGATAAAGTTATTGAGGAGATTAAGGACTCTAACATGCTGTTCATCGCCGTAGGTATGGGCGGCGGAACCGGCACGGGTGCTGCTCCCGTCATTGCCAAAGCGGCGAAGGAGCTCGGCATTCTTACCGTGGGCGTCGTGACAAAGCCCTTTAACTTTGAAGGCAAGCGGCGCATGGAAATTGCTGTGAAAGGGATTGAGGAGCTTTCCAAGCATGTTGACACCATCATAGTCATTCCCAACCAAAACCTGTTTAGGATTGCGACCGAGAAAACCAGCTTCTCCGATGCCTTCAAAATGGCGGACAATGTGCTTTACTCGGGCGTAAGGAACATCACGGATTTGATTATGGTGCCTGGGCTTATCAACCTTGACTTTGCGGATGTCTGCACGGTGATAAAGGAGATGGGGCGCGCGATGATGGGCAGTGGCGAGGCGGAAGGCGAAAACCGCGCCTTACTGTCTGCCGAAGCGGCCATTACCAACCAGCTTTTGGACGACAATTCCATGAAAGGCGCCAAAGGCATTCTTATCAACATCACGGGCGGCATGGACCTTAGCCTATTGGAAGTTGACGCGGCGGCCGAGCGCATTAAATCCGAAGTTGACCCCGACGCGAACATCATCATCGGCGCCTGCCTTGATCCTTCGCTTGAGGGCAAAATGCGCGTTTCGGTAGTAGCGACGGGCATTTCTTCCAAAAAGATGATTGACGAGCCGGTAGAAACTATGGCAGCGGATACTATCTTCGGCGCAAGGCTCGGTGGCTTTGCGCAAAGGACGACGACGACGGCGACGGGCTCGGCACCTGCGCCTAAACCCTCTCCTATGACGACGCCTTTTACCGCGGCTAAAGAGGAACTGTCCAAGTTGTTCACGGCGGCGAGCGAGACCGCTTTGTCCGAAGGTGACAGTGTGACGCTTGGCATTACCAAGGAAAATGTCGAGGTCACGATTGACAAGGCCGAAAAAGAGCCTCGGCCTCTGCCCCAAGCTTTTGCCGAGGACGAGACGGCGCCTGCCACGATTATCATTGACGACACGGCACAAAGCGGCAGCGATGACGATGACATGCCCATCATAGGCAGCTCGCAAGCCTTTGGCATCGGCACCGAACCGATTATGACGATTTACGATGACGATGACAAAGAGGGCATGGGCGAAATGGGCATCGGAGCGGTGCCTGATGATTACCGTGAGGAGATTGCCGAGCCGGAGCCCGAACCCGCGGCAAAGCCCTATTCCGGATTATTTAAGCGAGTGACAAAGTTTACTTTGGGACGGCACGCAAAGGCGAAAGCCAAAGCCGCTGCCGAGTCAGAGCCTTCGTCGGCGCCTGTTGCACCTACGCCCGCGCCGAAAAGAGAGGCCATGCAGGAGGTGGATGAGGAAAGGGTGACAAGAGGCTCTTCTCTTGGGCTTGGCATTGCGGAAGGAACAGGTGACGCCGGCCCGAGCAGTGGTGAGGACGACCTCGACATCCCCGCCTTTTTACGGAGACACTAAAGAATTAGGAATGAGGAATGAGAAATGAGGAATGAATAAGTTTATAAGCTTATGAGCTTATAAGTTTAAAAATAAAATTATTTCCTTAAGCCTTAAACCTTAACCCGGGGCGAAGTCCCTTTATGGATCCCCGAGCTGAGCCTAACGGCTCCCTCGAGGATGACGGAAAGAGAGGAATCGTCATTCTCAGCCGAAGGCTGGGAATCCAGTCGCAACGCAACCACGGCGGTAGCCGTAATTAAAAAAAGGAAAACCTAAAAAAAATTCCCCCTCCCTTGATGGGAGGGGGTAAGGGGGTGGGTGACGGCGTCAGCCGTTTTTCTGCCCTAATTCGCCGGGCCGCAGAGGATGTAACTGTAGGCATAGGCACCGCTACGAAAGTTGTAGTCCATTTCACCTCCCACCATCCACGGGCCCCACATATGATAGGTTGAACTTCCCCAGTTCTGATTCGTAAGAATCCAGTGCTTAGAACTAATTACATTGCCCGTAGAACTATCCCATGAATCAGAAGTCGCAATTCCACTTATTGCAGCTAATGTTTGCCCCGTGCCGACCGCCGTAGCATTTTTTATCAAACTCCATCTTGCACCTTCTGTGCAACCGCCGGTTAACACATCGGTATTAGCAGGCATTTTCTTCCCTAACTTAGCACATATCTCATTTGCCTCCCACCAATTGATAAATGGTCCCACTAAGTCCCATTCCTCATTCTTACCGTTACAGGTTATGTTTACCTGTCTGCGCCATGTATTTACATTACTTACGGTTGGCCAGCCGGAGACTACCCAGTAACTTCCTGTCGGCATGGTGGTATAGTTGTTAAGTGCAGGTATGTTTACACAGCCTATACTATGCGCAGCAGGATAATTATATTGTCCCGTATCACCCCACGTCTTATAATGTTTAAACGTCCCTGCGGGGCAAGTGGTGCAGTTTGCCCAGCCGGCAACCCAAGTTGCCGTTGCCATTGTGGAAGTTGAACCGCAGGTAAGAATCTGCGTCGCACTGCACTCGCCGTTGTTGCAATAGGGCTTTGAGCCGGAACAATCGTTAGAAGTGAGGCAGGCTCTGATTTCACAAGCACCGTTCACACAATAAGGCGTTGTCCCCAAGCAATCGCTATCATTGGAGCAAGCAGGGCTACAAACGCCATCGTTACAGTTGGGGCGATTCGTGGCAGAGCTACATTCTGAGTGAGTCGAGCAATAAGTTGCCGCGGCACAAAAACCGTTATTACAATCCGGGGTATCTCCCGAGCAGTCGGAGTCGGTGGAGCATGTGTCGGGGCAGGAGGAAGCTGATCCACTCGGCCCGCACCAACGAATAGAAGCATAGCCCGCCCCACCCGTCAGCGTATTCTCTAAAGAATTACCGTATTGCGGATCAACATAATTTACATATGGACTAGAACAATTCGAGCTATTTCCACCCATAATGGTTATACAATTACTGTATCCAGAAGCAGAACATTCCGATTGAGTACTACCACTACCACCATAAACAGAATTTGAACTGTTTACTTTTCCTCCCCCTCCAGCATTGGTAAAACCACAGGTAGTATCACTGCAAATCGTAGTATTTCCACCAAGATCTCCATTCCATCCATAACCAAGGGGAAAACCGCTAACATAAAGGATACTCCCTCCAACAATTCCACCACCACTACCACTACCTCGACCTCCACCAGCAACAAGTGTCGGAGCTCCCGTAGTACTTATTGTGTCCCATAAAGCTACGCCAGCACCTCCCCAATTAGTTAAATCATATACACCACCTTTTATACCTTTTAGAGTTAAAATCTCATCCCCTGTAAATTGTTTATTTGCCGTCAAAATACCACCTGCACCTGCTCCTATAGCAGCACCAGCAATCCCCGCCTCTCCCATCAGCGTCACTTGATACCACCCCGGAGTGGTGATGCCGAAGGCGGTGTCACCGACTTGCTCGACGGGGTTGGAGAGATTCGGAGTCGAGATATTATCCACCACAAACTGCGTCCCCTCGCATTTGGTGCGGACGGTGCCGGTGTATTGCGTGCCGCTGCCGTAGGTGAGGTTGTAGATTTTCGGGCTGGGATACGCGGCACCGAATCGGTCGTAAACCTCGTCAACCTTGGAACATGATGTATTTAAGTCCTTAATAAACGCTTGCGCACACGATTCGGTCATGCCGGCGTTACACTCTTGGACCAGCCGCAGGTCGCTGTCGTCCTTGCCGCCCAGGCCTTCCCACGATTCGATACAGTTCTCGTCCTCCTCGCCACCAACGCAAAGCTTTTTACCCGCGACAACCTTATTGCTGGCGCGGACATCTTGGGCGATGAGTTGGTCAAGGGTGCCGTTCTGTGCCGCAATGGCTACCGCGTTGATTTGCTCTGCCGTGACTTCAAACTCGCCCATGTCAAGGTCGGCGTCTACAAGTATGTCGCTGATGTTAACTCTATATTTTGCCTTGTTATACTCGGTCGTTATAGCCACCGCGCCCGTC
>JAEEGL012856549.1_pt1 | contig 30540 bp, 33 predicted proteins | sample 9134231 | NCBI WGS metagenome assembly JAEEGL01 (sample SAMN16246548, study PRJNA631951) | gut metagenome | biome: gut microbiome; feature: rumen; material: fiber-attached | host: Bos | place: Iran: Karaj | collected 2018-10 | reverse complement strand
GAGCCGTCGCGTTCCAATTCCTCCAAAGGCTGGTGTGCCTCCTGCATCTTACGGATGGCATCTTTCAAGCTGTTGGGATCCACATTGGGTGCCAGCCTGACAAAGCTGCGATAACGGTCGTTGCCTAGCCAGTTGTTGATGCTCCACTCGCCAAACGCAGCAATGGTTGTCACGATGTCGCATTGAATGCTGCCGTTTTTCGGAAAATCCTCAAACACGCCAACCACGGTCAGTTTTGTTTTCGGTCCCCAAACTTCACTGTAGATTTGTTTGCCAATGGCCTCGTTCACACCGCCCATTTTTTCAGCAAAGCTGCGGCTGACGGCAATGTCGCCATTGTATTCTTGCAAAGCCTGCATCGGGTCGCCTGCAAGGAATTCGCGGTCGAAAAAGTCGAAAAAGCAAGTATCGGCACCTATACATAGGCCTGTGATGAGGTTGTCGTTTTCGTCATAAAGGTTACCGTTGAGCAGGTTGGAATAGCGTGTAGCGGCTTCCACTCCAGGCACCTCCGCCTTGAAACCCGGCGCAATGCCTCCCGAAGTGCCCCAATAGTCATCGGGTTCGCCACCTTCTTGAAAGATGATAGTTTCCGTAATCATATAAATGTGGTCCACATCCTTATAGAAACTGTCGTATGACAATTCGAAGCACACCTTGGCAATCAGCACGATGCCAATGGCGAGACCTATTCCCAACGATAGGATTTTGATGAGTTTGTCGGAGAGATGATTCATTGTGAAAATGGTGTTTGGTTACTGCTCTATATACGGCGTTCCACCATAATAAGTTACAACACTGTTTTTGATAAAGTATTGAAGCCTGGCGTTCAATTGTTCGGCAAGGGCGTTGAGGTAGTTGTTCGAGGCCGTCTGGTATTCGATGGACGAGATCAATCCCTGCTCGAAACGTTTGTTGTTAAGAGAAAAGGCCTCTTGTTGCAAATCAGCACGGATTTCTGCCTGGCGCAGGGCATCGGCAGCCCCATCACGGTCGGCCACTGCACGAAGCACCTCCGCCTCCACATCGCGCAATGTCTGATCATAGTCGGCCTTGGCTCGAGTGTAGGCATTCTTCTTTTTGGCGATGTTGGAATGGTTGGAAAGCCTGTCGTAAATCGGGATGCTCAGCGAGAGTTGCACATATTCTCCACGGTTGTTCTTGATTTGATCAAAATACGGAGTCGGCTCATAACCTTCTTTTCCCGGGTAGGTGAAGTAGCTCGACGACCAGCCACCATAAAGCGAGAGCTTCGGCAACAGCTGCCAACGCGCGGTTTTAAGGGCGATTCGGGCATTATTCATCGCACCTTCCGCCAAAAGAACCGAGGGGTTGTTGTTTTTGGCATAATCCACCATCTGGGTAATACGAACCTCCTTTGTAGAGACGTCATAATATGGCGTCTCTACCGACGAACCAGTTATTTTCAGCGGTTCCTCAACGGGCCAAAACATCACGTCTTTCAGGGTGATGACAGCGTTGTTAAGGTTGTTATGGCAGGTGGTCAGCTGGTACCGACGATCGGCGAGGTCGCTCTGCATCTGCACCACATCGACGTGAGCCTTTTGCCCTAATTGCTCTTGTTTCTCGGCCAACTGTAACGCTTTCTCCGCTGTGGCCACTTGACCTTGCAAAGCCTTTTCCAATTCGGTATAGTACAACACGTTACAATAGGCTTCCATGGTTGCGAGACAGATCTGATCCATGGTTTGCTGTTCTTTGGTCAGTCCCATTTGCTGTGCTGTCTTGGTTATTTTCAGGTTGTTAACTGCCTGAAATCCATTAAAGAGCATAATCCCTGCCGATGCGCTGAAGCCATTGTGGAACGAGGTCGTCAAGCTATAGAGGTTCGTCTCCGGGTCGATGGAACGACCGAAATTAAAATAAGCGTAGGAGCTTCCTTCCACCGTTGGGGTGAATGCGGAGAGGATGGCTGTACGGCGGTCGATCTGTGCGTCGCGGTTGTCGGCTTGGGCAATACGCATCTTGGTAGAGTGCTCCACAGCGTATTGCATACAGGATTTGAGATCCATGGTAACGGTATCCTGGGCATTAATGCTGCACAGGGTGCCAAGGAACATCATCACAAGAATGAGGGTTTGTTTTGCTTTCATCATACAAAAATCAATTTGCCGTATGAGAAAGCACAGGTCATGCCAAAAATACAACTATTTAAATTTCAAATATTTACGTTTTTCAACATCCAACAAACTGTAAAGTTTTTTTACAGCAGTGTAAAGAAACTTTACAACAATCCGGAAGTCGATTAATGTTACAAAACAACAACGGGAGCCCAATAACGAGCTCCCGTTGTTGTTTTATGTTCGTATGGTTATTTTTTGAAATTGTTTTTTACGAACTTTATAATGGCGATAATACCGATGGCAAAAGTACCAAGGATGGCTAAAACCAGGGAAGCGATATAAATAATCGCAAACACCAAAACCGCAATGAGCACCAAAGCCAGGATTCCACCGATAACATGACTAAAACCAGTTCCGATGACTTTGTAAACCGTACTTCCAATAGTCTTTACCGCTAATACGGGATTCAAAGCACTCCCGATCATTCCCGGAAGCGCGACAAGGATAGCGCCAATAGCTGCAAAAATGGTTTTGAACATTGAAGCCGTCGTGGCTCCCACACTACCCAAAACGGTGTTCCCAGCGGCTTTATTCGCTTCAACTTCTTCAGCAGTAGCCGGGACAAAAGCAATGATGGCATAGCAAATGTAAAGTATGACTGCCCAAAACATGATTCCCAAAGTTCCCCATTCGGGATGATAGCCTTCTCCCCCGGCGAACAGAGGCATGATAAAGCCAATGAACAATGCTGAGATGATGCAAAGCAGCAACAGCCAAGCCACCCATTTTTTACCATTAAAAACATAGCCTGCTGTATTCGCATCGGTGTTTTTGATGCGTTTGAATACAGAGTAAATGGCTAATGCAATCGCGCCAATCACTGCGACGTAAACCAGAATATCTAACCACATAATCATTGATTTTTTAATAAAACAATAAATTAATTTAAGCTTTACGCAGCAAATATAATAATTTTTTTACTAAATAACGAAAAATAGTTGATATTTTAAAAAAAATATCAAAACTTGATTCAATAAATAAAGGAAGCCAGGCAACCATTATTTCCACGCAGCACCTCAATACCGCACAACGCGCTGCGAATGACCACCCACTTTTAGCACATAGACGCCTGCGGGCACGTTTGGATGAATCACAAGGACGTTATAAAGGGGCTCCGATAGGGGTGTTCAAGGTCTAACCGCAGACCTACCTGGCATTACTGCTTCGGCGTCCCTCGGAGCCTATAGTTGTGGCTCTATTGATGACTTGTTAAGGGGGATGTGTTATACTTCCGAGGATTTTTTACACAAAAAAGCTGCCCCCCCTCGCAAGGGCGGCGGTGTGTGATTCAAAAGAGCCGGAAAGCGGCTTGCGAGGGTTTTATTTCACGAGGGTGGTGCCGGCCAGCTCGCGCCCAATGGAGCGGATGCCCTCCTGGATCCTCATCACCTGTTCCTCCGATATGTACTGGCCACGGCGGTACTGGCGCATCAGCGAGGCGTTGATATGCATGTGCACGGCCAGTTTGCTCACGTTGAGGTAGGGGTGCGCGTCGTAGAACGCGGAGAGGTCGTAGCGGTACTCGAATTCAACATCCCTCAATTCGGCAGGTACGGGTTTGCCATTGTCGATGTAGGCTTCCACCATCTCAGCGTAGCTGTTAGCGAAGTCGGCCTTCGCCTCGGCCACGGTGTCGCCCTCGCCGATGATCACGTTTTCCAGTTCCGGGGCATGGATGCTATAGGATCCATCCTCCTCTTTCTTGATGATTACTGTCACTTTCTTCATATTCGTTTGATTTTGAATTGTTTGTTATCTTCATGGATAATCCGGGGAGTGTCTCACTCCCCGATTTGTTTCAGCAGCCGCCTTGGCAGTCCGTGTTTCACTTCCGCCGCGTCGTGCCGCTCAATCTGGATGAAGTAGTCTTTGTCGGGGTGGCGGTAGATGTCGTGTTTCTTCCCGAGTCTGTCGAATTCCCAGCCTCTTTGCTCGGCGTTCTTCTGAGTTCGTTCCATTTCATGTTTACTTTCCTTTCTTTTGAATCACACCGCAAAGATATAACATTTTTGTTATATACAAACATGATCTGGCGTTTTTTCGCCGGAAAAGAAAGATTTCCGTGAAAACATTGATTCCCCTCAATAATCAATCACTTAAAACGAGAGGGTGAAGAGGGAGCAGGGACTGGAATAATCAAGGGAAGAATTCCCTTGGCGAAGATGGAATCCTCCAGAAGGCTTTCCGCCTTTCTTTGCGAGCCTCTTTCTTTGCCGCACGCTTGGCTTCGAAGGCTTTTTGTTCCTCAACAAATTCAGGGTCCTTGTCACGCCCTGTAACAATGATCCAGATGGCTTTGCCGATTCCAAGGAGAATACCGATGATATACGGCACCAAGAAAACTATCAGAACAAGGCCGGCAATGCAAAACAATATGAACAGCAACGTTTCCATCACCGCAAAGATATAAAACTTTTTGGTTATGTCAACAGGAACAGTAGAATTTAAAGTAAAAATCACCGATGACGGAAGCTTCAAGAAACTGGAGATTGACGCTGAAGGTTTTAATAACGCTGGAAAACGCATAAAAAACGAAACAGAAGAACTTAGCATTGATCTCCCTCAATAATCAATCACTTAAAACTGAATAACAAAATGAAGCGGTATGAGGGTGTTGTGTATAGAGAAGTGCATAGTGATGGTGGTGCAGAGTTGCTTGCACAATTCCAATCGGCATGGAAAGGAAATAAGACATGGGTAAATACGGCATCTGCATCATCGAGTACTGATATAACTGTTTCCTATTATAGTTTTGATAATAGAGGCAAGAATGACCTTATTATGGTTATTAGAAATAAATCGGGAGCCTATATTCGTCCCATATCAGAATACAACAGTGAAAAAGAAGTACTTTTGATGAAGGATACCAAATATAGGCTTCTGAAAGAGCCTTACCAAATAAATGGCAAGTGGTTTGTTGAACTTGAAGAAATCTAAAATGCAATGGATATATCGGCAGTCTTGTCAGCGATATACCCAGCATTCCATTTCCCAATTTCATAAAGTAATTCAGCCCTTTTAAGAGCCTCTTGCCATGATGTATTCCATCCCGAATCCGATTGCCAAACCCTCTCTTTGATGTAGGCAATCATTGTTGGTGAAAGGTTTTTTTTGTCGGTTTTGTCTCCAGCTTGAACAGCGTATGATTCGATCTTCCACCAGATAGAGCGGCCATCACTTGCTTGGAATGGGCATTCTTTTTCACCGTGATAGTATTGGCAGAATTGCAGTAGATCTTTTTTGTTCATTGTTGCGTTGTTTTGGATTGTTGTTTTCGTTCAAGGTAGCCGATGCGGATGGTGCACCGCTTGTTCTCAAACCGGTTCTTTCCGCTGATTGCGTTGGTGAGATACTTGTATGAGATACGGATTGCGTCATGCGGTATGGTGTCGAAAATGGCCTTGAGCGACCCGAAATAGAAGTCCGTTTCGCCGTTGTAAGGCTCATTGAGGTGAAGATGTACTACTTTTGTTTTCATAAAATGGGTATTTGGGTGCAAAATTACGCCTTATTTTACAATTGTGTGCTGAGTTTGGAGGATTATTCGTTTTGTCGGGAAAGATGGTGCCAGGGGCGTTGTTTTTGCCTCTGGCATGGATTGCTGGGTTCAGGCGGTTTCTCCCCACAGCTTGCGGGCGATGTCGAGGTTCTTTTGCGCCTCGTTGACGGCCTTCTTGGCATAGGTGAGCGTGTAGGCGTGTTGCCGTGGGTACTTGCCCGACTTGACCCCTTCGTGGTATTCCTTGGCCACCTCGAGCTTGTGCTCAAAGAACTCGATGGATTCGGGCATCGAGAGGTCGATTTTTTCTGCCATGCGTTCCCAATACTCGGCTTTGCTGTCGTAGTGTTCCGCCTTGTGCATTTCCTCGACTGATCTCATTGATCCCCCTCAATAATCAATCACTTAAAACAAAGGGCACAAAAAAAAGTGAAACTGAAAACGTCTACTCCTCCCTCAAGGGGCTTGGCGCGAATCACATCAGAATCACCACTGCAAAAATACAAAACTTTTGAATAATGCAACAAAAAATGATATAAAAATTTGGGAACTATATACCAGTTGACAGCAAAGAATAAACTATTTGAGTTTTTCAATCAATTCTAAAATTTGAAAAAGGCATTTTGACTTGTCTTCTTTGATGTGTGTAGAAGCCATCATTTTTACTATTTTAATGGTTTCATTTTCGTAATCATAGTTACAAGTAAATGCCCATTGAAACCCGCTTTCATCTTGGTAATTAAACCGTCTAAGGTTTTGTTTAAAGGTGCTCCATTTACATTAAATGTCTGTCCTAAATCTTTGTTTGTGCAAATTGGAGGTGTATTTATCGAATTACCCAATTCTAATAATGCATTGACCATATTATCATACTTTTCAATTACCCTTTCAATTGTTATTGGATAATGCTTCAATGAATCTATATATTCCTTTAAAGATACTTGTACATCGCTATTAAAAACTACAACCATCCTAACCTTTCATATTCTTCTCTTATTAACTTGTGTCCCAATTCACGATATTCTTCCAATGAAATAGTTCCTTCAGGACAATAATAGTTTCCCCATTCTTTGGCACTCCATTCACTCATCTCATTAATTCTTTGTTCTTCTGTCAATGAGTTAAGATATTCTTCATTTAAATTGTGTTTCTTCTCCATATCTATAAATATTATTTATATTGCATATATACAAAATATTTCAGACAAATCAAAACAACGTACTATTTATTGTAAAATATGTATTTAATATGAACAAGAAACAAACAATAAAAATCAACGAAAGTCAGTCATTGATCCCCCTCAATAATCAATCACTTAAAACCCATGGGACACGGAAGAGACCCAGCGGGAGAAACTCACGGCAAAAGAGATAAGGGAAAGGTTCGAGAGAGTGAAGAGGGAGCAGGGGCTTCAGTGAAACGGTGTTATCTTAGCGATGAAGGAAGCCAAAATTCTCTCCGTCTTTGCCGACGAATTTCTTTCTTTGCCGCACGCTTGGTTTCGAAGGCTTTTTGTTCCTCAACAAATTCAGGGTCCTTGTCACGCCCTGTAACAATGATCCAGATGGCTTTGCCGATTCCAAGGAGAATACCGATGATATACGGCACCAAGACAACTATCAGAACAAGGCCGGCAATGCAAAACAATATGAACAGCAACTTTACCATCAACGCAAAGATATAAAACTTTTGGGTTATGTCAACAGGAACAGTGGAATTTAAGGTAAAAATCACCGATGACGGAGGCCATTGATCCCCCTCAATAATCAATCACTTAAAACAGCTTCCCTCTGCTTGCGTTTTTCTCTGTTTTTTTACTCATTACGCCTCTCTTAGTAAATTTTCATATCATTTTTTGTTGCATTATTCAAAAGTTTTGTATTTTTGTAGGCGAGACTGATGATGTCAGACGCTATTGGGGGTAACCCAGTTCGACGCATTCATTGGTCTTTTGTTGTTTTGGGCAACCCTTCTATTAAGTCTTATGGCTTTTTATCTTGTATGGTGTAAAGCACCTCTCCTTTTAGATGCTTGTGCATTTTTACATTAGCCCAATACGTTTTCCTTTAATTGTTAAGGAGTAGTAGGTGAAATACTCAGCTTCTGGGTGTTTCCTTTTATTCGGTTTTTTCGGGTCATAACCTTTCTGCCCAGGCTGAATGGGTTGGTTCGGAGCCCAGCCTTCATAATCATTGATCACCCTCAATAATCAATCACTTAAAACCAAAGCCGTGGAGGTTTTAATTTTAAAAGGTAAAAGAAGAATTGATGTAAGTCGGACAAACATTGGAAAGAAAGGATACATCCACTCTTTTATTTCAATCTATAATAAAAGAAAGTAGCACCTTAATTGGTGCTACATAGACGGTCCCGGTTTAAGTTCCATCTTCAAGGATAACGCGTCCCGACGGTCTTCCTAAGAAGACACCGCAAAAATACAAAACTTTTGAATAATGCAACAATTAATACGGAAAAAATACGGAAAACCCAATCAAATTCTCAATCAAAATCCTTCAAGAAGAGAGCATGGAAGTGGACGCTGACATTGATCCCTCTCAATAATCAATCACTTAAAACACAACTATTTCAATTACCGTGATAAAAGACGCAATAAATGGTAAACTCAAATCATCAACGCATAAACACAATGTAAATGTCAAGTATGGAGAGGAATTATTGCCATTCCCATAAATAAACAGCCCCGCGTTTGCGGGGCTGAGGGCGGTCGGAGTCTCTTTCGAGGCTCTATCCGCTACAAAAATACAAAACTTTTGGATAATGCAACAAAAAACAGAAAAAAAAATGAAAGTTCAAATTGAGATTCCCAAAAAAGCCGTCAACTTGGCTATCGTTCACATTGAACTCCCTCAATAATCAATCACTTAAAACGATACGGGTGTGATCTGGCTTTACAACTACTCGCGATTCTTTCCACGCACACGCCATTGATCCCAGCCATGATAATCGTGATCCATCCATGAGCGGTACCCAGGGTGCTTCTTTTCCTTTCTGTATTCTATGTAGGCCACATAGACGAAAGCTATTATGACGATAAACCAGACCATTGTTTCCATGTTTTCTTTCTGCAAATATATACAAAAAACGTTCTAAACTTCCAAAAACAAAAGTTTTTACCTGTTTTAATAAAATGCACTTATTCTTGTCATTGATCTCCCTCAATAATCAATCACTTAAAACGCAGGGACTTCAGTGAGACAAGCAGATGTCAGTGAAAATACTCCATGAACGATGGGGAAACCCGCCAAAAGTTTTTCCGTCTTTTCTTGCGAGCCTCTTTCTTTGCCGCACGCTTGGTTTCGAAGGCTTTTTGTTCCTCAACAAATTCAGGGTCCTTGTCACGCCCTGTAACAATAATCCAGATGGCTTTACCGATTCCAAGGAAAATACCGATGATATACGGCACCAAGAAAACTATCAGAACAAGGCCGGCAATGCAAAACAATATGAACAGCAACTTTACCATCACCGCAAAGATATAAAACTTTTTGGTTATGTCAACTGGAACAGTGGAATTTAAAGTAAAAATCACCGATGACGGAAGCTTCAAGAAACTGGAGGTTGACGCCGACGGCTTCAACAATGCTGTAAAGCGCATTAAAGCAGAGACCTCAGTTTTAAAATCTGGGTTGGCCAAATTCTCATCTGTTCATTGATTCCCCTCAATAATCAATCACTTAAAACTATATGCTTGCGCTTCTATCTTGGCCATTTTGCTTCTTTGATCTACCTCTTATTTCTTCTCGTAAAAGTTCAAAAAAAGTATGAACATCCATACTGGTGTCTTGAACATTCTCATCTAATGAATCCATGTCGTTATAAATCTCTCTATCTCTTTTTGTAACCATATTTTCAAATCACCTTTCAATATAAATAGTTCTACTATACATTGATCCCCCTCAATAATCAATCACCTAAAACTTAATTGTTGCATTATACAAAAGTTTTGTATTTTTGCAATTGCTTTATCTGTAAAATAAAATGTCTCATCTTGTAGACAATAGAAAACCTATGCCGTTTGAGTGCGAGCAATGTGCCCATTTTATTGAAGGATGCAAATGCAAGGCTTTTGACACCATCCCGATTGAAATCATCTTTGATGCTGAAAAACACAGCCAAAAGATGGACGGGCAAAAAGGCGACTATGTTTTTAAGGCCAAGGCTGAACGCCAGTTCTCCAATGTTTACGAAGTAGCCTGACATCATTTCTTCCATTTGGTTTTCTTGACTATCAACATTGATCCCCCCCTCAATAATCAATCACTTAAAACCAAGGGCATTTTCGACACCGGCAACCTCTACCGCTCCATCGAGTACAACTACTGAGCGGTGAACGCCGCCAACCAGATGATAGGGCGAGGATCCGGAGGCGGCATGGCCAAGGTGCCCGACTGGCTGTCGTTCTCCTTTCCCATGTACGGCATATACGTCAAGAAAGGCGTGGGGCGGGGCTACAGCTGCGGCAACGGCGGCACGCTGGTGAAGTTCGAGGATCGTGGCCGTGGCCGTGAGCGCCGCACCTGGTATTACCGCATCTTCGCCCACGAGCGGCACCGCCTTGGAGAGCTGGTGGCCCAGGCTTACGGACGGGCGGCAGCGTCGGCCATCCGCACCATCGAGGTGAAGAGCATCGGGCGAAGGACGTGATTTTTTTTCGCTTTTCAAGTGAAAAATACTTTTGTTTTTGAAAGTTTAGAACGATTTTTGTGTATCTTTGCACAAGATCACAGAGACAATGTACTGGATTTTCATCATAATAGTATTCGCCATAATTACCTACAAACAAGGCAAGAAACCAGGACACCATTCCTGGAGAGACGGTGGATCGCCCAAAACGTTTCACGGGCCCGGATACCGATACGGTGATGGTGATGACGATAACCCGTATCGATGGTAATGATTTCTTGTACGGTCGCTTTAATGTCACTATAAAAAGATGTTTGCTCAATACTTTTGCGGCAAACATCTTTTGTTATGCCCAACAGAGACCAATTCACCACCGATATCTATGTGAACGGCGACCAGGCTCGCGATGCCCTTGCCAAACTTGAAACGGAGCTGGATAAGCTGCGGAAACAGTACGCAAACCTTAACAACATTGATCCCCCCTCAATAATCAATCACTTAAAACCCAACAGCGTTGATCACGTGGAAGTCATCACGAACCCCTCGGCGCGCTATGGCTCCAAGGCCGACGGCATCATCAATATCGTCACCAACGCCAAGGTGCAGAAAAACGAGTTCTTCAGCTTCGGTGTGAACGCCTCCACCCGTCCCTCAGTTACCCCGTGGATGTCGTATGTCTGGTCCAATGACAAGTTGACCTTCAATGCCTATCATTGATCTCCCTCAATAATCAATCACTTAAAACCTGAAGCAAATCTTTCCATGGAGAACAATTTCTTCAAACCTTCAGTCGGTAACTTCGCTGATAACATGGTGGTTATGGCGGTACTTGACATGAACGGTGAAGAACTACGGGGCGAGCACTACGAGCTGGCAGCCTTTGCGGGCGATGAGTGCCGTGGTAGTGTCAAACTCCTTTATGTCGATGTCATCGATCGTTATGTGGCCTTCCTGATGGTCTTCGGAGAACAGGATGACCTCCTCACCATTGATCTCCCTCAATAATCAATCACTTAAAACCGATGGCGATCTCAGAGAACTTGCCCAGTCCTGTACCTAGTTTTTCCGTTTCACTTTTGATACGTTTAACGGCACTGTTGAAACCGTCGGCATCAACTTCCAGTTTCTTGAAACCGCCTTCGTCGGTGTTTTTTATCTTAAATTCCACTGTTCCTGTTGACATGTCCTGAAAGTTTTATATCTTTGCGGTGATGGAAACGATACTGTTCATATTATTCTGCATTGTCGGCATAGTCCTGATAGTTGTCTTGGTGCCGTATATCATCGCTATTCCTTTTGGAATCGCCAAGGCTGTTTATCTCATTGTTTCGGGGCATGAATACGACCCCGAGATAGTTGAGATGAAAGAGGTCAAGATGCGCGAGCTTGCCGCCAAGAAGGAAGCTCGCAAAAAAAAGCGTAGAGAATTCTGGCTTCCTTCGTCGCTTAGATGAGCTCAGTCTTCACCATTGATCCCCCTCAATAATCAATCACTTAAAACCTAATAGTAAACAAAATACTGAATATCACTATTTTAAAATCAATTTAATTTAGAAAAACTCTATTAATTCAGGAATTTTTGGCAGTTCCTTCTCTTTTTTTTCATCCTGTTTCGTACCAATGTGATGATACGATAAACTCGCTTGCTGATCAGCCACAAGAATAATGCTTATACGACCGAAAGGTAACATCTTCTCCATAACCCTTCGCTTATGAATCAACGCATTACCCAACGTCGTGCAGTATCGTACATACATAGTCGTGTACAACTTCACAAAACCATCCTTCACCAATTCCTTTACAAAACTGTCACGCTGCACCCTCTTCTGCTTGCTCCGGATCGAAAAACTCATCGAAACATATACCCACATCTCACCTGACTTATAGACAAGGATAATATACAACCCTTGAAGTTTGACAATACACATTCACAAGCGACGCCGTGGTCTTCGTTAATACATCACGCTTTAAATCACCATAATAAAGCGATAACATCGCCACCTTAAACTCTTTGTCAACCTCCTTCTTCCCCGACAAATACAACTCCATCACCTTCCGATCCACAAACGGACGATAGGGCTCCATGATGTCGTCTGCCAATGGAAACGAATTAAAGTAATTGCGATGAAAAACACCTAACGTGGGCATCAACCCCGAATCCTAACCAAAGTCTGCTTGGACATGGTTCAAGAAAAGCGTTTTATTCATACCGTCAGGCAGGCATCCAACGCCGCCGTCAGGGCTTTCTCATCCAGATGTTGGCCGATGAAAACCAGTTTCTGCATGCGATCGCCATATTTCTCGTCCCAGTCACGGCGAAGACCTTCATCCTGAGCCATCATCTCACGAAGCTCTCGCTCGGGCATCGTGGCAAACCAAGCACCGGCATTTCTCAACTGCACCTGCTTGCCAGCCTGCTCAAAGATATAGCAAACCTCGTCTTCGTTCTTGAACCAACAGATGCCCTTCACTCGAATCACATTGCGCGGCAACTTGCGGGCCACAAACTCGTCGAACCGCGAAAGGTTGAAAGGTTCTCTCCGGAAATAGACAAAAGTACCGATGCCATATTCCTCCACCTCGCCACCTTCGTGCTCATGATGGTGATGATGGTGATGGCCTTCCTCATGGTCGTGATGCTCATGATGCTCATGGTGATGGTCTTCATCGTGATCATCATCGTCATCATCGTCTTCATGATCTTCGTCGTGACCTTCCACCTTCTGAATCCATGTGGCTGAAGTAGCCACCGCGTCGAAGTCAAACATACGGGTATTCAAAATCTTGTCAAAGTCAATATCGCAGTAGTCACACTCGATGATCTCCGCTTTCGGCTGCAAGGCTCTGATAATCTCTTTGATACGGCCACGCTCATAATCAGACACTTCCGAAGCTTTGTTCAGAAGGATGATGTTGCAAAACTCAATCTGCTGGATGACAAGACTCTCCAAGTCATCTTCCTTCAAAGTCTTTCCCAATAGGTTGTCGCCACAAGCGAACTCGTCCTGAAGACGCAAGGCATCCACCACAGTCACGATACAGTCGAGACGAGCCAAGCCATCCTTGAAGTATTCGTAACCCATACGAGGATAGGTGCAGATGGTCTGGGCAATAGGCTCTGGCTCGCAGATGCCGCTGGCTTCAATGACGATGTAGTCGAAACGTTTCATGGACGTGATCTCACTCAGCTGCTTCACCAAGTCCATCTTCAGCGTGCAGCAAATGCAACCGTTTTGAAGCGCCATCAAACTATCGTCGCCTTGTCCGACAATGCCTCCTTTTTCAATTAGGTCAGCATCGATGTTGACCTCTCCGATGTCGTTGACGATGACGGCAAATTTGATGCCCTTACGGTTGTTGAGAATCTTGTTGACCAAGGTGGTCTTTCCGCTGCCGAGGTATCCCGTGAGCAGCAGCGTAGGTATTTGAGGTACGGCCATAGTATTCGTTTTTTGAAATTGGGGTGCAAAGATAGGAAATAATTAAGAATTTAGAATTAAGAATTAAGAAGTGTTCTTTATTTTTGCAGCATGAAAGAAAAAGAACTTCAGATCTTACAACGTTATTTCCCTGCCGCTGCTGTGCCCATGGTGGCTGAAGCTTATATGCAGTCGCGTTTCCAACTGAGTTTCAAGAGACCAAGGAACTCCAAGCTCGGCGATTTCCGTACTCCGCGTGGCGACAACGGGGTGTGCTGTATCACTCTCAACGGAGACCTCAACCCCTATCAGATGTTGGTCACCTTTGTGCATGAGTACGCACATTACACCGTTTACAAGAATTTCCCCAAACGTCACTTGGAGCCACATGGCGAGGAGTGGAAGCTGACTTTCGCGCGGCTGCTCCTCCCCTACCTGAAACCCGAGATCTTCCCGGAAGACATCATCACCGCGTTGAAACGTCATCTCCTGCACATCAAAGCCAGCTCCACCGCCGACACGTATTTGGCTCAGGTGATGAAACGTTACGACACTCATCCATCAGGCGAAAAAACGCTAACAGTAGAAGAACTTCCCGAGGGAGCTGTCTTCAAACTCGCCAACGGCATGAGTTTCAGGAAAGGCCCTAAACAACGCACCCGCTACCGTTGCGAGTGTTTGGATAACGGAAGAACATATTCAGTGAGTGGTTTGGCGGAAATCAAAACAACGGCTTAAAAATTAAAAAAAGATAAGGGGGTTATTCCTATTCATTCAAGATTTCTGACTATCTTTGCAATTTAAAACGAACAGCAGAAATGTCAAACATACTCGACCAACTCAACGAACCCCAGCGTGAAGCCGTGACCACGGTCAACGGCCCCGTGATGGTCATCGCCGGTGCAGGGTCTGGCAAGACCCGCGCCCTCACCTACCGCATCGCTTACATGATCTCCGAAGGCGTGGATCCCTTCTCCATCATGGCGTTGACATTCACCAACAAAGCCGCCCGCGAGATGAAAGAGCGCATCGTCAAACTCGTCAATGCCAACGATGCGCGCAACGTGTGGATGGGCACTTTCCACTCCATCTTCGCACGCATCCTCCGCATCGAAGCTCCTTATATCGGATTCACCTCCACCTTCACGATCTACGACACCGACGACTCCAAGTCGCTCATCAACCAGATCCTCAAAGAGATGCAGCTCGACACCAAAGTCTATCCCGCAAAAACCGTCCTCTCGCGTATCTCTGCCGCCAAGTCGAGCCTTTACTCCCCACAAGACTATGCCAACGATGCGGAAATACAAGAGACAGACCGAAAATCAAACAAGCCGCTCATCGCGCAAATCTTTCAGGTGTATAACGACCGCCTTCACCGCGCCAACGCCATGGACTTCGACGACATCTTGTATTACACCAATGTGCTGCTCCGCGACAACCCGAACATTCTCTATAAATACCAAAACCACTTCAAATACATCCTTGTCGATGAATACCAAGACACCAACTTCGCGCAATACCTGATTGTTAGGCGTCTGGCTGCCCTCTTCGAGAACCTATGCGTGGTGGGCGACGACGCCCAGTCCATCTACGGCTTCCGTGGCGCCAACATCCAGAACATCCTGAACTTCAAAAACGACTATCCAGACTATAAACTGATCCGGCTGGAGCAGAACTACCGCTCTACCAAAACCATCGTCGAGGCATCAAACAACATCATCGCCCATAACAAAGACCAAATCAAAAAACGCGTGTGGAGCGACAACGAGCAAGGCGAGCTGATCAGCCTGCTCCACGCCTCCACTGACTCCGAAGAAGGCACCATGGTGGCAAACTCCATCTTCCAATACAAAATGTCGAGACAACTCAACAACAAGGACTTCGCCATCCTCTACCGCACCAACGCCCAAAGCCGTTCCATGGAAGCCGCCCTGCGCAAGCAGAACATCCCCTACAAGATCTACGGAGGCCTTTCCTTCTACGACCGCAAGGAGATAAAGGACCTGCTGGCATACTTCCGCGTCACCATCAACCCCGAAGACGAACAGTCGCTGCTCCGTATCATTAACTACCCCGCCCGAGGCATCGGCGAGAAGACAATAGAACGGCTGATGGTCTTCGCCAACGAGCAGAAAACCTCCATCTGGCAATGCATCGCCAACGACCAGTTCCCACAAGACTTCAACATGGGGACAGTCAACAAAGTACGCGACTTCGTAGTGCTCATCAAGAGTTTTCAAAGCCTGCAAGGCAAGATGAATGCTTTTGAGCTGGCCAAACACATCACCAACAGCATTGGCATCATCAAAATCCTCAAGGAAGAAGACACGCCAGAGAGCATCAGTCGTGTGGAAAACATCGAGGAGTTGCTCAACGCCATCATGGAGTTCTCTGACCAGCAAGTCGATGAGACCACCGGAGAAGCCGCGCAAGTTGACCTGGTGCGTTTTATGGAGGACGTGGCGTTGCTCACCGACAACGAGATGAAAAAAGATGATGCCTCTGAAGACTGCGTGAGCATGATGACCATCCATTCCGCCAAGGGATTGGAGTTCCCCTACGTGTATGTCGTCGGCTTGGAAGAGAACCTCTTCCCTGGCATCCTGAGTCTCAGCACACGAGAAGAGCTGGAAGAAGAACGCCGACTGTTCTATGTGGCCGTCACCCGCGCCATGACCAAACTCACCCTCAGTTGCGCCGAGAGCCGATACCGTTACGGGAACCTCACCCTCAGCGAGCCATCTCGGTTCATCGAGGAAATCGACGAAAGACTCATCGACAAGCCGAAAAAAGCCACCTTCCATGGATCCTCCTCGTTCGACGAGGAACGCCGCAACTGGGGCCGTCGGCCTTCGGGCTTCGGATCCAGCGGAACCACCTTTAGCGGTTCATCACGAAGTGGCTCCACCATTACGAACCCCGAAAAACATGGCTTCAAAAAAGTTAGCGCAGCAAACCCTCTCAGTACCACACAACAATCTACCATCAACACCCCAGGACAACCTTTCGAGCCCTCCAATCCCGACCTTTTGCAAGAAGGCATGCGCGTCATGCACCAAAAATTCGGCGCAGGCACCATCCTCTCCGTGGACGGCGCTGGAGCCAATAAAAAAGCCACTGTGCATTTTGACGCTTCCGGAACCAAACAACTGATGCTGAAATTTGCTAAATTGAAAATTATTTGATTTTACTTGTTTATTTAAAAAAAGCATCGTATTTTTGAAGCCGATTTTCAAAAAGTCTGAAATTAATAAAAAATCATCAAATATGAAAAGAATTACCATTACTCTTTTATTCACCTTGCTCACCACAACGATTCTGATGGCGCAGCCTATTATCCCTAATACCCACGGACTTCAAACCCATCAACCAGCCTGGAACCAAGACATTGCCCAAACCCAGGAGTATTCACTCAACAATGGTTTCGCATGGTGGTCTTCCTATATCGATTTGTCGGACAACGGCCTTTCCAAGCTGGAAAATGCGCTGAATCTAGACGCATCGATGATCAAAAACGCAACTTCATTCGTCTCACTTGACAATGACAACGTTTGGACGGGTACGCTTCAGGAATTGAGCAACAGCCAAATGTACCTCCTGTTAATCAGCAGCGAATCGACCACCTTCCAACTTGAAGGCAATCCGGTTTCACCTGAGAATGTCGCCATCGAAATCTCCAACGGCTGGAACTGGATTGGCTATCCCGTTTCCGAAGCCACCGACCTTTCAGTAGCTCTGGCCAATTATAATGCACAGCACAACGACTTGATCAAGTCGCAAAAGTTTTTCTCGACCTACTCCGCCTCTGACCATCAATGGACTGGCACCTTGAACCAGTTGACCCCCGGTGAGGGTTACATCCTGCTTTCCAACGGAGAAGAAAGCACGTTCCATTATGCCACTGGATCCAAAAGCGCTGTCGTGGAAGACACTCCCACCACGTTCTGGAATGCCAACTACAAGGACTTTGCTTTGAACATGAACCTCATCGCCACCATTCAACTGAACGGTGAAGTTTTGAGAGGCGAGGATTTTGAACTTGGTGCTTTTTATGGTGACGAATGCAGAGGCACCACCCCAATTCAGTATGTAAAGAGCACTGATAGCTACACGGCATTCCTGACCATCGCCGGCAACGGCGGCGAAAACATCGAGTTCCGTCTTCTCGACCGCACCACTGGAGCCGTCTATTCTGAAGAGCACAACATGCGCATCGTCTATAACGACAACACCGTGGTGGGTTCCTTAGACTCCCCGTGCGCCCTCTCCTTCAAAAACACCCTTAGTCAGGAAGAAGCGCTGGCCGGCATGATTACAATGTATCCCAACCCCTTACAGCATAATGATAACCTCCGCCTTGCTTTGCCAGAACAACTCAGCAACAACACATCCCTGACAATCCAAGTGGTCGATATGCTGGGACAAGTGGTGAAAGAAACAACGATGACGGACAACACCTGCTCACTCAACTGCGACATGACCCCTGGACTCTATCTGGTGAAAGTCTTCTCCAACGATGCCTTAATCCTTAACAACAAACTGATAGTGAAGTAAGCGAAATAATGGATAAACAAGGATTATTGTACAACACGGAACGCGACTCTATCATTATCTCAGAATACGGACGTAACATGCAGGAGATGATACGTCATCTGCTGCAAATCGAAGACCGCGACAAACGCACCGAGGCAGCCCGATTCATCGTGTCTGTGATGGCTCAAATGAACCCGCAAGTAAAAGAATCAGGAGATTACATCCATAAACTTTGGGATCACCTCTTTATCATATCCAACTATCAACTGGACGTGGACAGTCCTTTCGAGCCGCCACAACCTCTCAACGAGAGCTCCAAACCCCATCATATTGATTATCAGAACAACAAGATTCAATACGGGCATTATGGAAACTACATGGTGAAGATGATTGAACTGGCCGCGGAAGTGGAGGACCAAGAAACCCGGGAAGCGTTAACCTACTCCATTGCCAACCAGATGAAACGCAACTATCTGGAATGGAACGGCAACGTTGTCAACGACCAGCAGATTTTCGAGGACCTTAGGGTGATCTCGAATGGAAAACTGGTTCTTTCTGAAGAGACCAAACTCTCCGGCACCAACGAGATCCTGTCGAAGCCTGTGCTGGCACAAAAAAGCGCCATGGCTACAAGCAAGAAAAAGAAAAAGAAACAGTCGAATCTCAAGGCCGACATGAACAACCCCAACAACCCGAACTACAAAAAAAGGAAACAACTGCTTTAAGCCATGGGATCATTCCGGATTGAAGGTGGCCGCAAACTCAAAGGAGAGATTGTGCCCCAAGGCGCCAAGAACGAGGCCATGCAGATTCTATGCGCCACCCTGCTGACCGAAGAGGAAGTCACCATAGAAAACCTTCCTAACATTCTGGATATCAACAACCTCATCGATTTACTAAGAGGCATGGGGGTGAAAGTCATCCGAAACACGCCTGACAAAGCGACGCTTCAGGCCAAGACGATTGACTTTGATTATTTTCAGACTCCGGAATTCATTCAAAAAGCCTCCAGACTACGAGGCAGTGTCATGATGCTCGGCCCGCTGTTAGCACGCTTCGGCACCGCCTACATGCCCAAACCCGGTGGTGACAAAATCGGGCGAAGGAGACTGGACACTCATGTGATTGGCCTACAGAAACTCGGTGCCATCTTCAGCAACGACGGACCCATACAGAAAGCGAATGCCCCTCAAGGGCTTCACGGTTGTTATATGCTGCTTGATGAAGCCTCAGTCACCGGAACCGCCAACATCGTCATGGCTGCTGTGATGGCCGAGGGCGAGACCACCATCTTCAATGCCGCCTGCGAACCCTATCTCGTCCAACTGTGCGAGATGCTGAACCGTATGGGTGCCCACATCGAAGGAGTGGGATCCAACCTCCTTAAAATACAAGGTGTGAGCAAATTGAGCGGAACACGTCACCGCTTGCTCGCTGATATGATCGAAGTAGGGTCATTTATCGGCATGGCTGCCATGACAGGGTCTGAACTCACCATCAAGGATGCTGGCATCAAACAACTCGGCATCATTCCCGAGATGTTCCGCCGTGTCGGTGTCAAGATGGAATACCACAACGATGACATCTTGATCCCTGCCCAGGACCATTACGAGGTGGAGACCTTCATGGATGGTTCCATCCTCACCATTGCTGACGCGCCCTGGCCCGGGTTTACTCCCGACTTGATCAGCATCATCCTTGTCGTGGCCACACAAGCCAAAGGCACCGTCCTCATCCACCAAAAGATGTTTGAGAGCCGTCTCTTCTTCGTTGACAAACTCATTGACATGGGAGCTCAAATCATCCTCTGCGACCCGCACCGTGCCAACGTCATCGGACTCGACCATCATCATGCCCTGCGTGGCATCCGCATGAGCTCACCCGACATCCGCGCCGGCGTGGCCCTTCTCATCGCAGCTATGTCAGCCAACGGCGTGAGCATCATCGACAACATCGACCAGATTGACCGAGGTTACCAATATATCGACTTGCGACTCAACAGCCTCGGTGCCCATATCGAGCGCATCTGACACCCCTCCTACCCACTGCCATTTTGTCAACATCATCTTATTGGCAAACAGTTTGATGATGTCACCTCATCATTAAATTTTAAAAATATTATGGAAGAAAAGAAAGACATTGAGATTCAGGAAGATGAACCAGTGAATCAACCCCAACAAGAGACAAAAAACGAAAACACCAACGACGAACATGTAAAACCGTCAGAGGAAGAAAACGCTGGCAAGCGTCATAAAGGCAGACGCGCGCAAGCAAAGGCCTTGGAAGAAGCCAAGGAAAAATACGCAGAACTGAACAACACTTACCTCCGTCTCTACTCAGAATTCGACAATTATCGCAAACGCACCGCCAAAGAAAAGCTCGAGATGTCGGCCACTGCCTCGTCAGCAGTCATCAAAGACCTGCTCCCGGTGCTTGACGACTTCGAGCGCGCTCTTCAGAACATGGAGAAAAACGGCAACGAAGCCGACCTCCAAGGCGTGACGTTGATTTATAACAAACTGAAATCCACACTCCAAAAGAAAGGCTTGGAAGAAATCGTTGCCATTGACAGCGACTTCAACACAGACGAACACGAAGCCCTGACCATGATTCCCGCTCCCGACGAGTCAAAGAAGGGTAAAGTGATCGATGTGATTCAAAAAGGCTACAAACTCAACGGAACCGTGATTCGTTTCGCTCGAGTGGTGGTGGGAAATTGAAAGGTGAAAGGTGAATGATATGGCAGACAAAAGAGATTATTACGAGGTATTGGGTGTCAACAAAAATGCCACTCCGGAGGAACTGAAGAAGGCCTACCGGAAATTGGCGTTGCAATACCATCCTGACCGCAACCCCGGCAACAAAGAGGCCGAGGAAAAGTTTAAAGAGGCAGCTGAGGCATACGAGGTGTTGAGCAACCCTGACAAACGTGCCCGCTATGACCAGTTCGGCTTTGCTGGCATGAGTGGCAGTGGCGGATACAGTGGCCAAGGCATGTCAATGGATGACATCTTTAGCCAATTCGGTGACCTTTTCGCCGATTTTGGCTTAGGCAGTTTCTTCAGCGGCGGATTCGGAGGTGGATCGCGTTCCGGAGGCGGCACACGTCAACGGGGCTCGAACATCCGTGTCAAAGTCAAACTCAACCTTCAAGAGATTGAAAAAGGAGTCAAGAAAAAAATCAAAGTCAACAAATACGTGCCATGCGAACACTGCCATGGTTCCGGATCTGAGAACGGTGAGACGGAGTCCTGCCCCACCTGCAAAGGTCGTGGACAAGTGTACCGCACGGTCAACTCGCTATTCGGACAGATGCAGACCGCCACGACATGTCCTGCCTGCGGAGGCACCGGCAAGGTGATTAAGAACAAATGCACCCATTGCCATGGCGAAGGAATCGTCAAAGGCGAGGAAATCATCGAGATCGACATCCCAGCCGGCGTGGGTGAAGGCATGCAACTCACCCTGCGCGGCAAAGGCGGAGCCGGACCACACAACGGCATCAACGGCGACCTGCTGGTACTGATCGAAGAAGAACAGGATCCGAACTTCGAGCGCGACGGAAGCAACCTCATCTACAACCTCTTCATCTCCGTAACAGACGCCATCTTAGGCACTGACGCGGAGGTGCCTACCGTCAGCGGCAAAGTCAGAATCAAGATCACCCCTGGTACACAAAGCGGCAAAGTGCTGCGCCTCAGAGGGAAAGGCCTCCCCAACTTGAATAGCTACGGAACAGGTGACCTACTGGTCAACGTCAACGTGTGGATCCCGACTAAAGTCTCCAAAGAAGAAGAGAAAATCTTGCAAAACCTTAGCCAGTCCAGCAACTTCAAACCCAACCCCACTGACGACGACCGGTCGTTCTTCAAACGAGTACGCGACTATTTCAGCTAAGCCCACGTCCCGACTATGAAAATCGAAGTCAACCATGTATCGAAACGCTACGCCGACCATCTTGCGCTAAACGACATCAGCCTCAACGTACCTGAACAAAGCATCTACGGACTGCTGGGACCCAACGGCGCGGGCAAGACCACCCTTATCCGCATCCTCAACCAAATCACCGGTCCCGACAGTGGACAAGTGCTGATTGACGGCATACCCCTCTGCCCCAAACACATCGAACGCATAGGATACCTTCCTGAAGAACGCGGCCTGTACAAAAAGATGAAAGTGGGCGAACAAGCTGTATATTTAGCCCAACTTAAAGGAGTCTCAAAAACAGAAGCCGAAAAACGGCTGAGACAATGGTTCGAGCGATTCCAAATCAACGAATGGTGGAACAAAACCGTGGAAGAGCTATCCAAAGGCATGCAACAGAAAATCCAGTTCATCACCACCGTGGTTCATGAACCCGACATCCTCATCTTCGACGAGCCCTTCTCTGGCTTCGACCCCATCAACGCCAACCTGTTGAAGGAATCCATTCTCGAGCTGCGCAACAAAGGCGCCACCATCCTTCTTTCGACACACAACATGAGTTCGGTGGAGGAATTGTGCGACAGCATCTCATTAATTAATAAAGGTGAAAAAATACTGGAAGGAAAAGTCGCCGACATCCGGAGACAACACCACACCTCCACCCATGAGATCACTGTCCTTGCCGACGACACCAGCCGTATCATGGCTCTCACCGATGACTTCAACCTGAAAATCGAAGAAGACGAAATCCAAGGCGGTCTCAAAATCACCTTAGTCGATGATTCCCCAAAGGAATTGCTCATGAAAATCATGGAGATGGGCACTTTGTTATCCTACCAGGAGGTGCTTCCTTCGATGAATGACATCTTTATTCAAGAAGTTCAATCCAAAAACGCAAAGTCATGAACAAGATCGGCCTTATCATCAAAAGGGAATATCTCACCCGTGTCAAGAAGCGCAGTTTCATCATCATGACATTTTTAGGTCCCTTGCTCATGGCGGCCATTTACATCATACCTATCCTACTGGCCCTCCATGGAGGCGATGAGAAAAAAACCATCGCCGTGGTGGACCAGAGCCACTGGTATGAGCGACAATTCACCAACACGGAAACCGAAACTTTCATACGCCTTGACGATATCAGCATCGACTCCACCAAAAAACTGGTGCAAGACGGATTATTCGATATTGCCCTCTATATCCCTGAGACCCAGCTCAACATCCCCTCAAGTGCAGTGGTTTACAGCATGAAGCAAGTGCCTATGAATGTGGAGAGCCACATCAAGGATGTGATGAAAAATGAGATTCAGGTGCAAAAACTACTAGCCTCAGGCGTGGATCCCGACATTCTGGAGAAAATCAAAACCGATGTCAGCCTCACGGTCATACGAATGGACGAGGAAGGTGGCGAAAAAGAGACCTTCTCCGAGATACAATTCATCATCGGAATGATCCTTTCCATCCTCATATACGTATTTATCATGATGTTTGGCGGCCAGGTGATGCAAGGCGTGTCCGAAGAAAAAAGCAGCCGCATCATCGAGGTTATTGTCAGCAGCGTGAAACCTTTCCAGCTGATGATGGGAAAGATTATCGGAGTCTCATTAGTAGCCTTGACCCAGTTTTTGATGTGGATCCTGCTAACCGGAGCCATCTACCTCGGCTTCTCCGCCGCATTGGGAATCAGCAACCCCGAAGCCATCAGCGCCGGCACCGTCATGACCCAAGAGATCAACAGCAATAACATCATGGACAACGAGTCCGTCCAAAACATCTTGAACATCGTGAAATCCATCGACTTCGGAGCCATCATCCTCGGTTTCATGATTTTCTTCCTTTTAGGCTACCTTCTATATGCCACCTTGTTTGCTGCTATTGGCGCCATTGTGGAGGACAACACCGACTCACAGCAATTCACGCTACCGGTTACGGTGCCGCTCATCATCTCCATGTTATCGGCCATTTATGTCGTCAACAACCCAGACGGTCCCCTGGCACTTTGGTTGTCGATGATACCATTCACCTCTCCCGTGGTGATGATGGTCCGCATCCCCTTTGGTGTACCCATCTGGCAAGTTATCGTTTCAGCCCTGTTATTATTGGCCACTTTTGTAGCTATGACATGGGTTGCAGCGAAGATTTACAGAACCGGAATCCTCATGTACGGGAAGAAACTTACGTACAAGGAAATTTTCAAATGGTTAAAATATTAAAAACAATTTGTGTAATCGAACAAAAAAAAGTAATTTTGCAGGCTCTAATCTATGCAAAAGAGAAAAAAGTAATATCTAAAATATTAAAAGTCAAATAATTAAAACAAATTTACAATGCAAAACAAAGGAGCAATCAAGGCGTTAGCCATCGTATTCGGGCTTATCTTCTTGTACCAGCTTTCCTTCACACTTGTGACCAAGTCGGTAGAGAAGAAAGCTGCCAAGTACGCCCAGGGCGACGAGGCCAAGGAAAACTACTATTTGGACTCCGTCAGCAACGTCAATGTGTACAATCTGTTAGTGAAGAAGTACACTTATCGTGATGCGAAAGAAAGAGAAATCAACTTAGGTTTGGACTTAAAGGGCGGTATGAACGTCACCCTGGAAGTCTCGGTTAAGGACATCGTCAAGGCACTGGCTGGAGCCAACGCCAACGATCCTACTTTTATGAAAGCCATGGAATTGGCTACGGAACGTCAGGAAAAGAGCGAAGGCGACTTCGTCACCCTGTTTGGCCAGGCTTTCGAAGAAGTTGATCCTAATGCTAAACTCGCCTCGATTTTCCTGTTTGAGTTCAAAGACAAAGGCATCACTGTCAACTCCACCAACAACGAGGTGTTGAAAGTGTTGAAGGAAGAAAGCGATGGCGCCATCGACCGTTCCTATCAGATCTTGAGAACCCGTATCGACCGTTTTGGTGTGGCACAGCCCAACATCCAGAAGCTGGAAGGCAGCGGACGTATCTTGGTGGAGCTTCCTGGTATCAAGGATCCGCAACGTGTCCGTAAACTCCTCCAAGGAACTGCTCAGCTCGAGTTCTGGGAGACCTACAACTTCAGTGAGGTTTACCAGTATTTTGACCAAGCCAACACCAAACTGGCTGAGAAGAATCAAGCCACGACCGAACTGGCTGAAAACGAAACTGCCGTTGAAGAGAGCGAAACCACTCCTGAAGCCGAGACCGAAGCTGTTGCTGAAGCAGTTGCCGAAGCCGACACCACCAAGGCTGAAGACGGTCTGCTGAACGATTTGGCTGAAGACAGCAACAAGGAAGAACTCAACGAAGAAGAGGCCTTAGCTAATTACAGAGCCAAGAACCCTCTGTACGCCCTGTTGCAGCCCAGCTACTCACAGAATGGCCCTGCCCAGACTGCCCGCGTTGGTATGGCCCAGGTGAAAGACACCGCCAACATCAACCGCATGCTGGCTGAGACCGCCAACCTCTTCCCGCGCAACATGAAACTCGCTTGGACCGTGAAGCCTGAAAGCTACGGCGGCGAGGCTGAGTTCCTGGAACTCGTTGCCTTGAAGATGTCACGCGACAACAAGTGCGCCCTCGGCGGCGAAGTCATCACCGACGCCCGTCAAGACTACGGTCAAAGAAACGAAGTGGAAGTGGACATTCAGATGAATGCAGAAGGCGCCAAGGCTTGGAAACGTCTCACCGGTGAGAACGTGGGCAAGCAAATCGCCATCGTCCTCGACAACTACGTTTACAGCTATCCTGTGGTCAACGGAGAAATCGGCGGTGGCCGTTCTCAAATCTCTGGTGGCGGCATGACCATCGAAGAAGCACAAGACTTGGCCAACATCCTGAAAGCTGGTAAGCTCCCCGCCCCTGCCCGTATTCTTGAAGAGCAGGTCGTTGGTCCTTCACTCGGTAAGGAATCCGTCCAGAAAGGTATGTGGTCCATGGTGTTCGCCTTCATCCTGGTGCTGGTTTACATGATCTTCTTCTACAAGAAAGCAGGTCTCGTTGCCGATATCGCTTTGATCGTCAACGTATTCTTCCTGTTTGGTGTGCTGGCTTGCCTCGGCTCCGTGCTGACCTTGCCTGGTATCGCTGGTATTGTGTTAACCTTAGGTATGGCTGTGGACTCCAACGTGATTATCTTCGAGCGTATCAAGGAAGAGCTCCGCGACGGCAAAGCCCTCCGCGCTGCCATTGACGCTGGTTACAAGAACGCTTACTCCGCCATCATCGACGGTAACGTCACCACCTTAATCACAGGTATCGTGCTGATCATCCTCGGTACTGGCCCTGTCCACAGCTTCGCTGTCACCCTCTGCATCGGTATCCTCACCTCCTTATTCACCTCTATCTTCATCAGCCGTCTCATCTTCTCGAGAATGCTCGACAAGAACAAGGAGATCTCCTTCACCACCAAACTCACCGAGAACTTCCTGAAGAACACTCACTTCGACTTCATCGCTTTCCGCAAGACCGCTTACATCATCGCCCTCGTGATGATCGTCATCAGCGTCGGTTCTTTGGCTATCAAGGGTCTGAACCTGGGTATCGATTTCAAGGGTGGTCGTAACTACATCGTGCGTTTCGACCAAGATGTGAAAGTTGACCAAGTACGTGAAGCTTTGTCGAATGTCAATGTCGCCGGCTGGGAGACTCCCGAAGTGAAGACCTACGGTCCTAACGGTCAGGTGAAGATCACCACCAAGTACAAGATCGATGACAACAACCCGGATGTCGATACCGAAATCCAAGGTATCCTTTATGGTGGTTTGAAAGGCCTCTACAGCCAGAACCTCACAGCAGATCAATTCTCTTCGGAAGACGAGACCATCGGTGTGCTGAGTACACAGAAGGTGGGTGCCACCATTGCCAGCGACGTGACCCGTAAGTCCATCTGGGCTATTATCGTCTCACTCGTCCTGATGTTCGCTTACATCGCCATTCGTTTCCGTAAATGGCAATATGGTCTCTCCGCTCTCGCAGCGTTGACACACGATACGATTATCATGCTCGGTATGTACTCGTTGTTCTTCAACATCCTTCCTTTCACCATGGAAGTTGACCAGGCCTTCATCGCCGCTGTGTTGACCATCATCGGTTATTCCATCAACGCTACCGTGGTTATCTTCGACCGTGTGCGTGAGAACACCACCAATCACCCGAAGGCTACCTGGAGAGATAACATCAACAACGCTGTCAACAGCACGTTGACCCGTTCGTTCAACACCTCAGGCTCCACCTTCGTCGTGTTGCTCGCCATCTTCTTCTTCGGCGGCGACACCATCCGTGGTTTCATCTTCGCTTTGCTCGTTGGTATCCTCGCTGGTACCTTCTCCTCTGTGTTCCTGTCCTCACCGATTGCTTACAACCTGATCAAAGGTGACAAGCAAGACCAAAAAATCGCTGAAGCATCAGAGAACAGCAAGAAGAAATAACTTTTCTTAACATAAGAACAATGAAAGAATCCCGTTGTAATTGCGGGATTCTTTTTTTTTCGTATATTTGCGGAACTATTTTGAATATTACATGACCATGAAAAGATATATTCTCATCCTGCTTTCAATCCTCTGTCTCTGCTTAGACACTGACCTGTATGCCCAACGCAGAAATCCCGCAAAAAACGCCGACCTTGCCTTTGGCAGAAAGCAATATATGGAAGCTGTTGACCGTTACAAAAAAGCCTATAAGAAAAGCAAACGCAACAAGAGCGAGCGTGCCCGTATCAGCTTCCAAATGGGTGAGTGTTACCGTCTTGTCGGATTATACAAACGAGCTGAACCCTATTACAAAAGGGTTATCAAGACCGATTTCACGAACACTCATCCCGAAGTCTATCTCTATCTGGCAGAAACGTATAAAAGCAACGAGAAATTCAAGGATGCCCTCGAATGCTATGAGACTTACACCAAAATGGTTCCTGATGACCCACGAGGCCCTCTAGGCATTGAGACCACTAACTTGATTCAAACCTGGATTGAGAACCCATCCAAATACGAGATCACGGAGATGAAAAAAATCAACTCCAAAAACTCGGACTACGGCGCCACCTGGACCAGTAACAATTACAACGAAATCATCTTCACCTCTTCCCGTGCTGGAGCCACCGGAGGCGAAAAAGAAGGCATCACTGGGCAGGAGTTTAGCGACTTCTGGACCGCCAAACAAGACCGTAAAGGTGAATGGAGCTCTCCTGTGCTTGCCGACAAGGGTGAGAATATCAACAGCAACGACAGCGATGGCAGCCCTTTCATGAACAGCTCATACAACAAGCTCTATTTCACCCGTTGCGAAGCTGGAGAACACCGCAAGAACGGATGCAAAATCATGGTAGCATCCAAATCAGGCGGGTCATTCTCCTCACCAAGACCAGTGGAGATCGTCACCGTGGACACCCTTGACATCGTAGGACACCCCACCGTCTCTGGCGATGAACTGATTCTTTATTTCTCCGCTGAACGAGATGGCGGCTTTGGAGGCAAAGACATCTGGGTATCCACCCGGAAAAGCACCAACGAACCCTTCGGACGACCTTTCAACCTCGGTGAGAACATCAACACAGCAGGCGACGAGGTGTTCCCCTTCCTGCGTAACGACACCACCTTGTATTTCTCCTCCAATGGCCATGGCGGCATGGGCGGACTCGACATCTTTGTCAGCACCATCGACACCGCCGGCAATTGGGGCCAGGCCGTCAACCTTAAATACCCCATGAATTCCACCAGCGATGACTTCGCCATCTGCTTCCACCCCACCCAAGAGAAAGGCTTCATGTCGTCAAACCGCGGCAACAACCGAGGTGATGACAACATCTACTATTTTGAGGAACCTCAAATCAAATTCACCTTCTCTGGTACTGTCAAAGACGAGAACACCATGCAGTTTGTCTCGAACGCCACTGTGCGCTTCGTGGGTTCTGATGGCTCTGTGATGAGTACCCGTACCAACGACAAAGGCTATTTCAACTTCAGCGAGTCACAAGTCAACAAAAATACTACCTACGAGATCACCATCGACAAAGAGAACTATTTCACCCTCAATGCCACCGAGACCACCGTGGGGCTAGAGTTCAGCAAAGACTTCGAGAAAGAATACGAACTCAAACCCATCCCGGAAGAGCCCATCATGCTGCCTGACATCCTTTATGACTTGGGCAAATGGGATCTTAAACCACAGTTTGAGGACTCACTGCAAGGCTTAATCGAGACCCTGCAAATTAACCCGACCATCACCATCGAGTTAGCTTCACACACCGATGCCCGTGACACCGACGAGCACAATGACATCCTGTCGCAAAAACGCGCCCAAAGTGTCGTTGACTATCTCATCATCCGTGGCATCGACCCGCTGCGTTTGACCGCCAAAGGATATGGCGAGCGTGTGCCACGTACCATCCAGAAAGACATGACCGTGAAAGGCTATGACTTCAAGGCAGGCACTCAACTCACCGAGGACTTCATCAACAAGTTACCCAACAATGAGGTAAGAGAAGCCGCTCATCAGATGAACCGCCGCACCGAGTTTAGGATTCTCTCGAAAGACTTCGTACCTCGCACTGAGATTGGAGTCAACGATAGCGTCAATATCGCCATCAATCCTACCGAGGTCAACTGGCTGACTTTCGCCACCGACCAACGTGGATACTTCACCTTCGATGCCCATGTGGACGGCTATAAGGAGTTATTCACGTACAGTCAAAACGCAGACTTCAGCATGTCAGAAAAGACAGCGCTCAAGCTCTTGAGCGAAGGACGCATCAACCGCGAGAGCTTTGTAGGCGACACCGAGAACGTACTTGGAACAGGTTCGGTAGCCAACAATGCCATCGTGGTCATCAAAGAGATTCGTATCGCCAACAAGACCCTCAGAGACGTGCAAGTGAAAGTCGTCAAGAAGATGGTTGAAAACTGGGTCATTGGACAAAAGACCTTGAAAGAGGCAGGCAACTTTGAATTCGACACCAAAGAAAGAAAACTCATTTTTAAATAATGGATAACCAACGTTATAGCCAACGCGGCGTCTCCGCCGAAAAGGAAGACATCCACAATGCCATCAAGAACCTCGACAAGGGGCTCTATCCCAATGCTTTCTGCAAAATCATCCCCGACATCCTTGGCGGTGATTCCGAATACTGCAACATCATGCATGCTGACGGTGCGGGAACCAAGTCATCGCTCGCCTACCTCTATTGGAAAGAAACGGGCGACATGAGTGTGTGGGAAGGCGTGGCACAAGACGCCGTGGTGATGAACACCGACGACCTCATCTGCGTAGGCGCGACCGACAACATGCTGCTCTCCTCCACCATCGGGCGCAACAAGAGCTTGATTCCCGGAGAGGTGATTTCCGCTTTGATCAACGGAACGGAGCATTTTTTGGAGAAACTGCGCAAGCTCGGCATCGGCATCTACCT
>JAEEGL013699271.1_pt1 | contig 30541 bp, 30 predicted proteins | sample 9134231 | NCBI WGS metagenome assembly JAEEGL01 (sample SAMN16246548, study PRJNA631951) | gut metagenome | biome: gut microbiome; feature: rumen; material: fiber-attached | host: Bos | place: Iran: Karaj | collected 2018-10 | reverse complement strand
GGAAAAAATATGGATAGAAAGTGCTTTAAAAACTCTTTGAGGCTAATCATATAACTATGATAGCACAATTCTATTTAGAGATAAAAGTAACTTAGGGCTTAACTTAACAAAAAAAACAATTACAACAACTACGCTTGCAAAACAAGCTAATAATACGATTAAGACAATGTGTAAACTGAACAAAAAAAAGCTACTTCTTAATAGAAGTAGCTTTTTAGCTTATTCTTCGCTTGAAATTAAACTTCCGCCTCTAATTTTCTTGCAGACACCACGATTTGAATTCTTAATAAAATCATAGAATTTCTGAACATATGGGTCATCTGCTTCAACCAATTCATTCCATCGTTCTAAGACCTGAGAAACATTCATATCAGATCTAAAGAAAACCTTATAAAGAGTCTTCAGATTAGCTATAGATTCGCGAGAGACATTGTTTCTTCTCAATCCAACAGCATTTAAGCCTATTACATATACTGGGTTGCCATCTATTTTAGTGAAAGGTGGAACATCTTTTGTTACCTTAGACATACCGCCAACCATGCACATATCACCTACGTGAGTAAACTGATGGAAAGCAGAGAAACCGCCAAGAACGGCTCTATCACCAACCTGAGCATGACCAGCAAAGGAAACGTTATTAGACATTATATTACCGTTGCCTACTTTGCAGTTATGAGCAATATGGACATAAGCCATAAAAAGGTTGTTGTTTCCAATTTCAGTAACCTGGTCTTCACCTTCTGCCAAATGAACAGTAGAAAATTCTCTAAAATGGTTACCATCGCCAATTTTAACAAAAGTTCTTTCACCTTTATATTTTAGGTCCTGGGGAGGAGCACCAATCACGGCCATAGGATGAATAACATTATTCTTGCCGATAGTAGTCCATCCATCAATATGAGCACCATGCCCAACGGTGGTATTTTCACCTATTTCAACATTCGGTCCGATAAAAGCATAAGGACCAATTTCTACTGATGGGTGAATTTTAGCACTTGCAGCAACTATTGCAGTAGGGTGGATAGTCATGATACAACTCCTTTATTTAGCGTCAACCAACTGGAATAAGAGTTCGCCGCTAGTGGCAAGCTCGCCGTCAATTTCTATTTTGGCTTCCATTTTACCAGTAAGACCTCTAAGTTTTAAAACTTTTGCAGAAATATCCAATCTATCACCAGGAACAACCTGTTTTCTGAATCTAACTTTATCTATACCTAAGAATATCGGGATTTTACCCTTATATTCCGGCTGAGAAAGGAAAAGAATACCTGAAAGCTGCCCCATAATTTCAATTAACAAAACTCCTGGCATAATAGATTTGCCAGGGAAATGTCCGTTAAAAAATTCTTCATTAGCAGTAACATTTTTATAACCAGAAATATATTCACCTGGAACAATAGAAGTTACTCTGTCAACCAACAACATCGGATAACGATGAGGTAGACATTTCTTAATATCTTCAATGTAAAGCATATTTTGCTCCTTACTCTTTAGAGCTTCGTTAAATTTTTCATTAAATAAGCGTGCGAATTTTGCATTAAAACCATGACCTGTTCTTTCAGCAGTAATACTGCCTTTTATATCACCGCCTAAAAGAGCAAAATCACCGATTAAATCAAGGATTTTATGTTTAATAAGTTCGTTTTCATCGCGAAGACCTTCAGGGTTGCGAATACTGCCGTCATTATTTATAACGATAGCATTTTCCAAACTGCCTCCGCGAGCAAGATTATTAGCCTTTAAGAACTCAAATTCATGTTCAAAACCGAAAGTTCTCGAAGGTGCTATAAGATTTTTATAAGTATCTTCATTTATTTCTAAGTGAATAATCTTTGGTGGAACAATATTGTCGTTATATGAAAGAGTAAAAGTAACTTCAAAAACATCAGAAGGCGAATAAACCATGCTTTTGCCTTCACCAGAAATCTGAAGCATATTTTTTAATTTATAAGTTACTCTTTCTGCATCTTGTGGAACTTTCCCAGCCTTGTCGATCATTTCAACAAACTTTAAAGCGCTACCGTCACATATAGGCGGTTCTTCGTTAGAAAGTTTCACATAAAGGTTATCTACTCCACAACCTCTTAAAGCAGACAAAACATGCTCAACAGTGCTAACAGAGTTTCCATTTTCAGTTAAAACAGTGCCTCTTACTGTTGAAGTAACATTTTGGAAAGAAGCTTTAATAGATGGTTCCCCATCAATATCAGTTCTAATAAATACAATGCCGGTATTTTCCGGAGCTGGAACGAATTCCATTTTTACCGGCTTACCAGTATGAAGACCAATTCCCTCTACAGAAACGGAATCAGCCAAAGTAAACTGTTTGCTATTTGTCATAATAATCAGTATCTTCTAGAATAAACAAGATTAAACATTTCTTCCTTACCATCTCTCTGAGCAATATCTAAGCTCATTCCAGGATAAGGAGAAATCTTTATACCATAGGTATCAACATCATCACAACGTTCTGCTGCAATTGTAAGAAGCGGGAAAATTACTTTTTCTACACCAAAAAATGTTTTTTTATCACGAGTAACGGGGTCTCTATAAACACCAGCATGCATACTGAAACCAAAATCTTCAATAGTCTTACTAGCAGCGACAAAGTATATTCTATCGCCTAGCTGTGTGTTAATATCAGCAGCTCCTATAGAAATAGCCGGTATCACTCTACCTTCGCTCAATAAAGCAAATTTCCCGTTAATGGAATTTACATTCTTTTTATATCCACTAAGTCTTCTTAATACGGATACTTCCATAAATTCGCCAAAACTTTGAGAGATAAAACAAAAGGAGTCTTTGTTATCATTTATATATGCAGCTGACGAAGTACACATCCCAGTAGGAACAGAAAAAATAGAAGAACCGGAGTATCTAAAACGATAATCTGTCGGTGCATCTTCCGCTTTTACCATTTGAGAAAGACTTACAAAAAGTCCTAACAATAAAGCAAAAGCAACTGGAGTTTTATTTTTGTTCATTAAGTTTATTCTCTAAATCTTTTACTCTTTTAAGTAAATCAGGCAACTTACGCAACGAACCTTTTATTCGCAACTCTTCCTGATGTGGCTTAGCAGGGTAGCCAGAAACATAACTCTTATCAGGCACATTATTTGTAACAATACCACAAGCCAAAATTGTAGAACCGTCACCTATTTTAACATGACCTATACAACCTGTTTTGCCTGCCATTACAACGTAATTGCCAAGCTTAGCTCCACCAGAAATACCAGTCTGAGCTACAATTAAACACTTTTTACCAATCTGAACATTATGAGCAATATGAATCTGATTATCAGTTTTAGTACCTTCACCTATAGTTGTTGATTCCATAGTTGAACGGTCTATAGTGACACAGGCACCTATTTCAACATTATCTTCTATTACAACATTACCGAGTTGAGGAACCTTTATATGCTGACCATTATGCTGAGTAAAACCGTAACCGTCACTGCCTACTACTGTATTTGAATGAATAATACAGTTAGAACCAACTACACAATAATCTAGAATTCTTACACCTGGATAAATATGAGTATTTGCACCTATACAAGCATTACGCCCAACATAGGCACAACCCTCAATATGGGCTCCTTCACCAATTACTGCACCATCTTCAACAACAGCATTTGGTCCAATTATTGCGCTAGGAGCAACAGACGCTGTTTCACTAACAGAAGCTGTCGGGTGTATTTTATAAGAAATTTTAGTTTCTTTACGGAAAAAGTTTAGCGCTGCGATAAGCCCTAAGTGAGGATTTTTAAGTCTAATTGAAGGAATAGGAAGTTCTGGCAATTCTTCTGAAGTAATAACTGCAGCTATTTTTTCATCTTTAAGACGAGCTGCATTGGCATCAAAATTCTTATGACCAGTAAGAAATGTCAATTCTCCTTCTTTAGCAACATCTAATGAAGCTATTGAAGAAACAATCACATTTTCATCACCAACAACCCGACCGTCGCACATAGCGGCCAAATCTTTCAAACTAATACTTTTTCCGTTTGCTATGCTCATTGTTCTAAATTATTTTCTATTACTTTCCGCCGTTCAAAGCTTTAATTACTTCATCAGTAATATCTTTGCAAGCTGTTTTATCCTGCCAATAAACGCCTCTTCTTTCGAAGACTGCTTTAAGTTTATAATTCTTGGCTATTTTTTCAATAACAGTATCAACTTTAGCATCAAGATTCTTAGAAAGAGCACCCATTTCTTTTTCTTCTAAAGCATAAAGATTCTTCTGTGATTCTTCAAAGAACTTCTGCAATTCGCCTTCTTTAGCAGCAAGTTTACTGCGAAGTTCAGTCATCTGCTTTTCACTAGCAGCAACATCTTTTGCTTTTGAATCTCTTTTTTTCTGAGTTTCTTTAGCTAACTGAATATATTTATCATTAAGTTCTTTTACTTCTGCTTTTCTTTTTTCTAATTCATTCTGAAGAGTAGCTTTTTTATTTTCAAGCATAGTCTTGGTCTTCTGAGTTTCATTATATTTGTTGAAAATCTGAGCTGCGTCAATAATACCAAATTCTGCAGCAGAAACTAAAACTGGGCAGGCAACAAGCCCTGCAATCAATAAAAATTTAGCAATTTCTTTTCTCATGTTTGAATCTCCTTATTTGCCTTATTAGAATGAAGAACCGAAGTTAACGTAAGTTTCTCCATCACTGCGGTCTTCTGCCTTGCCGTAGTCAAGTGCGACAGGACCCAATGGTGTTTGAAGTCTTATACCGATACCGTAACCAGATCTTCTTTCACGATCAATATTTTCTCTGTTATAATTGGTTCCCCATGCACTACCTGTATCATAGAAACCAACTACATCGAAGTTCTTTGCTAGATTATAACGTATTTCAAAGTTAGCATAAGCAATCTTAGTACCTAAGAATTCTCTTTCTTCGTAACCACGAATAGAGTTGCTACCACCAACAGAGAACATATCATAAATAGGTATAAACCCTTCACCTATAGAAGTATCGGCATATACCCCCTGAATAGCGAAGATTGTTTTTTTGTTAGCGCTTAAAGGAATGTATCTGCGCAAAGAAAGCATATATTTAGTGTATTGATTGGCACCTTTCAGGAAACCACCTGTGGTTTCAACCCAGAAAGTATCATGAACACCATGTGTAGGTCTGAAACGATTATCTCTGGTGTCTTTATCCAATATCATAGCCAAAGTCTGCAGTCTGCCATTAACAGCACCGGCTGGCAATACATCACCAGCTGTTGTGGGAGTTAATTTGACTTTTTCATCTCTGAATCTGAATGATAAATCAACGTCTCTATTTAAGCGTTTACCAAGAGTAATGGCTCCACCTTTACGTCTTTCTTCATATTCTTTCCATTCATGACCATCAGCATAAAGATTACGAGTATATTCAGTATTATAACCATCTATTCCGAAACTTTGAGGTCTATCTCTGAACCATGGGTCAAAATAACCTATTTCATAGCTTTCGACACCACCAAATTCAGTCTTCAAATAAACACGCTTGCCAGTTCCCTGGAAGTTATTCTGAGAAAGGTTGATAAAACCAACCAGCCCGTTAAGAGAAGAATAACCAGCACCTACACCAGCACGACCTGTTTTCTGTTCTACAAGATGTATTACGAGAACTATTTCGTCTGGAGTCTTGCCTGGCAGATGGTCTCTGCGGACTTCTTCAAAGAAACCTAAATTATACAAACGCTGAAGGTCACGAACAATTTTTTTGTTATCATATATTTCGCCTGGTTTAACAGTTAATTCACGGCGAACTACTTTTTCTTTGGTCTTTTTAAGGCCTTCAATTTTAACATCAGCCAAAATGCCTTCAGTTATTTCTATATTGATTTTGCTGCCCTGATCCTGAACATAAGCATCTGATACCTTAGAAAAAAGATAACCTTCTCTACCAAGAGCATCATTAACGTGCTGAATATCCTGAGTTAAAAGTTTGCTGTTAAAAACAGTTCCTATTTTTGATTCCATAGCATCAAAAAGGATTTCATTTTTAACTTTGGTGCAGCCTTTTATGGAGATATCGCCTACAATAGCGTTTTCTTCAACATTAAAAACGACCTTTTTGCCAGTGCCTTCTGTTTTTACTTCAGCACCAACATAAGAAAAATAGCCCATTTCACCTATTCGGGCTATATCATCTTGAACAGCTTGAGCAGAAAGGGTATCACCTATTTTTTCAGCAACATTCAAAAGAATGATTTTTTCGTCAATAAGTTGATTTCCTTGAACTTCAAAACCAACAATAACATTGCTTTCGTAAGCTCGTAAATCAGTACATGTAAACACAAGAAAAAAAACAGCCATAAGGCTTATAAGGGCAAATCTGTTCATAAGCTCCTACTTCAAATACAATTCAATATAGATGGTAAGATGGTACATTGTTTTTCCTCTATTGTCAATAGCAAGACAAAGACAATGTTTTTTCGGTTTACAAACCAATGATTAATAAAGAAAAACATTTGCGTTTGCCTAATAAAACATAGTACAATGGAAAAATAAAAAATAATAGTCGGAGTAGTCTAAAGCTTATGCCTAACTGCCAATATTGTAATACCCCTATTCCTAACGGAACAATTTGTCAACAATGCGCCCAGAAACGTCAAGGTGTGCAGCAACAACGCCAATCAAGCGGTTTTTCTTTAAACAGTCTTCTAAGAAACTCTTTCCCAACTCCGCCTTCACAACAGCAACAACCACGCCCACAGCCCATTCAGACTCCGATTCAGCCACAGGTTCAACAGCCTGCTGCTTCTGGCGCTGTTCCTCAAATTCCACAAACTCTAAGGCCAACCACAGCAGTTCAGGCACCTCCTCAGACTAATTTAAATACAAACCCGCCTCAAGCATATCAGGCAGTTTCACCTCAACCTCAACCCCAAATGTTTTCAAACCCATCTTCTACGACTGCTACGATGCCGAACAATTACCGTGGTCCAGATCCTAGCATTAGTGCAGCAGCTCTAGACGCAATGGTCGGTCCAAGCAACAGTAGCAAAATTAATCAAGATACAGAAGAAGAAGCAAGAAAACTTCAAGAAAGAGTATTTAATTCTCCAGCAACAGGTTTTGGTGACGAAGAACTTGAAGTAACTGTTCTAGCAGGAATAATGAAAGACCAGTATGTCTTGGAAACCCTAAAAGGCAAAGGATTAATGGTTGGTCTCTTTTCAAATCACCACACTAGAAGTATTTTCCAGGCAATTCTTGCTTTAAGAGAAGAAAGCAGTTCCTCTTCAAAAGTAGATAAAATTATTCTCAAGAATAAACTGCGTCAAATGAATATATTTGACGATCTTGCCACCAGATTGCTTGATAAAATAGCTGAAACTGTTCCACCAAGCACAGAACAAGCATTAAATTATCTTGATCTATTGAAGGAACAAGCATTAAAGAGAAAACTCAAAGAAGTCGCTCAAAACATAAGCGGTTATGTAGAAAAGCCACCTACAGACAACAGCTTATCAATAGAAACCTTTACCAATAGAGTTATTCAAGACGTCAGAGATATACAAAAATCACGCACAACCAAGCGAATTAATCTGGTTAAAGAAGAAATGCGCGATATTATCAACGATATCGACCAACGAGAAATCAGCGGTGAAATAGACATTATCGGCTATTCTTTTGAACCAATGCATTACCTCTGCCAAGCTGTTTCTGGCTTCAGAAAAGGTTTTATGTATGCCATAGCAGGTGCTCCAAGACGAGGCAAAACAACATTCACTCTTGAATTAGCAACAAGAGTAGCAACACTGAATAAAATTCCTGTTCTGTTCTTTACATATGAACAAACCAAGAAGAATCTTACCTATCGTCTTTTGGCAAAAGAAAGCAGATTAAACCCAGATATGCTTCAACGTAAGAAGATAAGATCAGATTTAATCAGCGATGCTAAGTTTTCCGGCGGTTGGAAAAGAATGCAGGAATACATGAACTATTTCTACATAATTGAAGCAACCAAAGAAGACACCATAGATAGAATCCGTTCTTATGCTTACAATGTAATGCAGGATTTCAACACCAACGACATAATGATTTTCGTCGATTACATCCAGAAAATGCCATTGTCACGCAACTACATGGATGAAAAATTTAAAGTAGAAGAAATATCTACAGAATTAAAAGGCTTAAGCATCGAATTAAACAACCCGATTATGACAATCAGCTCTCTATCTAAAGAAGGCTGTCTGATAGATGCTTCAAACGATGCTGAAAGACCAACAATGTATCACTGCAAAGGTTCAGGCGACCTTGAATATGACTTGGACTGCGCTATGATACAGGCTAAAGACTGGGGTGATACCTATGAACTTTACCAACAGCTTCAACATAAAGCAGAAGAAATGGGTAAAGATACCACACGTATTCCAAAAGTTGACGTTGTTAACCTCTACCTTGATAAAAACCGTGACGCTCCAGAAGGTATTTTCTCTGTTATTCAGTATTTGTTCTTCATTGAAGACAACAAGTTTATTGAATTAGGTCCAAAATACGATGACGACCGCTATAGATTCAGTAAAATCGAAGAATTGGTTGACAAACTAATCCAGCAAAACTTCATTATCTTCTTTGATAAACCGGCAGACAGCGGTTATAACAAAGGTAGAGTTTCTATTAAACTGAAAAATTTCTAATATAATATAGAAAGGTTATAAAGCAATATTTTCTTTATAAACCTCAAAAAGGGCAAACAAATGAAAATTATAAAAAGTATCCTTATGGCAGGAATATACTTAATTACTGCCATATTCATATCTATAAGTCTAGCTGGCTGTTCTGGTGGAGCTACCGGTCTTATAAGCATAACCCCGGAACAATACTTAGCTTCAGCAAAAGAACAGTTTGAAACAATGGATGAACGGGATTATGAAATAAGAGACCTTGATGAAATAATCAGAATTCTAGAAAATGCTGAAAAGAATGCAAAAAAATCTGAAACTATTGATAAGTCAAGAATGTATCTCACTCTTTTGCATACAATGAAGGCAAGAAAACAATACCAGAATGCCTTGATGAAGGGAGAATACGTTGCCAACAGACCTGAACCTTTCTATACAATAAACACAAAAGAAATTAAAGAAACTCTTAGAACTGCTAAAAAATGGCTTAGATTAACAAATTCCACATTTAAAACAAAAGCTGTATTAGCAGATTTAAATTATATAAAAGGCATTTATTACACACAGAAAATGCTTACACAGCAAAGTCGTGAAAGACAGGAAAGCTTAGACGAAGCAATTACATCTTTCAGAAGATGCTTAGGTATTGCTCCGGCTTACAAAGGTGAATTCAAACTTTTTGGAATGCCTCAAACAGACCGAGAAGTCAAGCTCAAACTAATAGAGTGTCTTTCTTTAGGTGGAATGGCTGCCGATGCTTATGGAATTCTTTCTGAGTTTAATTTTGCTCCTATTATACCTATATCTGGAGCAAACGAAAAATATGATTACCAGTGGGTACACATGAAGGCACTGGTTTTAGCCTCAATGGGAATGTATGAAAAAGCTGCTGAAACTCTTAACAGATTTAAAGTAGTTTCTCCAGTCGACTACCCTATGGTTGACGAATCTATCTGGCTTTTGGAAGGCATTTATAAAAAGCTTTACGAAACCACTAAAAAAGACAACTACGATATGGAAGCCAAAATTGCTGCTGCAATGCTTAAAAAACTTGGTGGACCATTTTCCAATGAAACCTATTCAGATGCTTCGTTGACATTTCCTAGACAACTACCAGGTGACTTAGAATACAACAAAGCTGTTATAGAATTTTATAATGGTAATTTTAAGAAAGCTTTAAGTATTCTTAATGTCATTAACGGAAAAAGCGTAATGTCTAACACTAATCGTGTTTCTGCAAAGCTTCTTAGAATTGAAGCCTTGCTCTATTCAGGTGAACAGCTTACAGATGACTGCATAGAAGATTTAATTTCTTTATCTGATAATAAATATCTGAATATTCTTCAAAAGAACAAACTTGGTTATTTGATTGCCAGATATGTTATGGACGAAGATTCTGAATTTAACACCAGCCGAGTTAATCACGAAGGCCAAAGCTTTGTAAGAAACTTCTTGGGGAAACCCTGGACTCTTGACTTAAAATATAAAAAAGGAAAAGTAAAGGTTATCAGAAAGCCCAAGAAACGTGGCAACAAAGAAGAAAAACCAGAAGAAGACGAAATAGAAAGAGAACCAGGCGAATTTGTTGCAGAAATATATGCAAATAAAGCCGAAGACTGGGTTGTCAGTGCTAATATGTATCTGGTTGCCCTTCCAGAAATGAACATACTCACATCAACAAGAATAGTCGGCAGAGAAGAAGATAACAAATGGCATTTTAAAGATGAGCAACTAGATGTTATTAAAAACAAAAAGCATTATCTTGTAATATTTGAATTTGACAATTCCGACAGCGAAAAATCAATTCAAGGCTATTTGTATGAATAATTAATCATACTTTTATTTTATAAAATCATAATAAAAGTAGAATAAACAATAATTGAACACAGAGCGAATACTATAGCCAAAACACTAGAAATGATATTTCGATGTTTTGGTTGTAGTAAATTCGAATTTTGATTAAACATTCCCCAAAAAAGTTGTGTAACAATAACCGTTGGAGTAATAAATCTAAAATTCATACACGCAACATAAGGGCTATCATAGGAGTGTTTATAAACACATAACATCATTGTAATAAAAAACACTATCATAAAGATTATTTCATCTATATAATTCTTCTGTTTAAAATTTTGTATAGTCGAATAAAACATTGCAAAAACTGAAAGAATAGAAATAATCCAAAGATCTATAAAAAAGCAGGTTGCAACTTTATCTACAATTGGGAAAAACTTAAAAGTATCTTTAGTAATATACTCATCAAATAAAGCACATTTCAGCAAGGTTATTATTGGATTATAATCATTAGTAGGAGAACCTAACTGAACATTCTGCACATATACAGAAGCAAATTGATGAAATGAAAAATCTGTTATTCTATCATAAAAATTCATATCACCAATATATTGAGGTTTAAAAGAAGGTCTCGAAGACATAGGGTGTACAAAAGTAAGGGGAACTTTGTAATTAATATAGTTTCTTATATTAAACCATGTACCTACTGGTATGCAGATAAGCAAAAACACAGCAAACTGCTTCCACAAATCCTTTTTATTCTGACTTTTAATAAAAGTGGAAACAAATAAGATAAACAAAGCTGGTGCAAGCATACCAACAGAAACCTTTGACATTATTCCCAAACCAAAACATAATGCCAGATTTATCATATTTCTAACATTTTGTTCCCTTTTCCAATACATAGCATTAAGCATTGTTCCACTTATAAAAGCAACGGATAAGGCATCATTATTTATGCTACCAGTCAACATAATAAAAGCGGGGCAAAAACAAGTTACGGCCAAAGCACAATAAAAAGGAATTCCATCAAGTTTAAAATATCTAAATATTTTATATGACGAAATAATAATACACATAACATAGAACAGCGTTAATAGTTGTAAGCTTTCTAAGGCCATAAAATCTCTGACATTAAAGACGTTCTCGTTAATTTCAAGCCAAATAGCACCTAATATATGGTGTAAAGGCGGCTGAGCAAATTGCCATACTTTACTTACGTCACAATCAGGAAGCTGATAATTATGCTGCAAATAGTTAATATAACCATAATGTCCGGAGATAATTTCTTCTCCATTTACAACATCTTTACTCAAAACATCATGTTGCATCTGGACAATAGACACACCCATAACATAAGAAAGATATAAACCAAAACTTATTCCTATAATAAGTAAACATATTAATTGGAATCTATACTTTGATTTATCTGCATAATAAAATAATGCTATTAATAAACAACAATATCCCACAAAAAAGCATAACTCTTTATTGGATGCAACATTAAACAGAAAAGAAAGAGTAAAAAAAGCAAAACAGGAAAAAACAGAAAGAAACAAAAATCTACTAAATTTTATTTCTTTTGACTTGTATTTATTATAATAAACAACTGTAAAAATCGTTATTAATGATATAGTGATTATATTAACTGTGTTATAAGGAATAAATTGGGTAGAACAATAAAAAAAGGGGTTAATGAATAAACAAATAAGAAAAGCTATAATATATGGGTATTTTGCTAAAGAAGTAATTATAAATTCTGTTATTTGTTTTTTACTCATTATAAACCCTTTCGGTATAGCTACATATATTTCACAATGCGTGAATTATATACTAACATTATTACAAAATGCAAGAATTGATTGGCAAGATAATCTTTAAGAATCTCTTAATCTCACAAGATTCCTAATATTAAGAACTTACAGCAGAGTGTGTACAAAAAAACATTGAAAACTATTAAATGTCTTGCGGTTTATAATTATTTTCTGTATAATAAAATTATAAGTTTACAAGTATCGGAGGTCATACCATGATCCATAAGTTATCTCGCAATAGAAGTATTGTATATATTTTATTAGTTTCTTTCGTATTCGCAATGTTTACTCCTATGACTGCAAGAGCTGGGGTTCTTGGTAGTATCCTTAACTTCGTTAAACCATATGCAAAAATATTGGGTAATATAGGTGGAGCTGTTGCTGGTGCTTCTTTAGGTTCTGCTTTCTGCCCACCATTAGGCACTATAGCTGGTGGTATTGTTGGTTATGTTGTCGGTGGTGTTCTTGCTAATTATGCTGCTGGTGGTCTTTCCAATGTAGCTACTTTGGCTGGTGCTGCTGTTGGTTATGCTGCATTAGCTTCTAGCGGTCCAGTTGGTATGGTTGCTGGTGTATTCATAGGCGGTTTATTAGGTAAAGTTGCTTACAGCTTAGTTAAGAAATTAGATAATTCAATTACTGGTGGTGTAGTCTTTGCTCCATCAGATGTTAAAGAAGCCAATGATTCTGTTTCTATTGGCAACGATAAAGTTGAACTTTCAGACAGCATTCCTGTTGCTAATAACAGTAGAACAGAAGTTAAAGGAGAAGTTGCTTTAAGTTCTTCTGAAATGAGTGTTGCAGAAGCTACTTCAAATTATGAAACAGCTTATCAGAAATATGTTACTGCTGCTCGTGATGGTGCCAACAGTGAAGAAATCAATAAAGCTTACCAGGAATATCAAGAAGCTTACAAAATCTATAAAGAAGTTACAGCTAATAAGTAATTAATCTATAGAGATATAAAAGCCCTCTAATATTATATATTAGAGGGCTTTTTATTTTCCCTATTTCTAGTTTTATTCAAGACGACCAGGGCCAAATCCGCAAACTTTATTTATTATCAATCAGAGAGTTAGTGAGTAAATTTGTTTTTCGTTTAAAATAGTGCCCTTTCAGAGGCTGTTCGAAAACTAGAAAATCATTAAGGCAAGCAATTATTCTTGCCCCCTTTCGTAAAGGGGGATTTTAAAATAAAATCAGGATAAACTAATTTTTATGTCCAAATTAGATTCTAATAGCCCACATATTGTCAATTTACTTAATCTGTAGCTTGCAACAACCAATTTACTTTTCTAGGAGTTATAACCATAAAAAAGGTTTTTACTCTTTCATCTTCATCCATATTTTCCATTATAGACGCTTTTTCTTCTTCAGAAAGTTTATCATATTTTTCTGTATACAAAACTTTCATAATAACCTTACACCAAACTCTGGAATTTAATTTAAGTTCAGATGCTGCATAATTAGTATGATAACTCAAAGCATAATCAAAAGCTAAAATCTGACCATCATTGAACATAAAAGGTCTCATTTCCGAAATATCGGGGTCAGGAGCAGTTTCACCTTCTTTAAACCCTTTGTATAATCTGCGGTTTGTTTCATCAAAATAGTACAAAATAGTTTGGTTAGGAGCAACAGTTACATTAAGTTTACCATTAAATACTTCAGGCTTTTTAATTGCATTTCGAATGTCGTTTCTTAAACTTGCCATAATAATACGTGTCGTCTGCAATATATCCAACTTATCCTGAGAATGCTTAAAAGTCATGTTAACAGCTCTAAAAATCTGATAGATAGAGCCTGAAAGCAGTACAAATATAACCATAGTAAAAATTAATTCTACCATAGTCATAGCTTTTTTCTTGTTATTGTTTATTTTCATAATTACTCATCAATAGAAGTTATGTCTAGGATCACTTAATAAAGTAAAAAATACTAATTCTGGTGCTTCTTTCTCTGATTCAGTTTTTCGTTTAGCCTTTATTTTTACTATTACTCTTAATAATTCCATTGGTTTTGCTTTTTCTGGCAAAGGCTTTACACTAAACAAAGCAGGTTCAGCAACTAATTCATAGCCATTTTTATCAGCCATATACTGAAGTTCTAAGAAGTCATCATCTTTATTAATCTTTTGAGCTCTATCAAAACCTATTGTTCTGGCTAAATCTAAGGCAGAAGCTCCAAAAAGTGTAGCCAGTGTCTTCGAGTCTGTTCTAGTAATACGCTGTTGACCATGACGCATTAAAGAATATATTGGCAATAAACCACAAGAAATCAAAACTAATACAACTAAGATTTCAATCAAAGTAAAAGCTTTAGTTTTATTCTTTATCATTTTATGTATTTCCATTCGAACTTGCCAATACCACCAGTAACAATTTTGGCAACATAGAGACTATTTAATTTATTTCTATGGTTTTTATCACGCCAAATACTATTAAGAGGATTATAGATAATAACATTTTCTTGTAAATATTCGGGTCTTTCTTTATTTGTTTCCTTATAATAATATCTACTTAATGCTGGTAATCTTCCTAAATCTAAGAAAGGAGTAACAACAGTTCCTTTTATTGTAAGAGGTTTACTTCCTGTTGCTAGAATACCATCAGACAAAGAGAACAGATTTGCTTCAATAAAACATCTGTCGCCTGGTGCATTGTCTGTCTTAATAACAATCTGAGGAGCAATAATAGTAAGTAAGTTTTCACCTACAGAGCTTGGCAAATAGTCATAAAGCTCACTATCCTTACCATCTTTTGTATTTTTGAAGGTGTCTTCTGCAAGTAAGTTACCATCAATAACTACTTTACCCCCACCCATCATAGGGCTGGAATAAATAATGCCGTTTCCTCTATATATTAGATTATTATGCAATCCTAAAGGTTCTGAGTCATTAAGAGCAACGATACCATTTAATTCCAACGTTTGGAAGTTTGCTCCAGATCTATATTCTTGAACATTATCTATATACTTATATTCAAATCTATCATAAGTCACACCACCGATAGGAGCGGTTGTTCTTCCTCTGAAAAAGTCTTCCGTAGCTCTTGGAATAAAATAAAAATCTAACAGATATGTGCTATATCTGTCTGGCAAAGCATAAGCCAGCAAACCTTCATAATATTCACGCATAGGGCTGTTTGTTACAGCAGTCTGAATACTGGAAGGCATATTGGGGTATTGGTCGTTTTCCATATAGCCCTGAGAGTATTTATAAAGAGGTAGATCGCTACCATATTCTTCAACAGTATTTTTATATCTTATTCTAGTAAGTATATTAATAAGACTTCTATTAAAGAATTCACTACCTGAATCACTCATAAACTTGCTATACTTCTGCCATGAATGCAAAGGTTCTGGCATTTGGTCCCAATTTTCAATGAGTTTATCAACATGTTGTTCTGGAACACCAGCATTCATAAATAAGAAGCGGGCTTCTGTTGCATTCATATAATGACTTTCTTTTATATTTAAAGCCTTGAAAGTTTCACTAGCAACAAAAGGAAATTCAAACCAGTTACTTGAATTTTTGTCATTTTTCCTTCTAAATTGAACAGCTCTGAAATACTGTCTCATCGCCGGACCATAAACAACAGTCGGAGAAAAATTAGAAAAACTAACTTTGCCTAAAGGAGCAATATTACTATATTGTGCAGGTTGGATAGAACCAAAAGGTTCAAAACCACTTACACTTAAGTCTGGCAATAAGCGATTATACATTAGTTTAGTATCATCGTCAGTAGAATTTTGCATTTTTACACGTTTTGTATAAGTATCAAAACTCTTAAAACAATTGATGTAAGAAGGAGCATCGTCTGTTCCGTTATTTATTTCTAAGCCAGAGCCAATATTTAATACACGAAGGTCAACTTCTGGACCTTTATATTTCTTACCAAACCATGTACTTGGATGCCAAACGCTCTTCCCTGAAGCTTCTTTTTCTTTATCAACCTGACCTTGATAAACAACCCATTTATCAACATAAGTATTTATATCTGTCCAAGGAACATCTAATCTAAGGAAAGCATTTTCTCTACAGTTCAACTGAGTAGCAAAATTAGAATTAGGATCTGGTGATAATCTTGAATCTGCTAAGAGTTTAAAACCATTAGCACCTCTTATAACCATTGCTGGACCGACTTGATAAAGAGTTTCCAAGTCTTGTCCTAAGAAAAGTCGACCAGGAGGAGTAGGAGCACTATTACCTATTTCTCCAAGAGCTTTTTCCCACTCTGCAGCACCACCTAAAGAAACCGGATTCCAGTCTTTTTTCAGAACACCCCATCCATGGTCTAGTCTTAATGGAGATGTAGCATATTTACCACAAGAAGAAGTCCAGGTATTAAAATCTGAACCACCAGGTACGGAAGCATCTCTAACAAATAAAGTAAAATAATTGAAAGGTGGAACGAAAGTTTTTACACAACGGACTAAAAAAGTCAGAGAAATTTTAGCTTCATGACCCTTATAATTAACATCTGCCGTTACTGTAAATTCAGCTTGTTTTTCCATTTTATCTTGTCTAATTTTATATAGAACAGTTTCACCACTAGTTGCTTCAACAGGATTAATATATTGAAGTTGCATAACTGCGGTAACTACAAAATCTCTAGAATCAGAAAGACCTCTGGAAAACTCTATTCCATAATATTGTCGAGCCAAATCACGTGTATATGCTGTTAAATTAGCTACTTGAGCAGCATCAAGAGGAATTGGCTTAGTAATATCTACATTGTCTGAACGAAGAACATAATAAAGCTGATTATTTTTACTATCATCATTTAAAGCATTCTTCAATCTGGCAACAAATTCTTCAAGGGCAGATTCAGCCAAATTAAAAGCTACTTCTGTTTCGGATGACATAGAAGAAGAATAGTCTTCCGAACCAGTGAAGAAAGTAAAAGCGAAACCAAGTATAAACACTATAGTTAAAAGAGTAAGAGTGATAAGGAAAAGAGAACCACGCTTATTCAAATACGCCATACTTCTTATCTCCCTTCTTGGTTACCGAAGCTATCAAATCTTGGCACAACATTCCGTCTTCATATGCTTTTTTGTAACGAGAATCTTTTTTAACTTCTTCCATTACTTCAAGCATTTTGGTATAAGCTCTTTTCCTACGGCTAGTTTTACCTGTTTTATCGTAAATCATAGCGGCTAAAGCCCAGGTCTGCAAATGAAGATAAGGGTCATCTTTTATATTTTGCTGTATACGGCTTATCTCCCTTAAAGCACCTTCGTAGTTACTATTCTTATACATCTTATTAGCATAATTTAACTTTTCGTAAAGCTCGCTTGTTTGCTCATCTTGAGTTCTTAACGGGAGCTCTCCATCAAGAGTTACATCTATGCCTTCAAATTCACCCGAAGAAGTAGAATTTGAATTTACAGCATTGCCTCTTTGGTTTTTATTCAAAGACTCTGAAAAATTCCTTTTTGTAGTTTTTTTTGAATATTTTTTATATTTACAGCATCCTGACAGATTAAATACTGCCAAGAAAACAAAAAACAAGTACACAAAAGGAAATAATCGAACCTTTTTATTTGTCATAATAAACCAATGATTCAGATGCTTATTATTATTCTATTCGATAATAAATAAATAGTCAATAATTTACATTCTTAATGTTTCTTTAATATATATAACTTATTATTAACTCTAAAATTTCTATTTTCTTGACAACAGCAAGTAATAAAGCTAAAATTCACTTTATGAAAAGTACATTTATAAAAAAAATTAGTCTAGTTTTGGCAGCGACTTTGTTACTGTCTTCACCAATATTTGCAAAAGGGAACAATAAAGAATCTAACAAAAACACAGAACAGACAAAGTCACGTAACTTTATATCTTTTGACGATGCAGCATATAATACTTCGCCAGATAAACGCATCGGGGCAAAAATATTAGTAGACACAAATATAGTTGGTCCTTCTATTGCCGCGATGACTCATTTGACTTATCTGCCAGGTGCTCATGTAGAAAGTCATAGACATGTTTATGTTACTGAAATAATTTATGTTCTTGAAGGTAATCTTACTGTGAGAATAGGCACAGAAACCAAAATTCTATCTAAAGACAGTACAGCATTTGTACCTCCAAAAACTTTCCATGAATTGATGAACGATTCTGCTGACGTAGTTAAGTTCCTTCAATATTATTCCCCTTCTGGAGCAGAAGAAGAATATCGCAACTGGGAAAACCCAAAAACAGCTGAAGCTAAGGCAATGGCTGAAGAGCTAGCAAAAAAAGAAGAATTAAAGAACAAAGGTCCTGAAGAAATTCAAGGTCCTGCTCCTTTAACAGTTCCCGGTAGCCCTACTTCTGTAAAACTAGGTGAAGTAAAAATGGAATCAGAAGATGAAGGCTCCAAGAAAAAAGAACTGCTTCTCAATTTAAAGCCCACAACAGAAAAAAAAGAATAAATGGTGATTAAATGACTGATAACTATTCTAAATCTTACTATAGCGAAGGTTTACTTGAAGAAGCCATACAGGAAAACAAAAGAAAACTTGAAGCTGAACCAGACAATCACATGCTCAGATGCAGTCTTGCCAACAGTCTATTTAGAATCGGCAAGATAGAAGAAGCAATAATAGAATACCGTAAATGTATAGAAATAGCTCCGTCTAGCGAATATTGGAACAATCTAGGAAAAGCCTTATTGAATGCAGGGCAATACGAAGAAGCCAGCAAAGCTTTTAAAGAAGTTTTAGCCAAAAGCAAGTGGCCTGATGCCCATTTTCATCTAGCACTATCCTATAGAAGTTTCGGCAAAACAGAAGAAGCATTAGCTCAACTCAATGAAGCATTAAAAATTAACCCCAAATATAGAGAAGCTATAAACGAAAAAGCTCAGATTCTAGAAACATTAAACAGAAAAGACGAAGCTCTAACTGAATATAAAAAAGTTATTGCCCTATTCTTCTCTGAATATCAAGAACGAGATACAGAAGACTATTGTTATGAAACAGCAGTCTTATTAGACAACAACGATCTGGTTGACGAACTGATAAGACAATTACGTCAACACATCCAGAAATATCCTGGTTTTGCAGATGGTTATTACAAACTAGGACAAGCCCTAGAAGCCAAAGGTTTAAGAAATGAAGCGATGATGGCTTTCAGGCGTGCACTTGAAATTAATCCTAGCTATGAAATCGCTAGAAAAAGCTTTTGGAAAAGATAAAGGATTAACTAATGGTTTCAGAAGCAGGGAAGCCACAAAGAAAAAGACTTGGCGATATTTTAGTAGAGGCCGGAGTAATATCTGCTCAACAACTTCAAGAAGCACTTTCTAAGCAAAAGATTCTTGGAAAAAGATTGGGTAAAGTTTTAGTAGATACTGGTTTAACAACAGAAGACAGTATTGCTACTACACTTGCTACCCAAATGAATATTCCATATCTGAATCTTAACGAAATAGCCATAACCCCGGAAGTCTTAACCACTATTCCAGACGGTATTGTCAGAAGCCATAACCTCTTGCCAGTAAAACTTGAAGGCAATAGGTTACAAATAACAATGGCTGACCCCTTAGACGTTTTCATAATAGATGAAATAACTTTTCAAACAGGTTATGAACTAGAAATAGGCATCAGCCCAGAATCTCAAATAGAAGCCGCTATAAAGCACTACTATGGGAATAGTGAAAGTCTGCAAAATGCAGTTGATAATCTTGCTGCAGAAAGAAAAACAGAAGTAACCTTAGACGAAAGCTTTTTCACCACTTTCGACCTTAATGAAGAAGAACAGAATGTTCCAATCATTAATCTGGTTAATACAATCATTCAGCAGGCAATCAACGATAAAGCAAGTGATATTCATATAGAACCAGACGAAGAAGTTGTCAGAGTCCGTTATAGAATAGATGGTATTCTAAACGAATTAATGAAAGCCCCGAAAACTATCCAAAGCGAACTCATTTCTCGTCTTAAAATTATGGCACAGATGGATATTTCAGAAAAACGTCTGCCACAAGATGGTCGTATAAAAGTTAAAGTTCAGAATAAAAGCATTGACTTACGTGTTTCTTCGTTGCCAACAGTTTTTGGTGAAAAAATAGTTATACGTATATTAGATAAAAGCCGTTTATCACTAACATTAGATCAGGTTGGCTTTGATGAAGACTTGCTTAAATTATTTAAAACCTTATCATCTGCTCCTAACGGAATAGTTCTTATGACTGGTCCAACAGGTTCAGGGAAAACTTCAACTCTTTACGCAGCTATAAATTTTGTAAAAAGTCCTGAAATTAATATTACAACAGTTGAAGACCCTGTTGAATACTTAATTCCAAGTATAAATCAAGTTCAAGTCAGATCAGAAATCGGACTTACCTTTGCCCGTACCCTAAGGTCTATTCTTCGTCAAGACCCTAATGTTATTCTAATTGGGGAAATACGTGACTTTGAAACAGCTCAAATCGCTATTGAATCAGCTCTAACCGGTCATTTGGTATTTTCAACATTACACACCAATGATGCAGCTTCAGCAGTTACAAGATTAATAGAAATGGGCGTAGAACCATATCTTGTAGCTTCTGCAGTTATCGGAGTTGGCGGTCAGCGTCTTGTAAGAAAAATATGTCCATCCTGTCGTATTGCTTATGAAACCAAAGACCAGGAATTAATTGACATATTAAATGAAAATGGCTTTAAAAATACAACTTTATACAGAGGCAAAGGCTGTTTAACCTGCCGAAAAACAGGTTATGCAGGCCGAACAGCAATACATGAAATAATGACCATCAATGACGAAATACACGGATTAATTCTTGATTCTGCTTCAGCTCGTGATATAAGACAAGCAGCCATCAGGTCTGGAATGAGAACTATGCGTGTTGATGGATTACAAAAAGCAATAAAGGGTGTAACTACTCTAAAAGAAGTTCTTCGCTTAACTAGAGGTGAAGAAATAAGAAGAGTTACTTCTTAAGGTAGTTGATTAAATATGAGGTATTCTTATAAAGCCATAGATGTTAACGGCAATGAAGTAACCGGTGAATTAGAAGCTGAAAAAACCGAAGATGTAGGTACATGGCTTTCTGATAGAGGTTATATTGTTGTCAATATTGCTCAAGCAACCCTACAAAATATAGTAGGAAACAACCACAAATATTTAAGCATACCTCACAAAGACATGAATTTTTTTCTAATTCAGCTTTCTAATTTAATAACAGCTGGATGTCCTCTTTTAATGAGTTTAAATGCTCTTTATAGACAGGTATCTAATGCTTCATTAAGAATATTGCTTAAAGAAGTTAAAGAAAAGATTGAGTCTGGTAAATCCTTTTCAGAAGCCTTAAAAACTCATAAAGAAGTTTTCCCTTCATTGTTCATAACAATGGTTGAAGTCGGTGAAGTTGGCGGAATGTTAGGTGAAGTCCTGGAAAGATACTCATACATCTATGACACAATGTATAAATTACGTAAAAAAATCTTCCAAGCAATGATTTACCCAGGCTTTCTTTTAATAGGTACCTTGTTAGTCGTCTGGGTTTTATTAGTAAAAGTTTTTCCCGTATTTATAGAAGGAACTCAACGTACAGGCAATCAACTGCCTGCGGTTACTCAACTTGTGCTTTACGTGTCTAATCTTCTTTCTAACCATTATCCTTTTATTATAGCCGGTATAGTATTTCTTGTTGCTCTCTGGAAATTATTAAGAAGTACTCCTAAAGGCAACGAGCTAATCACAGAATTCTTTACTGAAATGCCAGTATTGGGTGAAGTTCTAAAACAAGTGCAGATAGCTCTTTTTGCACGTATACTTGGAACTTTACTACGATGTGGAGTTCCTATTTTAACGTCTCTTCAAGCAGTTGAAAAAGCATTAAGTAATGTTATTTACAAAAAAGCAATGGTTGAAATAAGAGAAGCTGTTAGTAGAGGAGAATCACTTTCTCAATCAATAGGCAAACATAGAAAATTGTTTCCAGAAAGTATCATATTAATGACAGATGTTGGGGAACGAAGCGGTAATATAGGCGATATGCTTGAAAAAGCAGGAAATATATTTGAAAGAGACATGGAAATGGCTCTAGAAACGGCTGTAACACTGATACAGCCTGCATTGGTTGTATTCTTAGCAATATTTATCGTAATAATTGCTATGGCGATGTACTTACCATTATTTGACATTGTTAAAGTTGTAGGATAAAGTGTTAATTATTAGGAACACAAAACCTATTGCTAAAATTTGTGGAGGCGATATGCGAAAAGGTTTTTCTTTAGTTGAACTATTAATTGTAGTCCTTGTAATAGGCATTCTGGTATCAATAGCTATACCAAGATATCAGAGCATTGCGTCTATTGCACGTGCAAAGTCTTGTCTTTCTAACCAAAAAGGTATAGAAAGTCTTATTTCTCTGTGGGAAGCAAAGAATTATGAATTAGACACAGGGAAAAACAGATGGACATGGATAGATCGCGCTGGAAATATGCGTTGGAAATATTCTAATGCTCTTCTTCAGCTTAACGACACCGCTAAGGATGTCAAACTTTTCATCTGTCCAGAAGCAGCCAATAGATGGGGTTACACCTGGAACGGCTCTAGCTACAGATTTTATAATACAGACAATACTTCACTCTGGATTATAGGCTCTGATGGAAAAATGGGTGGCAGAGGTGTTGTTTGTGGTATAAGATTAGGCACCAGATGGATTGGTATGAACGGTCAAATGGGAGCCGATGGTTCTAAAGACGGCGCTCATCACTACTGGTAATAAATCATTATGCTGATTTGCTGCAGTAAAATCAGCCAAATAAAGTCTGATAAAAGCCATTTGCGTCTCCACAGACACCGATATAATAATAATGGTTGCTATAAAAAATCAGGCTTTACTATAATTGAAATATTGATAGTAGTCCTCATTATTGGGATTCTATCAAGTGCAGCTATAGGCAGTTATTCTGGAGCTGTTCAGGATACACGCTATAAATCAGCCCAAGACAGGATACAGACCTTTTTTCAGAGTTGTAAAGATAGGGCTAGACTTCGTAAGCAGAACATCAAAATAATATACAACCAGAATGCTAAAAGTCTTGTGAATCCAGAATCTACAACATCTTTTCTTAAAGTTCCAGAGCTTTGTATAGATAGCATTCCAAAGCTCATTGAAATCGATAAAGACGGCAGATTTTCGATTAATGGCAAAGAGAAACATAAATTAGATTTATCACTAACTTCGCCCAATGGTAAAACTGCTACAATAACAATTCTGCTATGATATTAAAAACTGTTACAATCAATAAAAGACAAGGATTCAGTCTTATAGAAATTTTAATATCATTGTTTGTTTTAGCAGGCTCTTTATCTGTTATTTTTTCTGGTTTTGAGGTTTCAGCCAAACTAAATAGTCATGCTGGTTTCGAATCAGAAGCAGCTTTTCTAGCTGAAAGAGAAATCGAATTAACAAAATCTGAATTATTAAATGGTAATTTAAAAGCAGAAAAAGTAAGAAAAATCCCTTGTAGATTCAGATTAAAACCGGGTTGGAAATTAACAACACTTTTAACAACACAAGCTCCAGAAGATACTATAAGACTTCAAGTAAGAGTAACTCACTCAGATCGTGAATTACAGCTTGAATCTTTCTTATTTCTTCCAAATCTAGAGGTGAAAAATAATGGTTAAAAAAGGTTTTTCACTTTTAGAAGTTACCGTTTCTATATTTGTAATGGGGTTAACTGTTACAGCTTTGCTTAATCTGTTGAACTGGAGCAATATGAAATACAAAGTTTCTGCTACTTCATGGAAAGAAAGAACCTGTTTAACAGAAGCTAGAATCTGGGTCAGAAATCAAATATTAAATAATAATGAAGACAATATATCGTTAAAAAACATGAATAACGATATTAAATGCCCTCTTGGTTTTGGTTACAGTGAATTAAAAGTCACCAAACACGATGATGATACCTTTTTCATAAAGATTAGTGTTTTTGAAGACAGAAATAACAATGGAATCGCAGATTCCAGTGAAAAAACAGACCGACTCTTCTGTTTTAGAAGGAGGTCTGCATGAATCGCAAAGGTTTTAGCATATATCTTACTTTTCTGGTAACTACAGTTGTATTTCTATTAGTCACCGGAAGCCAGGAAATAAGCATGATTACCCTTGATATCAGCCGTTCAGATGCGATTGATGTCATAGCATTTCATGCTGCAGATGGTGGATTAGAAATAGGATTAGCCAAACTCAGACAAAAATATAAACCTTTTAGCTATTCTTATGTGTCAGAATTAAAACCTAATCGTACACTCAAAGTTAGTATAAATGCTATAAAGAACAAAAATCTTATGGATATTAATTCTGAAGCAATTCTTATGGAAGGTAACAAAGAAGTTTCTCGCCGAACCCTTTCAAGAATAGGCATTTCAAAAAGTGATGGCAGAAATGGCTGCGGCAAATTTACGGAGGCAATATGAAAAAGAAAATTAATCCAGGATTATATGGAACAATAGATATAGGCACCAAATCCGTAAAAGCCATTGTTATAGAAGTAAATGACAAAGGGCAAAGATTATTAAATATAGAAAGTGTTGAAATAAATCCCTTTGATACTTTTACCAACGAAGCAGACTATAATAAGCAAATTACAGAAGCAATTACCACCTTAGCTCAGAAACTAGAGTTAATGAAATGTAAAAAAATCATTTCACTTTTCTATAACCGTGAACTACAAGTTAAGTTAATTGATTTTCCCAACACAGTAAAAGAAGAACAATTAAACCAGACTCTTCCTTGGGAAGCCAAAAAACTATTATCTTCCCATTATAAAGAAGAAGAATTTTCATATTCATATTGCATAACAAGAGGGAATCCTCTTTCAATTGCTTTGGCCGTAGTTCCACAATCAATTCTTGATGCTCATGTTAGTCTGTTTAATGGAACAGGAATTACTCCTGATGCCGTTTATACAGATATTTTTTCTGCTTTAGCTTTACAGCCTATTATTGATATCGCAGGCCTCCCAGCCTTATCTATTGTTAATTTCGGTTATTCAGGAACCCATCTAAACATTTTCTCTGCAGGTAAGCTTAAATTTTATAGATTTATCCCTACAGGCACCTCAGAAATGACTAATCCCCCACAAGAAAACGAACTAGAAATGTATTCTCAAAAAATACGTTTTAGTTTCGACTACTTTAGAGCTGTAAGCAAACTAAACCAAGTAGACGCTCTTTTCTTTATGGGTGGTGGTAGTTCAGTTCCTGATGTTTTAAAATTTGAACAAAGCTATTTTTCACCGACAAAAATTAATGCTCTAGATATTTCCTCAGAATTAGATATAAGTCCTGTTATCGCTTTAAGCTTCAATGAAGAAGTAAATTCTGAAAACTCATTAAAACTATTGCCTTATGTTCCTGCTATAGGTGGCTGTCTAGCCTTTTTCCAAGATGATACAGGAAGGATGGACCTACTAACTTTATTTAAACTAAGAGCAAAGGAAAAACAATTAGAAAAACTGGCAAAGACCTTGCCATTATTCATTGGTATTTTTGCACTATTAATCAGCTTTGGAATTTTACATTATCTTTATTCGACAAAGTCAGAAAAGCTAGATAACCTTATGGTTGAAGCAGATTCAATAAAAAATGAAATTGAAGCCTGTAAATTGAAAATAGCCAACAAAAAAGGGAAAGAACCAGCTGTTCAGATAAAACTCAGCCCTCCCTCAATGAAAGTTATAGAACCTATCATTGCAAACAGAGGAAACTTAAGCAATTTGTTCCTTTTAACAATGCGATTCAGAGAACCAGGAATGAAAATAGATGATATTCTAATTCGCAATAAGTCAGAAGCAGAACAAATTACATTAAAACAAGAAAATGAAACATCAGAAAGTTCTTTCGGTATGTCTTCTCAAGAAGAAGGTTCTCCTTATTTAAGCCGTCTCAGTTCAGATGTAGCAGAAGAACAAATCAAAGAAGATATTGACGGAAAAATTGTAATAATCCATGGTTTTGCTTCAGACATAAACCAAGTCAGCAGATTCTCAGAAAGATTAAATTCTGTTGTAAAAGATCAAAATAACAAAGCCTTGCCAAAAGCAATAAAAAGATATGTGAATATTCAAACAAAAAAAGTCAGAGGCAATAAAGTGGAATTTCTTTTGAAAGGAGAGTTAAGATGAACAAAATATTATCGAATATGGCTTTTATGATAATAGCAATCATAGTTTTCGTAGTATTAGGAAATCTCTTCTTAGTTTCAAAACTAAACGCTGAAATCAAAAAAACCGAAGAAGATATAGTAGAACAAAAAATTAACCTAGATAAGATCAAAAAAGAACTTGGCGATTTATCAGATGAAAAACCTATCGAAAAAAATACTCCAAAATTAGTTTCTATTGGGCAAGAAGGACAAATAATGAAACTTTTCCTCGATACCCCAAAAACAAAAAGTCATATATCAATCAATTCTTACGATCTTTACAGTTCTTATTATTTCAAACCAGAAGATGATAATAAGACTGAAGAATCTCCAGTACAAACATCAGATAATTCAAACAAAGACAATAAAGCAGAAAACATTCCAATGCTAGATGAAAATGGAATGCCTGTAAATGCTTATACTCAGAATGAAGATGATTGGAAAGGTATAGAAATTACTCCTGTAAAGATTACATTCTCTGCAGAACCTAAAAATATGTATTCAACATTGAAACTCTTAGAAAAATTACCCGTAAATGCGGTTAGAGCAGCAGATTTTGTTTTTAAACAAAATCTTATAAGAGCAACAATGACCTTAACTTTCCCTCTTAACGAACAATAAATATACTTGGCTATATAGGAGAAATAAATGAATAGTGGAAAAGAAACTTGGGAATGGGCTCTAGTAGTATTACTACTAGCCGGATTCCTTATATCAGCAAATAAAGCTTATGAACAGCTAGCTAAACAAGAAGATTTTGCACCACCTGATGATTGGGCAAAAGGCGATTCTTGGGACTTAGAACATCAGAGCGGACCAGGAGCTGGTCAACCAATGCAATTGTCTGAACCAAGCTATAATTCAAATAGTTCTCCTACAACTTCAGACAATTCTGATTTAAGCGAAAGTTTAACCAGCCCAGAACAAATCATTATTGAAGATAATATAGACTGGAATCAGAGTGATGCTGATTCGAGCAAGAACACTAATAAAAAGCCGGAAGAAAAGGCAAAAACTTCAGCTGTAAAAGACAACAAAGCTCTTCAAGATTCCGGAATGTATGAAATATTTACAGAACCAGCAGTTACAGAAAAACCTGCTCCTTCAACTGAATCTGAAGAAAAATCTGTTCCTGTAGAATCTAAAGAACAACCCAAAGAAGCTGCTAATATTGAGCCTGCCCAAGAAACACCAACTGTTCCAGAAGCAGCAGCAAATGAACCTAAAAAAGAAGAAACTCCAGCTACTGTTTCAGAAACAGTTACACCAAATCCTATAGAACAAAGCGGAGAAAATCCCAACAAACAGGAAACTCCTGATTCTGCGGCACAATCATCAGCTCAATAAATCAAATGAACAAATATGCCAATCTAATAGCTGTCACAGCTATAATGTTAGCTTCTACTCAGCAAATAAACTGCGCAGAGATGCCAAGGTCTCTGCGAGAAGCTGAAAGACTCTATCAGAAAGGCAAATATTCTGAAGCTTCAGACAAAGCATTAGAGTTTCAAAAACTTTACCCCAATAATCTTCAAGCACTTATAATATTAGGTATGAGCGATTTTTACCTAAACAATTATAAAAGCTCAAAAAGTTGGTTTTTAAAAGCCAATAAACAATCTCCTAACCATCCTATAATAACCAAGTATCTTGAACTTCTAAGAGAATTAGAATATAGAAGCGGAACATTCAGTATTGAACCTAGCGAAAAAGATATGAACGACCCTCAGGTTTCAGCTGATTTTTATAAAAGAGGTTATTTTGGTCATGCATTCCCAGTAACATCAGTAAAAGATGAACCAGGAGCTTCTGTTCCATTAATGGAACCAGTCTTAATAAAAGAACCTATCTCTTCGGCCGCCATAAGACTTCCATCCGATTTAGCACTTCCAACACCCTACCCCTCTGTAGAAAGCCTGTTTTCTTCAGAAACCTATATGGAACAAATGGCTAGAGAAGCAATGGAAGAAGGAAAATATCAAAAGTCCTATCTGTTCTACTCTCAACTTGCCGCTTCTGAACCTAAAAACCGTTCATATCTAATATCTAAGGCTGAAGCAGCTTTTAAAATGAAACGTTATTCAACAGTTTTAGATCTTTTATTGCCGATATCATCAAAAGCAAGCTTAGATACGCTATCTGAAATTCAAAGAAATAAAGTAAAAAAATTACTGGAAGAATCTGCAAACAAGAAATTTGTTCCTGGCAAATAGTAAAAAGCTATTCTAAAAAAATCAGTTTATCAGGAATTGTGGTATTCCCTTTAACTTTTATTTCTCTATGAATATTTCTGCCATCAACTTTGGCTTCAAACAAATATTCTTTATCTGATATTTTCTTACATTCAACACTCATGTTTATTCCAAGCATTATTTCTTTATTAAAAGATTTTGGCTCTTTTTTGGGGTCATCTTTATATTTCTGCATTTGTGAGATAATAGCAGATTCCATATTATAATCTGCACTTATTAAAGAAGTAACAGAAACTATGGTTCCAGGTTTTATATAACTGAGATAATACGCCAAAACAATAGTGAACAGCGTGACAAAGAAAGCACAAATCATAGTATGAATTAAAGAAAGACCTTTTCTGGAATTAAAAATTGATTTATTGCATGTCATTGTTCAATCCTCTAAGAGCAAAAGAAGTAAAAAAAGGTATTTCTTTCTTATCTGACGGGAAAACACGAACAGTTAAAAGATTTGGTTGTTTTTCATTTGTAGTAAAACAAAGAGATTCAATGCTTTTAAATATTGTAGACATTTTATCCTCTTTATCAAACCTTACAAGATTATTGTCTTTCAATTCATATTTACATAACTTATCAGCGTTTTTATCTAGCAAAACAACAGAATCAGAAGCAGTAATAGCAACAACAGCCTGATGAGTATCCTGCCTGAAACTAGTAACTATATTGTTATAAGATGCTATTACATTCTTTTGGTTAGACTCTACGAGAAAATTGTTGTAACAAAAAAAGCCACAAGAAATAATTATAACTAAACCTATGATTACAAAAGCAAAAGTTAATAAACCATCAAATTCGAATTTATCATTTTTCTTATAAGAATCACTCATTAAAAATCTATCTCCTTCCCATCTTCATAATCATCTGAAGAAATTTCGTTTACAGGAAGCAGTCGTTCAAAAAATACCTTTTTATCTTTACCCTCTTTTGAATAAATTATATAAACAAAAACTTTAAAAGTATTTTTATCTAGAAAATAGGTATCTACTTTACACTTAAACTTTTTTACAGCCCAATAAAGCTGAGGGTCATTTGTTTCAGTAACAGGACCGTTATATTCTTTAAAATCTGTAAAATACTCGCTTATTTTATCATTACCTTCAGGGGAAGCAACAACAGGACAAGCTTCACTCATAGACGGAAGATAAGAAGGATCCTTTGCTCTTCTGGCAACAATAGTTTCCATAACATGATGAGCTAATAATGTTGCCAAATATTCATCATCAGTATGTGAAACTGTAGGCATAGACATATATATAATATGAGCTAAAGGGTAAATAGACACTGAAAGAATCGCTAGAACTAACAGTGTTTCAAATAAGCTTGTACCTTTTCTTAATCTTAGCTTACACATTTTAAAGCTATTATTCTTCTTTTATATAGATTTTATTTATATTACTAAAGTATATCAATGATAAAAATATTCAAAGGTTTTTTTATGTAAAGTAACTCTTTTCTTAAATTTTTTTAACCTATTGCCGATGATTATGAAAGGAAATGTTAGCCCAAAAAGGAGCAAATTATGTTTAAAAGATTCCAGGTTTTAATGGCTCTTATATTAAGCCTTTCTTTGTTAACTGCAGTAGGCTGTGGAACAAAGAGCTCATTAAGAGGTTCTATAGTCGGAACAATAGTTGATTCACAAACAGGTATAGGTATATCAGGAGCTACGGTAGTAACTTCTCCAAGTACCAGCTCTGTTATTACAGATATAAATGGCAGATTTACTATTTCTGAAGTAGAAGCAGGTGTTTATACTCTGACAGCTCATGCTAGTGATTATAACTCTAATTCTATCACTGTTAGCGTAGACAGTGGCTCTTCTGCAACAACAAATGTAGTTCTTGTATCTACTGGTGGAAGTTTCTCACGAAATATTCTTCCAATATTCACAGTTAACTGT
>JAEEGL012270512.1_pt1 | contig 30541 bp, 29 predicted proteins | sample 9134231 | NCBI WGS metagenome assembly JAEEGL01 (sample SAMN16246548, study PRJNA631951) | gut metagenome | biome: gut microbiome; feature: rumen; material: fiber-attached | host: Bos | place: Iran: Karaj | collected 2018-10 | reverse complement strand
TTTATTCCAAGGAGGAACAAGAATGAAGAAGTTTTTCAAGGCTCTTGCACTCGTACTTGCTCTTGCCCTTGTAATCGGCGTGGTTCCCGCTCAGGCTACCTCTGCTAAGATCAAGGCTAAGAAGACCCTGTACGTTGACGGTGCAAAGGGCACAAGCACAGATGGCAAGCTTACCTCTAGCTACAAGAGCAGAGTTGCTATCTACAAGCTTGCAGGTGATAAGAAGTCTGTTGCTGCAGACCACACCTACAAGGCAGTTATCAAGAGTGGCGATTCCGTTACTAAGACAAAGAAGTACGTTTACGCTACAGATCTTGGTAAGTCAGTAGTTGAGATTTTCAAGGACGGCGAGTCTCTTGGAACATCTGTTATTACTGTTAAGAAGAACGCTACTGATGCTACTCTTACCCTTACCGGTTTTGAAGATGGTCAGGAAGTAGTTTGCGGCGTTAAGACCACTGTTACCCTTCCTCGTAAGGGCGTTGACAGCGATGAGAGAAGACTCTATGTTGATGACAAGCTTCAGACCGAAGTTGAAGGACAGGCTCGTGTTTACGAGGTAACCTTCAAGAAGGCCGGCGATCACAAGATCAAGTTCGAAGCTTTCCAGAGCGCAGAGCTCGACAAGGCTACCGCTACAAAGGAAATCACTGTTAAGGCAGTTATGCCTAAGCCTGTATCGGCTAAGCAGGTTTCTGCTAACAGCTTCTCTGTAGAGTTCGAAGGCGATATGACTGACCTTATCACCGATAAGGACATCACCAACCAGATGATCTACTACATGATCGCTAAGGAGCCCGTTGTTACCGGCGTTATCAAGAGCGTTAAGGTAGAGGGCAAGGTTGTTACCGTTACAATGTTCGCTGATTTCAAGCAGGATGAGGACTACTACTTCGCATATGGTTCTACCGATGCAATCAAGTTCCATACCGCTAAGAATGGCAGCAAGTTTGTAAAGACTATCGAGATTTCGTTAGCTACTACTTACATTGGACAGGGAAATGATATTACTGTTAAGTATTTCAATGCTGACGGCGTAGAGATTAATCCTGATACCGGTGCTGCTCCTACATTCACATCGAGCGATAATGCTGCTGCATACATCGACGGAGCTGCAAAGGTTTACTTCTGCACAAAGGATACGGTTACCATTACCGGTACATTCTATACTGGTGTATATGATCCTGAGACTTATGTTCCCGAGGTTGCTACCGCAACTATTACTGTAGCAGGTATCGAGAAGACAGCAGCTGCTGTTGCTTCTAAGGCATATACATATGTTGGTGCTGTTTCTGATGGTGTTACAAGCCTTAGAATGGGCCTTGATGGTTCTCTTAAGGTTAAATACACTCTCACCGATAAGACCACATTTGGTAATGATGGAACAGCTACAGAGAACTTCAATATTGATGGCACAACCTTTAAGCTTCAGTCTACAGATGAGACCGTAGCTATGATTACCGGTGTAAACACCATTACACCTGTATCTGAAGGTAAGACTACTATCGTTCTCTATGTATTCCAGAATGGTACTTGGAACGTTTATGATGCATTTGCATTAACTGTTCTTGGTCAGAATCACGGTGCTACTGCTGCAGTTACACTTGCAGACAATAAGACCACATATAACTTTGGCGTTGCTGATACTATGCCTGCAGTAAGCGTAAAGGTAAAGGATCTTGACGGTAAGGACTATACAGGTGATGTTAAGGTTACTATCGAGCAGGTTGATTATAATGCTGCTGCTTCGGGTGTAAGCTTTGCAAAGAAGGAATCCACTGCTTCAGCAACTACATTTAAGAATACTCCTGTTTCACTTGATCTCGTTAATAACAGCCTTGCTGCAAAGAATGCTGCAAGTGTTGCATTCAAGGTAACTGTTTATGATGTAGTTTCAAAGGCAAACATCTATCAGGGAACTCTTACTGTTGGTGTAGGTAACTATGCTAACGATGTAGCCGGTGTAAACTATACTTATGTTCTCAGCTCGGATGCTAGCGAATTGGATACCTCTATCAAGCGCTATGATTCGAACCCTGCGAAGACAGCTACTATTAAGCTTACAAAGGTTGTTTCAACAAGCTATGGTCAGCTCTTCATTGCTAATGATGGTTGGACAACAGCTTACAGCAAGGCAAGTGATCTTCCTACTACTGCAACTTCGGGTGCATCTCTGAACTATATAGTATATAGCTTCCCTTCGAACTATGTTGCTTCAGCTGCAGCAGTTAATGCTAATACTGTTACCGTTACGAACTTTGTAGATAACGGTGTTCGTGCTACGGCTGGTACTTATACTGTAACAGCTTATCGCGCAACATTCGATGCTGCTGGAAAGAGATCTGGTATTGCTAACCTTGGTAGTGTTTCAGTTCTTGTAAAGAAGAACGATGTAGCTCCTACATTTGCAATTAAGACCTCCGGAGCTCAGGGTAAGGCAGATTTCCTTAACAGCAACAAGACTACACCTAAGAATGTATTCTTAGTAACATGGGATGGAAAGAATTCTGACGCTGATTCTACAATTGTTGTTCTGAAGAGCCTTGACGATATAGCCGGCCGTTACACTTATGACAGTTCAACTCAGTCATATTACGTAAAGACTCTTGGTTATACCGTAAATGTAAATGGCTTCGAGTTCAGCGATTCGCTTACAATTAATACTCTGTTCAAGGATTGAGTAGATTGAGTAAAAGAGTTAGAACTTCTTAACTGAGGTATTAATGCCTCCCCCGTTTTTGGGGGAGGCTTTTTTGTACATTTTTAGACCAGGTTTATATGGAATTTATGTTGCTCATATGATAGTATTGATTATGATGCTATAAGTCGGGAAATAGTAAGTAAATGTTACTTTTGTAGTAATACTTATATATAAACATGGAGTGAAGATATGGTCATCAAACCTTTTGAAAAGAAAGTATATCTTGCGTCACCGTGCATGCACGGTGATGAGCTTAAATACATGACTGAAGCTTATACAACTAACTGGATGTCGACTGTCGGTAAAAATATCGATGAGGTCGAGAGGCTGATCGGTGAGCATACAGGGATGCCTTATTGCGTTGCTTTGTCTACAGGTACTGCTGCATTACATATGGTTATAAAGCTGGCAGGAGAGCGTTTGTATGGAAAATCTATGGTTGGACATGGTTCGCTCGAGGGAAGAAAGGTATTCTGTTCGGATATGACGTTTGACGCAACTGTCAATCCTGTGACCTACGAGGGCGGAGAACCGGTTTTTATCGATACTGAGTATGAAACATGGAATATGGATCCTGAAGCGCTGGAAAAGGCGTTTGAGCTTTACCCTGAGGTAAAGTTGGTTGTGTTGGTCCATCTGTACGGAACACCTGCAAAAGTCGATGAAATTATGGAAATATGCCATAAACATGGGGCGCTGTTGATTGAAGATGCTGCAGAAGCCATCGGGGCTACTTACAGAGGAAAGCATACAGGCTCATTTGGAGACTACTCGATACTTTCGTTTAACGGAAATAAACTCATTACCGGCAGTGCCGGTGGTGCGGCTTTGGTACACGAGAAGCATGATGCTGATAAAATTAGGAAATGGTCCACGCAGGCACGTGAAGCGGCGCCATGGTATCAGCATGAAGAAATTGGATATAACTATCGCATGAGCAATGTGATAGCGGGCGTTGTGCGTGGTCAATTTCCATATATTCAGGAGCATATACAGAGAAAAGCTGCAATATTTGAGCGATATAAGAAGGCATTTGAGGATGCCGGGTTACCTGTTAAAATGAATCCGAATGAGGAAGGTAAATCGGTGCCTAATAAATGGCTTTCCTGCCTGCTTATTAACGAAGAGGCCATGTGCAAGCAGGTTAGATCGGATAACGAGGCGCTCTACATTTCAGAATCCGGAAAGAGCTGCCCTACACAGATATTGGAGACTATAGCGGACTTAAATGCTGAAGGACGTCCTATTTGGAAGCCTATGCATATGCAACCCATTTATAGGTTGAATCCGTTTGTGACAAGACAGGGAAACGGAAGAGCAGAGACGAATGCATATATAGCCGGTGGCAAAAGGGATGCGGGGATGGATATCTTTGATAGGGGCTTATGTCTCCCTAGTGATATCAATATGACTGAAGAACAGCAGGATGTAATAATAGAAGTCGTGAAAGGGTGTTTTGAATGTATGTGAAGATAGTGAAGCCTGTCTTAGACAGGCTTTTAGCGTTAATCTTCGTTTTACTGTTTTGGTGGCTATATATTATTATAGCTATTCTGGTGAGGGTAAAACTAGGGAGTCCTGTGATTTTTAGACAACCTAGACCCGGAAAGATTGATCGGCGTTCAGGAAATGAATGCATTTTTACACTTTGTAAGTTCAGAACTATGACAAGCGAGTGCGATAAAGAGGGGAAGCTTTTACCTGATGATCAGCGCTTGACAGATTTTGGGAAATGTCTTAGGTCTACTAGCCTTGATGAGATATTAGAGATACCCTGTAACATTCTTTTTGCTCCGTGGGATTCAGCGATGTCTTGGGTTGGACCAAGACCTCAGTTAGTTCGAGATATGGTATTTATGAATGATATGCAAAGAAAGAGACATAGTGTTAGGCCGGGAATTACCGGGCTAGCTCAAGTAAAAGGTCGCAATGCAATCACGTGGGAAGAAAAGATTGGCTGGGACTTGAAGTATGTTGAAAATGTCTCTTTTGCTGAAGATTTAAAAGTATTCTTTTGGACGATTTCGGCAGTTTTTCACAGAAGAGGGATTACGGACGGACAGAATGCTACTGCGCTTGACTATGGAGACGAGTTGTTGAAGAACAATAAAGTAACTCGAGAGCAATATGATAGTCTGCAGGCGTTAGCCAAGAGGATTATTGAAGAGAATGCAGGGTGAAAAATATGGAAAAGTATAGCGTATTAATGTCTCTTTATGCAAAAGAGCATCCAGCATATCTAAGGTTGTCTATAGAATCTATGCTTAATCAGACTATAAAACCGGACGAGATAGTATTGGTTGAAGATGGCCCGCTAAACGAAGAATTATACAAGGTTTTAGAAGTGTATAAAGATAAGCTTCATATTGTCAAAAATGAGAGAAACTTGGGGCTAGGACTTGCGTTAAATGTGGGGCTGAAGGCTTGTCGAAATGAGCTTGTGGCAAGAATGGATACTGATGATATCAGTAAAAAAGACCGCTGCGAAAAACAATTAAAGAGATTTGAAGAAAGGCCAGAGTTGGCTATTCTTGGGACTTTCATAGATGAATTTGTAGGAGAGAAAACTAATATTGTATCGCAGAGAAAGGTACCAACAGAGTCGAATGAAATATACCAATTTGCCAAAAGACGTTCTGCTTTTAATCACCCGACTGTGATGTACAGAAAGTCAGTAGTACTATCTGAGGGAGGTTATTCTGATTTAAAACGGAATCAAGATGTAGACCTATTTGGAAGAATGATGTTCAAAGGCTATAAGGCTGAGAATCTTGATGAATCTCTCTTGTGGTTTAGAAGCTCTGGCGAATTATTGAAAAGGCGTAAGTCTTGGGAGAATACAAAGAGTTATATATCTACTATAAAAAATTTTTGGAAGATGGGTTATTCGTCATTGGGAGATCTAGTTGTTGTAACAATAGCACAAATGGGAATGTATTTGATGCCGGTTGGTCTTCAGGATTGGGTGTATAAAAAAATTCTACGAAGATAGGAATGGTTGTGTTATGAGCCTTGAACAGAAGATTAATTATCAACTGAATAAAGTGCCGGGAGTGAAAAAGATTGTAAAACGCTTTTATCAACGTATAATGTATGCAATTTCTCCGAAAATCAAGAGCGATGGTGACATAGTACGTATTTCTCCTTATGACAGGGAACATGAGTATTTTTTTGGATACTATGACAAATCACCTTGGGACATAACGGATCGTTATATGCTCTGTATGAGAGCAAATGATACTTGGACAGATGTTAGTCCGAAGGAAAAGGCTGATATTTTACTAATTGATACGACGTTACCAGAAGTTGACGAAAACAGAGTTAAGAAGATTGCCGAAACAAAAGCATGGAATGTCCAGCAAGGATGTATGCTTCAATGGCTTGGTCCTGATTATAGTTCGAGAATACTCTTTAATGATTACAGGGATGGGAAATATGTATCAGTGATTAAGGATATAAAGAGTGGAGAAGAGAGTGTAATTCAGGCGCCAGTGTATACGGTTTCGGCAGACGGAAAGACTGCATTGACGCTGGATTTTTCGAGGCTTTATAATCTTAGACCAGGCTATGGATATTATAATGTTCCTGAAAAAACGCAAGATGTTGGACTTCCGGATGCCACTGCTATATGGAGAATTAATTTAGAAACCGGAAAAGTAACAGATTTATTAATCTATAGTGATTTCGCAGAGTTCCAGCCAAGAATCGAAATGCTGGAAGAACATTCTGTTCATAAGGTCAATCACTTGATGATAAGTCCAAATGGGAAGCGTTGTATGGTGCTTTACAGGTGGTTTGTTGGCAGCCGAAAGTACACAAGACTTGTTACATTTGATGTAGCTGATGGAAAAAATATGTATGTTCTCTCAGATGATGATATGGTCAGTCATTGTTTTTGGAAAGATGACGAGACTATTCTTGCATTCGAGAATAAGAAGGAGGATGGGCCAGGCTATTATCTGATGAAGGATAAGACACAGGACTATATTCATTGTTGGCCTCAGCTCAGTAATGATGGACATCCAAGCTATAGCCCGGATCGCTGTCATATTATTACGGATACCTATCCAGATAGAGCACGAATCGCAGAGATTAAGCTAATGGATGGTAAAGATGAGAAAGAAGATGATGTGAAGGTTATTGCCAGGGTCTTTGCTCCATTTAAGTATGATAATGATACGCGATGTGACTTGCATCCGAGGTGGAATCATGAAGGGAATAGAATATGCTTTGATAGTGTATTTGAGGGGCATCGGGGATTATATGTTGTGGAGATAAAGAAATGAATAAAATTTGGAAAAGTAAAATACGAAGATTTGCTAATTCAGCACGCAAGCATTTGATTAGAGATAAGAAGACACAAAAGATACTCGTAGTAAAACTGAATAATATGAAGGTCTTTCTTCGCGGGGGAAAGAAACCGATTAATACCGTGTTTGACTATGAAGCAATTCTATCAGGACCACAGGTTTTTTATTGGGATGAAAAGTATCATGGAAATGTTCATTTTGGAATAGCTGATGCAATCAAGAAGTATATAGGTATAACAGGGTATTTAGATTGTTGCATTGAACATGGTGTATATTTCGGAGATTATGTTTCTGAGGATGAAGCTGTAGATAGTGGGTTTTCTAAAATAGTGACATTTGGTCGGCAGAGACTTGAACATTTAAAGAATGTAGCCAATGTTGAAATTGTTCCAATCGGACCCTATATTTATTATGCAAATCCATTACTAACGTCAGAGGAAATGGAAGATATTCATAAAGAAAACGGGAAAACGCTTTTGGTTTTTCCTACACATTCTGTAGATCGAGTTGATGCGGAATTCGATATAGACATGTTTGTTAGTAGAGTCGAAGAATTTAAGAATATCCATGGTTTTGAAAAAGTAATTGTCTGCTTATTTTATAAAGACTTGTTGTTAGGACGTGGGGTGCATTATCTTAATAAGGGATATCAAGTTGTAACAGCGGGGTATAGAGATGATCCCCTATTCTTGAGGAGATTGAAGAGCTTTATCTTAATCTCGGACTATACGATATCAAATGACGTAGGTACGCATGTTGGATACTGCATTTGTTTGGGGAAACCGCATACTATTTTTGAACAAGAGATAAAACAAAAGCCATATACTCAAAAAGATAATGACGTTGTAATAGAAAGTGAAAATAGTACTGTTTTAAAAGAAAAAGGAGAAGTAAGCAAGGCATTTTGCAACTATCACGATAATATAACTGATGAGCAGCTGGAAGTGGTTAATAAGTATTGGGGGTTAGAGTATTTATGTGAAAAAACAGAGTTAAGAGGAAGGTTGCTATAGTAACAAAGTTGTTGTATATGATTTGAGGTTTGATATGAAAAAGGTTGTGTTCTTTTCTTCTGATAATATAAATGCGCAAACAGGGGCAGCCAAATTTGCTAGACTTATTCTTGGTAATAAGCTGTATTGGAAAGAAAATGATTATTTATTAAATGATTACTCAAACAGTGACTTTTTCTCTGACGAGGAATCTTACAGAAAATCATTTACATTCTATTTTAAGCAAAAGTGTAAAAAAATTCTAAAAAAAACATCGATTGGGAGAAAGTGGAGTTTTTTTCATTATTATGTAGATTATTTAGGGGTTAAGCCGATATTAAATGCAGAAAAAGACCTTACGGACGAGAGTGCGATTGTTATTTTAAACGATATTTATGTCGCTTATAATTATTTTATCCGTTATGGGAAACACAAGAGTATCTTTATTATGCACAACTCAGGAGAATTACTGAGTATGAGCCAAGAAGAGATGCGGGAACCAAGTGTAAGAGATTTTTTGATTAATGCCGAGCAAATCATCTTGAAGAATGCGGATATGCTTATATTCGTTTCTGAGACAGCGAGGAGAAAGTTTGCAAATAAATATAAAGAGTATTCAGCTAAAACAAAAACGATATATATAGGACTGCCTAGAGAAAAGTGTAAGACCTATGTGCGAAGTGATAAACTTAGGTTAGTAACTGTCGGTTCTGTTTGCAGAAGGAAAAATCAACTGTTAGGAATTCAGGCGATTGAAAAAATACAGAGCGACAATGTAATATTGACTGTTGTTGGCGGAGGGCCTCAGTTGGATGAGTACAAAAACTATGTTTACAGTCATCACCTAGATAATATTATACATTTTACTGGGGCATTAAACGATGTTCAGCCTATCCTATATGAAAACGATGTCTTCGTTTTAACAAGCAAAGATGAAGGACTACCTGTTGCGGCACAGGAAGCTATGTCAATCGGGCTGCCACTTATCTTGACTGACGTTGGCGGATGCAATGAATTGATATGCGAAAATGGTTTTCTGGTCAATCCAGAGTTGGATGAAGTGATATACGCGATTAAGGAGTTTTTGGAGGACAAGGAGTTGATTAAGGAGTATGGAGAAAAATCGTACGAACTTTTTAATACCTCTTTTTCACTTAAGAAAATGCATTATGAATACGTAAACCTTTTAAACTATATGTGTCACCAATAATTCAGTTTTAGTATTCTGTCGGAGATTTTTATTTCTTATAGAATCGACTGTTTTTTAATAATTTTTGCTTAACATTTTTTCGCTGTTTTTTAGTTGAGAGGATTTCTATGAGAGTGTTATTGTTAGGAGAATTCAGTGGCTTATATAAAAATCTAGTCGATGGTCTTCGCGAATTAGGAACAGATGTTACTTGGGTTTCTAACGGAGATGTATGGAAACAAATTGGAGGGGCGGATGCTGAATTATACAAACATGGAAGGAATATCTTTTCTAAGTTATATAATTATTATATTTTCCCTTTGTGCGATAAACGTTTCAGCAATTACGATGTAGTTCAAGCGGTGACGCCTATGCTCTATCCGTGGCAGATAAATAATTTAGTAATGAAAAGATTTTTTAAGAGAAATGGGAAAATGTTTATTAATGCGGCGGGAGCTGATTGCTTCCAATACAAAGCATTCTGTGAGAAAAAGTATAAATATTCAGTGTTTTCTGATAATGAGCCGCTGGTAAAAGCATTTAATGGCTGTGGCATTCAAAGCAGGGTGAGATGCGCTTCAATCTCAAATATATATGAGTATGCAGATGGGATTATTCCTGTTGTTCCCTATGTATATGAAGTGCCCTATTATGGTATGCAAAACCTAAGGAAATGTATTCTGTTACCAATTAATGCTAATGAAATTCAATATAAACCCAATATAGTGAAAAATAAAAAAATTATTTTTTTTCATGGTGTTAGCAGAAGATTAGATAAGGGTAGTGCGCAAATAATAGAGGCAATGCATACCATAGAAAAAAGGTATCCTCAAACTGTTAAGTGTATCAGCGCCGAGCGACTGCCTTATGATGAATATGTCGAACTGCTGGCAAAAACTAATGTTGTAATCGATCAATGCAAATCTTACGGGTATGGGGTTAATGGCTGTATTTCTATGGCCATGGGGAAAGTACTGTTAAGTGGGGCGGAACCAGAAGTAATACAAAGAGGAAATTTATTTGATTGTCCCGTGATAAACATTACACCTGAGGTGAATCAAATTGTTAATCAGATGGAAAGAGTAATTGAGAACTATGACCAAATCGAGTATATGGGAGTAAAGGGCAGGGAATATGTTGAAAAGCACCATAATTATATTGATATTGCACGTCAATATCTACGCGAGTGGGAAAGATAAAAAAGATTATTAGTGTAACGGGCAACTAATTTTGAGCATTCGAAAAGGCTTTTGCTATTATGAATAATAGGACCAAAATGGGTTTGATAAAGAAACTAATATTGATTTCGTTTTCGATAAGCATGATGATGAGTTCGTATATCATGTTTTTTTGGAATACATATGAACCATATAGTATCGGTATTTTTTTTCGTGTTTATAGTTATGTAGGAATTATCGGAATGCTTTTTTGGGAAGTAATGAATGAAGCAAAACTAAGCAAGTACCTTGCTTCGTCCCTTATTTTATTAGCACTCCTAGAACTATACACTTTGTACGATATTAAGCTTGAGCAAGACGCGTTTCATATAATTGTTCGCATTGTAAGAATGATGATTTCTATTACTGCGTTGTATTTATTGAATGAAGAAGATAGAGAGTATGTGTTTAAATGCTTTTTTAGAATATTTGTACTAGCATGCTTACCCTCGGTAGTTTATTACTATTTAGGCGCAACTGCAGAAAGGATTCCCCATAGCATTCTTCAGAGTACAATAAGCGGCAAAGTGGCAAAAAAAGAGTTTTATTATCATTATCCATTAGGGTTGCTTATGCATACAAGTGCCGGACTTATACGTATAAGTGGCATATTTGATGAACCTGGCTATGTTGGTACTACGTTGGCGCTCTTATATGCGTGTACAAGGAAATCAAACAATAGAATTTGGGATATACTCAGTATTATTATTGGCATTACAACATTGTCTTTGGCATATTTCTTGCTAATGTTCGTTTTTTTTATAGTTGACTCTTTAGCGCAGAACAAAATAAATAAGAAGATGAGTATTATACTAGTGCTAACTTTTTTGGTGATAGCATTTGTGGTATTATTAAATGTTGAGACAACGAATCCCTACATTTCTTTTGTACAAAGTAAATTTTTTACTGATGAGGGTTCTTTGATAAAGAATAATAGGGAGAGCCAAACGTTTGCTAATGCATATGAAAATTTTTGGAATAGTGGTGGCTATAAAGTTTTGATTGGTAACGGAAACGGTGCAACTACTTTAAATCCTCTTATGACAGGCTCGTCTAGCATTAAATGCCTATTTTATGATTATGGAATTTTGGGGTCTTTGTTGTATCTCGGTTTTTTCATTCATCTTATGATATCGATGAAGCCGGCAAGGCAGGCGTGGGGGTTTGTTACTGTATTCTTTTTATCGATATATCAAAGGCCGTATGTGCTCAATTTTATGTACATTTCAGTTTTTTATTGTGGTATATCGACCATTATATATCACAATATGAGTAGAAAGGTATAAGTTAGAAGTATCGGAGGGAACTTAATGCAGGCGGTGAAGTATATTTTTCAATCTCATGGCGATAGGCGAGGTCAATTAGTAGCAATAGAAGAAAATAAAGATATCCCTTTCCGGATTAAAAGAGTCTATTATATGTATGATACTACTGCTGGGGTTGTTAGAGGTTGTCATGCGCATAAGACACTTCAACAGATCCTAATCTGCATACATGGAAGTTGCAAGATAAGACTAGATGACGGAAAGGATAGGAAGGTTATTTCTTTAGAAAAACCCTGTGAAGGATTGTATATTTCTAGTACTATATGGAGAGAAATGTATGATTTTTCACCTGATGCGGTTTTGATGGTTTTAGCTTCCGAATTATATGATGAAGCTGATTACATTAGAGATTATAATGAATTTATTAATTTTGTCAGGAATTCCTAAATATTAAGTATTTGTTTGAAAGGAGCTAGCATGCAAATTCCTTTTGTATCATTTATCCCATTGGAAGAGGAATTGAAGGAAGAACTATTGAATGCTTTTGAAAGGGTATTATCTAAGTCATGGTATATAAAAGGGGAAGAAGGAGAAGCGTTTGAAAAATCATTCGCTGAATACTCTGGTGCAAAATATTGCATAGGTGTAGGAAATGGACTTGACGCATTAACCCTTGCTTTGAAAGCTTTAAATATTGGTGTAGGTGATGAAGTTATTGTTCCGTCAAATACATTTATTGCAACTGCTCTTTCTGTTACATATGCAGGAGCCAAACCAGTTTTTGTCGAACCGGACAAGAGAACTTATAATATTAATCCATTTTTGATAGAAGACGCAATTACATCTAGAACGAAGGCTATTATTCCTGTTCATCTTTATGGCCAAGCCTGTGAAATGGATTCTATAATGAAAATAGCTTCGAAAAATGGTTTGAGTGTTATTGAGGACTGTGCACAAGCACATGGAGCGACCTATAAAGGTAAAAAGGTTGGCACGTTTGGAGATATAGCAGGTTTTTCTTTTTATCCAGGGAAGAACCTTGGTGCGCTTGGAGATGCAGGAGCAGTAACAACGAATAATATGGATTTGGCAGATAAGATAAGAGCGCTAGGTAATTATGGCTCAGACTATAAGTATCATCACATTTATAAAGGTATTAATAGTAGGATGGATGAGTTACAAGCTGCTTTTTTGCGGGTTAAACTCCCATATCTTGAACGAATAAACGAAGAGCGGAGAAGAATTGCTCGTATATATACAGAAGGTATAAAGAATCCATTAGTGATAAAGCCGTATGTACAACCAGAGTGTAAACCGGTATGGCATATCTATGGAATTCGCAGTTATAAACGAGATATGCTTGAAAAGTACTTGAATGAAAATGGAATAGGGACAAATAGGCACTACCCTATTCCTATTCATCTTCAGGAGAGTTATAAAGAGCTACATATTTTACGAGGAAATCTTCCTATTGCGGAAGAAATAAGCGATACAGAACTGAGCCTCCCTATGTATTATGGGATGAAGGATTATGAGATTCAGTATGTTGTCGACACAATAAACCGTTTTTCTTGTGCATGAGAAAAAAGAAGCTCAAAAAAGGAATAAAGGATATTGGTGAGTTTATAATGAGCAAATTAAAACTGTTTGCCGAGAATTTTTTTGCATATGGCTTAGGCGGAGTTATTAGCAAAGCAATACCTCTAGTGATGATTCCGGTTGTTACATGGATTATGCCGAATACAGACTATTTTGGCATTAGCGATCTCTCCAATACTGTTGTCGGTATTGGAAGCGCTATAGCGATAATGGGGATGTATGATGCTATGTATAGGCTTTTTTTTGAGCCTAACGGCGCTGATTATCAAAAGCGTATTTGCTCAACAGCTTTACTTTTCACAGCGTTTACTTCTATAATCATTACGGTACTCATGCTTTTGCTCCGAAATATTATCGCACAGTACTTTTTTAAAAATAGAAATCTCTCTTATGTAGTATACTTTTCGGCTATGGCAACTCTTGTCGGTGCGACAAACAGTATTATTGCCGCACCGGTCAGGATGCAGAATAAAAAGAAGTTATTTTTGATTATGAATACGATAGGCCCACTACTGTCATATATTATAGCAATACCATTATTGCTTGCGGGGTATTATGTTATTGCCCTTCCGTTAGCTACGGTTGTTTCTGGAAGTACCATGGAGCTTGCTTTTGGGTTTATAAATAGAAAGTGGTTTTCTGTTAAATACTTTGATAAAAGCCTACTCAAACCTCTTCTGGTATTAGCAATACCATTATTGCCTAATTTTTTGATTTATTGGGTATTTAATTCGTGCGATAAAGTTATGATTACCAATATTTTGGGTCTTGGGGCGGCGGGAGTCTATTCAGTTGGATCCAAATTAGGCCATGCAAGTCAATTAATATACACTGCTTTCGCAGGTGGGTGGCAGTTTTTTGCTTTTTCGACTATGCGTGAAGAAAATCAGGTTGCCACAAATTCATTGATATATGAGCTTTTGGGACTAATATCTTTTATTGCTACTGCTTTCATTTGTGTGATAAGTTATCCTTTTTTCTTAGTTCTGTTTAAGGAAGATTATTTAAGCGGATATATAATTGCACCATATCTATTCTTGGCACCGCTTCTTCAGATGCTTTATCAAACGGGTAATAATCAGTTTCTGATTAAGAAGAAAACGTGGCCAGGTATGTTTATACTACTATCAGGTGCTGCAGTAAATGTTATATTAAATATGATTCTTATACCCTGCATCGGTATTGAAGGAGCTGCAATCGCAACTTTATTAGGGTATATAGTTACGTGCATTATTGATATTATTGTGCTAATTAAGAGTAAACTAATGGCACCATCGAAACGTTTTCTTTACATTTCGTTATTGATGGTTGTTTTCTTGCTCTTGTGGAGATTGTTTTTCTCGGCTAGTGTTTTGATTGGATTATTGTCATGGTTTTTCTTTACCTGTATATGTCTATTTATATATAATCCAGAGTTGAAGCGATTGTATAAGCATATATGGGATAGAAGCAAATAACGAATAAATGAGGGATTATTATGTGTGACAAAAAAAAAGTAGTTATTCTTGGTGGGGGCGGTATTGCATCTATAGCAGCATGGATCATGGATCGTCGAGGAGATGCTGAGTGCGTTGGTTTGATTAATGATTTTGTTCCTGCCGGTAATGAAATTGGTACTAAAAAGAAGTTCAGGGTCTTGGGACCGTCTGACTTAGTTTTTGATTTGATAAATACAACCGACTATAAATTTTTTATTGCCTTTCATGGAATGCAAAGGGAAAGAGAAATATATGAAAAAATATGTAGCCTAAATATACCTGATGACCGACTGTTTTCACCAATTGATCCAAGTGCTGTCGTTGCATATGATTATTCTGAGCTTGCGTCAGGTATTATGGTAGGACCACTTGCTCAAATCGGGCCTGATGTCATAATAGGTAAAAATACAGTAATTCTTGGGAATTCATTTGTAGGACATGATACAAAAATAGGGGAGTTTTGTCATATTGCAACAAATGCAACGGTAGGCGCACTAATTGAAATTGGAAACGCCTGCCATATTGGAATGAATGCAACTATACGCGAGAAGACTAAGATTGGAAACTATTGTTTAGTTGGTATGGGAGCCGTTGTTTTAAATGATATAGATGATAATTCGATTGTTGTTGGGAACCCGGCCAAATTACTTAGAGTGAAGGAGAAAATATGAAGCCCTCAAATATTGGTAATTATTTCGACGATTTTACTGTTGGAGAAATAATACAACATGCTCTTTCCAAAACCATTTTCGAAAGTGATAATAATATATTTAGCCTTATGACTATGAATTATCATCCAGTGCATACTAATACATTCTATGCTGCTCAACAGCAACATGGGAAGGTCCTTGTTGTTGGGACGTTGGTCTTTAGTCTTGTTGTTGGTTTTTCTGTGCCAGATATTAGCGGAAAAGCGATTGCAAATTTAGACTATGAAAGAATTGAGCACTTAGCACCGACCTATATAGGAGATACTCTTTTTGCTAGAACAGTAGTTCTTGAAACGAGGCCCTCTCGCTCGAAACCAGATCGAGGCATCGTTTATGTGGAAACAACAGGGTATAATCAGGATGGGATTGATGTGATTCGCTTTCGGAGACATGTATTGGTAAAAAGAAGATCAGAGGAAGAGTGATTAATATGGCATGGAAACAAAAGGTTAAGGATAAGTATAATAAAATAAGAGAAGAGCTAGTTCTCGCTGGTGGTCAGGATAGAATTAATCTACAGCATGCACGTGGTAAGCTTACAGCGCGAGAACGATTGCAAGCGTTTTTTGATAACGGAGTTTTTAATGAAATAGAAATGCTCTCCAAGTCCCAAGCTGTTTTAGAAGGCAATCAAAAAAAACGTTATCTTGGAGACGGGGTAGTTTGTGGATATGGGCATGTAAATGGAAAAACTGTTTATGCAGTAGCGGAGGATGCTACCATTAGCGGTGGCGCCAGTGGTGCTATACAGGTAGAGAAAATGTGTAGAACTATTGAACAGGCGATAATTGCTAAGAAACCTTTTGTTATGCTTTGCGAGAGCGGTGGAGCGAGGATTGAAGAAGGTATTCTTTCGCTGGCGGCACATAGCCGCCTTTTTAAGGATAATACTAAGGCGTCTGGATATATCCCTCAAATTGCTGCAATAATGGGGAATTGCGCAGGGGGATCATCTTACTCTCCAGCCATGTGTGATTTTGTTTTTATGGTTGATAAGACAGGGCAGTTTTTTATAACTGGGCCCAAGGTCATCAAAGCCGTTGTTGGAACAAATGTTTCAATGGAGGAACTCGGGGGCGCCTCTGTTCATAGTCATTATTCGGGACAAGCACATTTTGTTTATCAGGATGATCTTTCTTGTTTAGAAGGAATTAAAGAATTGCTTGAGTATATCACTGTACCTAAAATATCGTGTTTAGATGCGATAGATTATAGACTTTTGGGAAAAGAAATAGAGAATGTTGTCCCGGAGGATAAGAGGTATCCATATGATGTAAGAGAGGTGATTAAGCGAATTGTTGACCGGCAAGTGATTCTTGAAGTTCTACCCCAATTTGCCCAAAATCTAGTTACTTGTTTTGCACGGCTTGATGGTAGAAGCATTGGTGTTGTTGCAAATCAAGCAAATAACAATGGCGGAGCGTTGGATTGTGATGCGGCAGATAAATGTGCAAGGTTTGTACGCTTCTGTGACTGCTTTGATATCCCATTATTGACACTGGTTGATGTTCCGGGATATCTACCTGGTATCGAGCAAGAACGCAGAGGAATATTAAGACATGGAAGTAAAATACTTTACGCATTTGCCGAAGCAACTGTACCGCAGGTATCATTAATACTTCGCAAAGCATATGGGGGAGCCTATTGTGCAATGGATAGCAAAGCTTTAGGTAGTGATATCGCATTTGCTTGGCCTATTTGCGAGTTCGCTGTTATGGGACCAGGAGGTGCAGTTGATATTATCTATCATAAGCAGCTTGATGAAGCGGAAGATGCAGCAGCACTTAGAGCGGAATTAATAAAGAAGTATGAGGAAAAATATCTTGACCCTTATTATGCGGCTATGTGTGGCATGGTGGATGAGGTTATTTTCCCAGAGGAAACGAGAGAAAAACTTATAGCAGCATTTGCTAGCCTTGAGAATAAAAAGGTTGATAGTATACAAAAAAAACACGGTAATATTTCTTTATAAGTAGGAGCGAAAAGGATGTTAGTTGATGATTTGACTCTTAGAAGTTTTATGTTTCTGCCGGCACACAACAAGAGATATATTGATAAGGCGATTGCTAGTGAAGCAGATGCAATTATCCTAGATGTAGAGGATAGCGTTCCACCATTAAAAAAGGTAGAAGCTCGCGAGGCAATTATAACCTATTGTAAAGAAGGCTTGTTTAATCATCGCAGGAATGTCTTTATAAGGCTAAATCCAATAGAAACGGATGATTTTATTGAGGATATTGATGAACTAACATTGGACAGTATCGACGGCTTTATGCCGTCTAAAGTGAATGTAGCTAAAGATATGGAATATATTGATAGCCTGTTGTCATTTTATGAACGCAAGAAAGGGTATGCCGTTGGTAAGTTTAAGCTTACACCTCTTATTGAAACAACTAAGGCACTGGATAATATAAGTGAAATTGCTAAATCAAGCAATAGAATAGTTGCGCTGTGCTTAGGGGGAGAGGACTATCTGAACGATTTGGGGAGTGTTTTTACTTATCAAGAAACGGCACTTGCCTTTCCTAGAGCAATAGTGGTTAATACTGCTAGAGCAAATGGCATCTTACCTATTGATACACCATATTTAGATATTGGGGATATTGATGGATTTAAAAAACACAGCATTATTGCTTACAAGAATGGATTTGCGGGATGTTTAATTGTAAATCCACGACAAATCGAAGTAGCTAATTCGGCATTCACTCCTGATGACGAAAAGGTAGAAATGAGTAGAAGAGTAATAGATGCAATAAAAAAGGCTAATGTGGAAGGAACATCTGGTGTAGCTATGTTAGATGGGTCAATGATAGGCCCGCCGATGAGGAAGAGGGCTGAAAACGTTCTTAGACAGATTGGAGAAGAATAATGAAAGGAATAAGAAGTTTACTATTTGTTCCTGCTCAGAAAAGACTATTAGCAAAAATCGGAAAGAGTGATGCGGATGCTTATATTATAGATATAGAGGATTCTATTTCTGTGTCGGATAAAGATGAAGCATTGCAAAATACGGTAGATTATCTAAATTCTTGTAGAGAAAACAATGTTTTCGTTCGTATTAACCGACAACGGTATTTGTCTGAGGTCAAAGAGCTACAACAATTTGATATAGGCTTTGTGTTGCCAAAAATTGAAACCGAGAGCGATTATGCTGAAGCAGAAGAAATCTTCAAACATCGAAAGGTAATCGCATTAATAGAAACACCAAGAGCACTGATAAATGCGGATCGTATTGCTTCTATCCCATGGATTACTGCACTTGCTTTTGGGGCAGAAGATTTCTCTATAGCAGTCAATATATCTTCCTCGATTAATACATTAATGGTTCCCAAGAGTTTACTTGTATTTGCTGCAAAAGCTAATAAAAAGAAAGTATTTGATACACCATGTTTTCATCTTAATGATGAAAAACTTCTTAAAGAAGAAGTTGACCAAGCTATTAGTCTTGGATTCGACGGAAAACTTGCAATACACCCTAAGCAAGTGGCATATATAAATAACACATTCGGAATACTGGATCGGAAGCATATTTGGCATATAATTAATACATACGAGGCGTCTGGGAAGGCGGTGTGTGAAATTGATGGAAAAGTTTATGAAAAGTTGCATATTGATTATTTGAGACGCATAATAGCAGAAAAACATTAAATTTTTTAATTATTTAAGGAGAGATAGAATGGAATGGGATAGTAAAAAAATCGAAGAACTGGCAATGATTTTAGAAAAATACAATTTAACAGAAATTGAAGTAAACCAAGAGAATTTTAGAATTGCACTCAAAAAAGAGACTAGTGCAGAGCGGGGTTATAACAATAATTCGCTTTCTTTAGTTGATAATAAGTCTAAAGCAATTACCGATTTCCAATCTATTACGGCAAAAAAAGTTCAACAGGATGAACTTGAAAGATTGCAAAATGAGAATCGTGTCGATGGTGTCAATAGGAGTCATTTGGATATGAACCTTGGTGATATACAAAAGTATGTGATATCTCCCGTTGCGGGAATTTTTTATAGACAATCCCAACCAGGGAATCCCCCTTATGTTGAAGTTGGTAGTAGAGTTAGAAAAGGCGATATTGTATGTATTGTCGAAGCCATGAAAATGATTAATGAAATTGCTGCGGATCGTGATGGAGTGGTTGTGGATTTTCTTGTGGAAAATGAGCAGTTTGTAGAATTTGGATCTCCATTATTGTTAATTGAAGAGGGCTAAATATGTTGAAGCGGATTCTGGTTGCCAATAGAGGTGAGATTGCTATGCGCATTATTCGAGCGGCAAGGCAATTGGGCATAGAAACGGTAATTGTTTATTCCTCGGAGGACAGAGCTACAAAACCGATTGCTTTTGCAAATAAAGCTGTTTGTATTGGTGGGGCGGCAGCATCGAAAAGCTATTTAAGGCAAGAGAGTATTATTCAAGTGGCAATTAGTTGCGGATGTGATGCAATACATCCCGGATATGGTTTTCTTGCGGAAAATTGTGAATTCGCAGAGAAGTGTATAGCGAATGGACTGAAGTTTATTGGCCCTACGCCTGACGTTATTCGGCTTATGGGAGATAAGCAGTCTGCAAGGACTATGGTTAAAAAAATGGGAGTCCCGATAGTGCCTGGTTCAAACGGATATGTTTCAGACATAATGGAAGCAAAAAGAATAGCCAATGAGGTAGGATATCCTATTCTTATAAAGGCAGTCGCCGGAGGTGGTGGGCGAGGGATGCGAATTGCTCACGGTGAAGAGGATTTGGAAGATGCGTTCAGTATTGCGACTACTGAAGCTAAAAGAGCTTTTGGAAATGGAAACCTTTATATTGAGAAACTAATAAAGAATCCACGGCATATTGAAGTTCAGATTCTCGGAGATAATTATGGTAATGTTATCCATCTTGGTGAGCGTGACTGCTCATTACAGCGGCGCAATCAAAAGATGATCGAAGAAGCACCAGCTTATAAACTAGATAATAATACGAGGGATCTTATCAGAGAAGCTGCGTTGACAGTTTCAGAGGCGGTGGGATATTCAGGTGCTGGGACGGTTGAGTTTGTTTTGGGGAGTGAGGGTTTTTATTTTATTGAGATGAACACGCGCGTGCAGGTAGAACACCCGGTAACAGAAGTGATTACAGGTGTAGATATTATTAGGGAACAAATATTGATTGCCGGGGGTGAGAAGTTATCCATTAATCAGAAGGATATTGCCATCTCGGGCTCCGCTATTGAATGTAGAATTAATGCCGAGGATGCATCACGGAACTTCGCACCGTCAACAGGCGTGATAACTCGTCTTCAATATCCGTGTGGAGCTGGTGTTCGAGTTGAATCGGCTCTTCTTCTTGGGGAACGAATTAGCCCGTGGTATGATTCTATGCTCGCGAAAATAATTGTTCATGCGAATAACAGACTTGAAGCACTTCGTGCAATGCGGACTGCACTTGATGAAACCATCATTGAAGGTATACCAACAAATATTACATTTATTAAGCGTGTGATAGATGATCCTGATTTTGTTAACGGGGAAATAAATACGGGTTTTATTGAAAGAATGCTGCATTAGTTAAAAAGGTAGGAAATGAATTATGAAAGTAATATCATCTGGTGAAGCGGCGAATTTAATTGATGATGATTCTCATATAATATTTAGTGGATTTGGATCTTATGGAGCGCCAGATGACATTCTTGATGCTATTGCAACCAGATATGCAAAAAAAAGACATCCAGCAATGATTCATGCATATTGTGGTGTGTGTACCGGAGATACCACGACTTCTTCGGTCGGGTTTAATCGGTTGGCTGCTCCGGGATTAATAGGGACTCTTGTTGCGGCACATTTTAAATATGCTAGAAGTATATGGAATAGTATTGTAGAGAACAAAATAGCGGCGTATACTATACCATTGGGAGTGATGGTCCAATTATTCTGTGCTAAGGCGGCTAGGCAACCAGGAATATTAACAAAAATTGGAATACATACGTACATAGATCCACGCCAGGATGGCCCAGAGGCAAACTTAATAGCTAGAAAACAGGGAAACAAGTATGTAGAGGTGATGAATATTCATGGAAAAGACTACCTTTATTATCATATTCCTGATCCTAATATAGCTATTATAAGAGGAACATACGCTGATGAAAAAGGCAATATATCCATAGAGAATGAAGGCTTATCGGATTCGCAACTTTCAATTGCTATGGCTACAAAAAATGCGGGTGGAATTGTTATTGTTCAAGTTGAAAAAGTGGTTCAAGCAGGAGTATTACCTGCAAGAAGTGTCTATGTGCCACATACATTAGTAGATTATGTAGTAAAAGCTAGATATCCGGAATTACATATGCAAAGTTATGCTTCCGCATATAGATCAGAAGTATCTGGTCAGTATAAAATGCCAATCACCGATATCGAATACTTACCGCTCGATACAAGGAAAATAATTGCAAGAAGAGCTCTCTTGGAATTAAAACGAGGTTCGATGGTGAACCTTGGTATTGGAATACCTTCTGGGATGGGCATCGTAGCGAATGAAGAACAGGTTGCAAATCAAATGACATTATCTGTGGAATCTGGCCCTATTGGAGGGGTTCCCCTTTCAGGTCTTGCTTTTGGCGCAGCTGTTAATCCAGACATGATTGCTAGAATGGAAGATGTTTTAAGGTATTATGATGGTGGCGGCATTGATCTTGCTGTCTTGGGAATTGCGGAGGTTGACAAAGATGGAAATGTGAATGTTTCAAAGCTAAATGGACGTCCAATTGGACCTGGTGGATTCATTGATATTACGCAGAGAACTAAGAAGGTTTGTTTTGTGGGTAATTTTACAAATGGGACACGGGATATTCGAATCGAAGACGGAAAACTAAAAATTTATAAAGATGGAGAAACTATTAAATTTGTTGAAAAGGTTGAACAAATAACTTTCTCTGGGAAAAATGCTTTACTATCTGGTCAAAGGGTACTTTATATTACAGAGCGTGCAGTTTTTGAACTGACTGGAAATGGTTTAGAGTTAATGGAAATTGCACCAGGTGTAAATATATATAATGATATTTTGGCAAAGATGAATTTTCAGCCCAAAATAAAAAAGAACGTTAAAGAAATTGAACCTAAATTTTTTTACTAGATGTGAAATAGAAGAAGTGCAAGGGGACAATTTATGAAGGGAATCGTTTTAGCAGGTGGAGCAGGAACTCGTCTTTTTCCACTCACAATGGTAACAAGTAAACAACTTTTGCCTATTTATGACAAGCCAATGATTTATTATCCTCTTAGTACATTGATGTTAGCTGGAATAAAGGATATTTTGATTATCAGTACGCCCGTTGATATTCCGAACTTTGAACGTCTTCTTAGTGATGGCTCACAGTTCGGTGTAAATATACAATACAAAGTACAGCCATCTCCAGACGGTCTTGCACAAGCCTTTATTCTGGGCGAAGAGTTTATCGGGGATGAGAGCTGTGCCATGGTTTTAGGTGATAATATCTTCTATGGGAATGCTTTTTCGAAATTATTGAATACAGCGATAAAAAATACGGAGCAGGGTAACGCTACAATTTTTGGTTATTATGTCGACGATCCTGAACGCTTTGGCATTATGGAGTTTGATGATGAATGGAATATTTTATCTGTTGAAGAGAAACCACTTATTCCTAAGTCTAATTATTGTATTACAGGGCTATACTTCTATCCTAAAGGGGTAGCAGAGAAGGCCAAACGAGTGACGCCCTCGACACGTGGTGAACTTGAAATAACTGCGCTGAATGAGATGTATCTTAATGAGGGAAGACTAAAGGGACAGATTTTAGGTCGTGGATTTGCTTGGCTAGATACAGGCACAATGGACAGTCTCGTAGAGGCCACTATGTTTATTCAGATTACTGAAAAACGTCAAGGGGTAAAAATATCTGCGCCAGAGGAGATTGGTTTCCGCAAGGGTTGGATAAGCAAAGAAAAGTTATTGGATTCTGCGGCAAAATATGGGAACAGTCCATATGGAGAACATTTGAGAAATGTTGCAAATGGTACGCTAAGGTACTAATGTATATGTATTGATACGCAATCATGTGCTTAAATCTGAACAAACGATATATATTATTAGTTAGTCAGCACTGGTTCGTGCTGAAAGTAATAATATGGGCAATTCCTTAGAAAATAAGTTTAAAAGAAGGCATTATAGGATAAATACACATAAAGAAAGGAAAAAATATGCTTACAAATTCAACAATTCTTGTTACTGGTGGAACTGGTTCTTTTGGAAATACATTTGTACCGATGACATTGGAGAAATATAATCCTAAGAAGATAATTATTTATTCGAGAGATGAAATGAAGCAATGGAACATGGCAAAGAGATTTCCGAATGATCCAAGAATCAGATTTTTTATTGGTGATGTTAGAGATAAGGATAGGCTCTACCGTGCGCTTGACGGAGTTGATTATGTTGTGCATGCGGCTGCAACAAAAATTGTTCCCACGGCCGAATATAATCCGTTTGAGTGTATCAAAACAAATATTAACGGAGCCATGAATCTCATTGATGCTTGCATTGATAAGGGGGTAAAAAAACTCGTTGCTCTTTCTACAGATAAAGCAAGTTCTCCGGTAAATCTCTATGGCGCTACAAAACTTTGCTCAGATAAAGTGTTTATTGCTGGTAATTCTTACACTGGTGGACGCACTAAGTTTGCGGTTGTTCGTTATGGTAATGTTATGGGATCTCGTGGGTCTGTTATTCCGTTTTTTATAGAGACGGCTAAGAGTGGCAAGCTTACCATTACAGACAAGCGAATGACTCGTTTTATGATTTCTCTGGAACAGGGGGTAGAGCTTGTCTGGCACGCATTTGAGGATATGGAAGGCGGAGAAATCTATGTTAAAAAGATTCCGTCTATGAACATCTGTGATATTGCTACAGCAGTTGATCCCAATGCAGAGCAGGTCGAGATTGGCATTCGGCCTGGTGAAAAACTTCACGAGCAGATGATTGGCATAGAGGATGACCATTATACATATGAATATCCTGAACACTATAAAATTCTTCCGCAGATTTACGAGTGGGGAGATGGTGACATCACTAAAATGATTAAGGGTGGCAAACCAGTTCCCGAGGGGTTCAGTTATACATCAGATAACAACAAAGAATGGATGACTATTCCGCAACTTCGGGCGTGGATCGAGACGAATAAAGTGAAGATTGGAAGTATATAAGGAAATGGAGGAAGAGATGACAGTAAGGGCCATTATTCAAGCTAGATGCGGTTCTACAAGGTTTCCCTATAAGACTTTTGCAGATATTGATGGAAAACCTCTGCTCTGGCATGTAGTCAACCGATTAAAATATGCAAAGATGATAGATGATATTATTGTTGCAACTACTGCGAATCCTAAAGATGACAAAATAGAGGAATGGTGCAATAGAGAATCTATAAAGTGTTTCCGAGGTAGTGAAGAAGACGTACTTAACAGGTATTACAATGCTGTAGTGGAATTCCCTTCAGACATAATAGTGCGCGTGACTGCAGATGATCCGTTTAAAGAGCCTGAGTTGATAGATAAGGTGATAAAAAAACTGATTGATGAAAAATTGGATTTGGCAACCAATAATTTCCCTCCATCGTTTCCTGAAGGACTTGACTGTGAAGCATTTACATTTGATGTACTGAAATTGATAGAAGAAACTACACGTGATTCCTTCGAAAGAGAACATGTCACTCAATATGTTTATCATAATCCAGATATGTTCAAGATAGGAAATGTAATATCTGAGATACAATTAAGCGCTTATCGTTGGACTATTGATAATACTGAAGATTATGAAATGGTGAAAGCTATCTATGCAAAGAGAGATAAGAAGGCGGAGGGGATTTTGCTGATGGATGAAATACTTAAGATTCTTGAAATGAACCCGGATATTTCTATGATTAATTCTCAAGTCAAGCGCAGCACAATGTATCAGTAATGAAAAGGGGAAGAGAAATGAATCGTATAACGGAAGTTGAAAAGAAATATGTAATGGAGGCTTTGGAGAATGAATTTGAAACATCCAAGAATTCTATCTTCAACAATAGGTTGGAGACCGCTTTTGCAAAGCAGTTCCATGCTAAATTTGCGATTGGTCATTGTAACGGAACAGCTACACTGCATGTCGCGTTAATGGCTTGTGGCGTTGGTCCGGGAGATGAAGTTATAGTTCCTGCGCTTACCATGTCATCTACATCTATTCCGGTAGTCCTTTGTGGAGCGATTCCGGTATTTGCTGATAGTGACATCAATACTTTCGAGATTTCTGCAGACAGTATTGAAAAATGCATTACAGATAAAACAAAAGCAATTATTACTGTTTCACTCTATGGATTGGCACCTGATTATGACAGAATTACAGATCTTTGCAAGAAACATAACATAGCACTGATTGAAGATAATGCGGAATGCTTCCTTGGAACATATAAGGGAAAACTTGTTGGTGAATTTGGGGATTTTGCGAGTTTTAGTTTTCAGGCGAGTAAACATTTGACCACGGGCGAAGGTGGCATGCTTATAACAAATAATGAGGAGCTTGCAGATAAGGCTAGGAAGCTCAATTGTCTTGGTTATGCAGGTGTAAATGCCAGACAGGGGAAAATTACAAGAAATGATATTCAGGATCCGAATTATAGTAGACACATTTCTTTTGGATATAATTATCGTATGTCAGAACTTCAGGCGGCATGTGCTTTAGGACAGTTGGAAAGAGCTGAAGAACTTGTTGAGAGGCGAATCGAAGTTGCACAACTATTTGCTGATGCAGTCACGGATCCGGATGTCGTAAGACCACAGGCTGAACCAGAAGGGTATAAGAATTCATTCTGGACATATAGTATGGTTCTAAATACCACTAACCCGGAGATAGATTGGTATCGATTCCGTGATCTGTTCCAAAAGAATGGTGGGGATGGCTATTATGCGGCGTGGAAGCTTTCCTACAATGAGCCTGCTTTTCAGGATATCCTTCAGCCGATGGATGGCGTATGGCAAAAATATGATACTAACTGCTGCCCGAACGCGGAGTTTTTACAAAAGCGTATGATTCAATTAAAGACGAACTATTGGAATATTGAGGAAGCACAGAAGCAAGCGATGATTCTAAAAAAGACAATAGAAGAGTATAAACAGAATAAATAAATGGAGAGGATAAAGCAGATGGAGTTTAACAAGAATATTAAATTAGGTAATCGTATGATAGGTCCGGATTATCCGACCTATTTCATAGCAGAGATTGGGGGAAACTTTGACGGAAGTCTTGATAAGGCTAAGCGTCTTATTGATGCGGCAAAAGAAGCAGGAGCAGATTGTGCAAAGTTCCAGACTTTCACAGCAGAAACAATAGTTTCTGAAGGAGGGTTTTCGAGGATGACACTCCATGGAGTTCATGGATCTTGGGGACGGACGGTCTCTGACGTATTCAAGGATGTCGAATTCCCTATGGAGTGGCATCAGGAAATTGCTGATTATTGTAAAAGCGTAGATATTGACTTCTCTACTTCTCCGTATTACAAAGAAGCAGTAGATCTCTGTGCAGATATGAATCTTCCATTTATTAAAATTGGCTCTGGCGAAATAACTTGGCTTGAAATGCTGGACTACACTGCTAGCAAAGGTATTCCCGTTATGCTTGCTACTGGTGATGCAACAATGAGTGAAATCGATGAGGCAGTTAGAACTATTGAGAAGACTGGAAATAAAAATTTGGTACTGATGCAGTGTATTACTAACTATCCATCGAAGATTGACAGCGCTAATGTTAACGTGCTTAAAACTTACCAGAATGCTTTTGACTGCCTAACTGGGTATTCTGATCATTCTCCGGGGCATGTGGTTGCTTTGGCATCAGTTGTTCTCGGTGGTCGTGTTATCGAAAAGCATTTTACTCTTAATAAGACGGACAAGGGACCAGACCATCCTCATTCCATGGAGCCGAATGAGTTTAAGTTCATGGTCGATTCTATTCGTGAGGTTGAGCGTGCAATGGGCAGCACTCGCAAGGAAGTTGTAGAGGAAGAAGGTGAGACAGTGTTTGTTCAGCGTCGTTGCCTCTATGCTAAGAAGGATTTGAAGGCGGGGCAGGTTATTACCGCTGATGACATTGATGTCCTTCGTCCAGCGCTTGGTATCCCGCCTAAATATAAGAATACAATAATTGGGAAAAAGATAAATAAAGATATTTCTGCACGAGACCCGATTTTCTGGGAAGATATTTAAAAAGACTAAATGAAGACTTGGCTTGTATGTGTAATACTTTTTTCTCAATTAGTGTATGTACCGCTCGAGTCGATTAAAGGAATGGTGGTTTAATTGATTACAGATAGAGAAACCATAATGGCAATCGTTGATAACGATTGTCTCACGAAATCGGATGTGGCAGTTTTATTGGAGGGAGATGGCTTATTTAGATTTCAAAAAGCAGTGGAGCTTTATCGCCTCGATTTAGTGAAAAAAATAGTGTTTAGCGGGGGTATCGTAGATAGGAAATATGGAAGCTATCCCTTTGAAGACATTAAACCATTCATTCTCAATCAGGGTATTCCGGAAAATGATTTAATTCATGAGGATAAATCACTTCATACGCAACAACAAGCGGTAGAAGTTGTTAAATTGGCAATAGAAAATGGATGGCAAAAACTAGTGTTGGTTGCCTCACATGAACATCAATATCGAGCATATTTGACTTTTCTCCGAGAGGTCTTGGATACCAAGAGTAATTTGATTTTGTATAATGCTCCAGTTAGAAACCTAAAATGGTTTATTGATAGTGGATGGGGCACAAGGTTTGAACGACTATCTGCCGAATTTGCTCGTATAGAGAAGTATTCAAAAATGGGGCATCTTGCGAATGCTAAAGAAGTAGTAGAATATCAGAAATGGAAGGAATCATTATTAGATGAATGAGAGTATTTCTGAAGGTAAAGCAAGAACTATTATGGGCGATAATATTATTGGAGCTAATGAATTACTAAAGATATCGTGGCTGAAGATAGGTGATATTCAATCTATACCAGAAATACCGTTTGCAGAGAAAGAGCTCTTACAGAAAAAAGATGATTATCTACTAATTCTGGCTGTAGGTGTTTTAGCTGATGGCAGGCGACTAACTATTAGGAATCTGCAAAGCTTATTTGGAAAAGATCCCAATGTTAAAGAACCCTGTTTTTATAATCAGGACTGGTACGAAAAGGAGCCGTTCATAGATACTCCTTTAAAGGAAGGCTGGTTTTTGATTAGAAAAAACGTTTATGAAGATAGCAGAGGGGTTTTGCCGACTGAACTACTTAAAACTTACAGTTTCCCATCGGCTATATCGTGTGTTTATGCTTTTTTTGTGGCGTGGTTATCTCGTGGTACTAAGCTTTGGTATCATGATTTCGTTTGGTGTAGTGATACTGATCATAATGGTGATAGAATTTATGTTGGAAAGTATAATGATGTTGATGGAGTGAACCAAAATGGGTTCAGTATTCACAGACATCTTGCGTTAAGATCGTGTTATGGTTGTATTGATTGAAAAATAAATACACTAATGCAGATATTTATACCACTCGGTATAGATGCGAAGTCCATCTTCTAAAGCAGTACGGGGCTTAAAACCATAATCTTCCTCCAACCCTGTCGTATCTGCATACGTTACCGGGACATCCCCAGCTTGCATAGGTACCAGTTTCATATGTGCTTCGAAGTCATAGTCCTCAGGCAGAACACCGGCACGCACCAGTTCCTGCTGAAGTATCTTGACAAAATCCAGCAGGTTTTCGGGATGGCTGTTTCCGATATTATACAAAGCATAGGGAGGTATGGGCAGACCATCATCTCCCTTTTCTCTTTTGGGCGCACCTTGCATTACGCGCTCTATTCCTTCGACTATATCGTCGATGTATGTGAAGTCGCGTTGGCAGTTGCCGTAGTTAAATATTTTTATGGTCTCTCCTTTGATCAGCTTCTCGGTAAAACTGAAATATGCCATGTCAGGACGGCCGGCGGGACCATAAACGGTAAAGAAGCGCAGACCGGTAGACGGTATATTATAGAGCTTGCTGTATGAATGTGCCAGGAGTTCATCGCTTTTTTTGGTAGCTGCATAGAGTGACACGGGATTGTCTACCTTGTCATCGGTGCTGTATGGTACTTTTGCGTTGGTACCGTATACGGATGAGGACGAGGCATATACAAGGTGTTCTACACCCTTTGCGCCGTCATCATAGGAGTGGCGGCATGCTTCGAGGATATTGAAAAAACCAATGATATTTGACTGTATATATACGTCGGGATTGGTAATGGAGTAGCGTACGCCGGCCTGAGCAGCGAGATTTACCACAATGTCGGGCTTGAAGCACGAGAATACGTCTTCCACGGTTGCTTTGTCAGATATATCTCCCTTGATAAAGCAGTACTTTACTGTAGGGTTGGCCGCTGCGAGTTTGTTGATCTCGTTGAGCCTCCACTCCTTGAGGCTGACGTCATAATAGTCGTTCATATTGTCCAGACCGACGATGGTTATATCGGTCTGCTTTCTGATCAGGTCCATGACAAGGAAGCCGCCGATAAAGCCTGCGGAGCCGGTGACTAATATGGTCTTTCCTTTCAGTTCTATGTGCTGCTTCTGGTTCATTTCGTGATTCTCCTAATCTCTCTTGAATATATCTCTGGTATATACTTTGTCTGCGACGTCGTCCAGGCAGGAATCGTATCTGTTGGCGATGATGGCCTGACTCTTTTTCTTGAATTTCTTCAGATCGTTTACTACCTCGGAGCCGAAGAACAGCTCGCCGTTTTTCAATGTGGGCTCGTAGATGATGACCTTCGCGCCCTTCGCCTTTATGCGCTTCATCACGCCCTGAATGGACGACTGGCGGAAGTTGTCCGAGTTGCTCTTCATGGTCAGGCGATAAACGCCGACGACGGTTTCTTTTTCTTTGCTGGGATCCCACTCACTGTTGGCTTCATAAGCGCCGGCCAGCTCCAGAACCCTGTCGGCGATAAAGTCTTTTCTGGTCCTGTTGCTGTCGACTATGGCGGACATCATGTTCTGCGGAACATCAGCGAAGTTTGCGAGCAGC
>JAEEGL011871901.1_pt1 | contig 30541 bp, 30 predicted proteins | sample 9134231 | NCBI WGS metagenome assembly JAEEGL01 (sample SAMN16246548, study PRJNA631951) | gut metagenome | biome: gut microbiome; feature: rumen; material: fiber-attached | host: Bos | place: Iran: Karaj | collected 2018-10 | reverse complement strand
TACGAGAAAGCCATTGCAGCAGCAGGCGGCATTGATTTGTTTATGGGTGGTATAGGTCCTGACGGCCATATCGCTTTTAATGAGCCAGGTTCAAGCCTCTCCAGCCGCACCCGTCAGAAAACTCTGACCACAGATACAGTGATTGCCAATAGTCGTTTCTTCAATAATGATGTCAACCAAGTTCCCAAGACCGCTCTGACCGTAGGTGTCGGTACAGTGATGGACGCCAAGCAGGTTATGATCATGGTGAATGGCCATAATAAAGCACGCGCACTTCGTCATGGTGTAGAGGAGCCTGTCAATCACATGTGGACAATCAGCTGTTTGCAGCAACATCCCCATGCCATTATCGTCTGTGATGAAGATGCCACCGACGAGTTGAAACATGGTACTTATAAGTATTTCAGGGATATTGAGAAGGATAACCTTTTGTAAACGAATAAAGGTTTCTGATTGCACAGGTGGTCGCATAGCGATGCAGTTCGATACTGCCAGTCAGAACAATTAATCAAAGTTTAGTATGAAAACAGCATTAATTACTGGAATTACAGGCCAGGACGGAAGTTACTTGGCTGAGTTCTTGTTGGAAAAAGGATACGACGTACATGGAACCATCCGTCGCAGCAGCGTGGACTTCCGTGAACGTATAGCACACTTGGAGGGTACACCCCATTTCCATCTGCATTATGCAGACTTAGGCGATTCAATGAGTGTGCTGGGCGTAATCGGTAAGGTGCGTCCGGACGAGATATATAACCTGGCAGCACAGAGCCATGTGCAAGTCAGTTTCGACTCTCCTGAATTTACTGCTGATGTTGATGCTGTAGGCGTGTTGCGCATCCTCGAGGCTGTTCGTCAACTAGGTATGACTGAGAATTGCCGTATTTATCAGGCAAGTACAAGCGAACTTTATGGCAAGGTAGAAGAAGTTCCCCAGAACGAAAACACCCCCTTCCATCCCTATAGCCCCTATGCCGTTGCCAAGCAGTACGGCTTCTGGATTGTCAAGGAGTATCGCGAGGCCTATGGCATGTACTGCTGCTCCGGCATCCTCTTCAACCACGAGAGCGAGCGTCGTGGCGAAACCTTCGTCACCCGCAAGATCACCCTTGCCGCAGCCCGCATCTCCCAGGGCCTGCAGGATTGTCTCTACCTTGGCAATATGGACTCCCTGCGCGACTGGGGCTATGCCAAGGACTATGTAGAGTGCATGTGGCTCATCCTCCAGCAAGACACCCCCGAAGACTTCGTCATCGCCACCGGTGTGCAGCACTCCGTCCGCGAGTTCACCGAAATCGCCTTCCGTCACGCCGGCATCACCCTCCGTTTCGAGGGCGAAGGTATCAATGAAGTAGGTATCGTCGATAGCATCGACGAAAGTAAGCCGTCAGCCGTAAGCGGTAAGCTGAAACCCGGCGACGTAGTCGTAAGGGTTTCCGAAGACTTCTACCGTCCTACCGACGTTGTCAACCTCTGGGGTGATCCCACCAAAGCCAAGGCCAAGTTAAAGTGGAATCCCAATAAAACCAGCTTCGAAGAATTGGTTAAGTTGATGGTAGAACATGACATTGCGAAGGTTGCCGCAGAAGGCGCTGCAGCGAAAGTAAGAACTAATCTTGCAGAATATCTTGAAAAAGGAATTGTCAAATAAAATAGAACATGATATAAATTTGTAGGATATCTAAGTTGTCAATTTTGACGTATTGTGCGTGGGAAAGTGAAACCTTTCTTTGCAGAGAAAAACGTACCGAAGAAACGATTAGCGTTCGTTCAAAAAATAAGAGTTATTGTATAATCTATTGAGACCTGCAAGATGTGTGGTGTATCCACACTGGAATATTTTAAGAAATTCTTCAAGGCAATCATACAGGGAAGAACAGATTACGAGCGCTCCAGCTCTGTTGGCTTGCTACCATAGGGACGCAAGAACCTGTTGCCAATGACCATTGGCATTAAAAAATTAAAAAGTTTATTTTTGTTTAGAAGTGTCAGGTGGTCAAAACTGCCCTAAACGGCTGTTTTTAAGCTTGGACGTCAAAATTGACAGTTTACTGCTTACATTAATGACCTGTTTTCCGATTTAGGAAGATACATAGAGAAATAATCTGTGTCTGAGTAGTTTATCAAAGTAAATTATTTATATGAAAAAAATATTAGTAACTCAAACATCAATGCCTCCTTTTGAGGAATATGTTGATGAGATTAAAGATATATGGGAGAGTCATTGGCTTACAAATATGGGGCCGAAACATAATCTTCTGGAAGAAAAGCTAAAAAAGTTTTTAAGTGTTGATCATATCTCGCTATTTACAAATGGACATAATGCATTAGAACTTTGTCTTCAGGCAATGAACCTTAGTGGCGAGGTTATTACAACACCATTTACATTTGCATCTACTACTCATGCTATAGTTAGAAACCATTTAGAGCCTGTTTTTTGCGATATTGATCCAAATGATTATTGTATAGACGTTAATAAAATAGAGGCTCTTATCACAGATCGCACAAGCGCGATTGTTCCTGTTCATGTATATGGTAATGTTTGTAATGTGGGCGCTATTGAATCCATAGCAAAGAAATATGGCCTTAAGGTGATATATGATGCAGCTCATACATTCGGTGTAAGATACAAAGGAAAAGGAATTGGAGATTTTGGAGATGCATCTATGTTTAGTTTCCATGCCACTAAGGTGTATAATACTATTGAAGGAGGTGCTGTTTGTTATCATGATGAAGCCTTAGGTCGCGAGTTATACAAATTACGTGATTTTGGCATCAAAGATGCAGAAACTATTGATGGGGTAGGCTCCAATGCCAAAATGAATGAGTTTGTTGCAGCAATGGGCCTATGTAATCTCCGACATGTAGATGAAGAAATTGCTAAGCGTAAAAAGGTTGTTGAGTATTATCGTGATCAACTTGAAGGTGTTGATGGGTTACAGCTACCACCTATTCAAGACAATGTTCAATCCAACTATGCATATTTCCCCATCGTGATAGATGAAAAGAAATTTGGCGCAACCCGTAATGAGATATTTGAAAATCTTGCTAAACAGAATATTCATGCACGCAAATATTTCTATCCACTGACTAGCTCATTTGATTGTTTCCATGGAAAATATGATATACATAAAACTCCTATTGCTGTTCATATTAGTAAGCGTGTTTTAACTATTCCACTTTATGCAGACTTAAATAAAGAGGATGTAATAAGAATATCAGGAGTTATATTATCATCACAAAGATAAAATGACGGGAACAAATAAAGCTTTAAATAATAAAAGAATCGCAAAAAACACGATGCTATTATACATTAGAATGTTATTTCTAATGTTGATAGGGTTATTTACCTCAAGAGTAATTCTTGATTCTTTGGGTGTTGAGGATTATGGCATTTATAATGTGGTCGGTGGTGTTGTTTCTATGTTTACAATGATTAGCGGAGCCCTTTCTGCATCCATTAGTCGTTTTATAACCTATGAGCTAGGAACAGGCAATATGGAGAAAATGAATATCATTTTTTCTTCCTCTATCACAATCCAACTATTATTATCATTAATATTTATTATATTTGCTGAAACTATTGGGTTGTGGTTTGTTAATTCAAAATTGGTTATAGATCCTTCAAGAATGATAGCGGCTAATTGGGTTTATCAGTTCTCTATTTTTACTTTTGTAATTAATTTAATCAGCCTACCATATAATGCCGAAATAATTGCTCATGAAAAGATGTCAGTTTTTGCTTATATTTCAATTATTGATGGTGCTGGTAAACTATTAGTAGCATGGCTTATATCATTAACTAATAGTGATAAACTAATATTGTATGGATTTCTTATTCTTCTTATATCAATTGCGGTAAGAATCATTTATGGAATTTACTGTAAAAAAGCATTTAAGGAATGCTCATATAAGTTTGTTCTTGACAAATTAATACTAAAAAGGATGTTTAATTTTGCTGGATGGAATATGATAGGGGCTACATCAGCAGTATGTCGAGATCATGGAGGAAATATTGTTATAAATCTTTTTTGCGGAACTGCTGTAAATGGAGCAAGAGCCATAGCCGTACAAGTTAGCACTATTGTTCAAAATTTTGTTAGCAACTTTCAAACGGCTATTAATCCTCAAATTATAAAGAGCTATGCATCAGGGGATACTAATTATATGATGGATTTAGTATTTAGAGGTGCGAGATTCTCCTATTATATTTTATTTGTTTTAGTATTACCTATTCTTATAAACACGGACTTTATTTTAGATTTGTGGTTAAAAGAGGTCCCTCCCCATACCTCTAATTTCCTTCGATTGGTATTACTGTTTTCGCTTGCCGAATCTTTGTCAGGCCCCCTTATGACAGCAATGTATGCTACAGAAAAAATACGCAATTACCAAATAGTAGTGGGCTTTATACAATTCATTAATTTGCCAATTTCTTATTTATTTCTATATTGGGGATATTCAAGCGAATCTGTTTTTATTATTGCGATTATTCTTTCACTAGTGGCATTAGCTGTTAGACTTGTTATGCTAAAGCCTTTGGTATCATTGTCCATAACTGCTTTTTTTGTAAAGGTGCTGATAAATGTTTCTTTTGTTACTTTACTTTCATGCGCATTGCCCTTGATGTTGTTTTATTATATAGAGCCTTCATGGTTTCAATTTTTGATTACTTCATTAGCTAGTCTTATAGGTTCAGCTCTGTTCATTCTGTTTGTAGGGTGTAGCGAAAAAGAAAGAGCCCCCATATATAACTATGCTCGGAGAATGGTAAGTATATGTAAGTCATTCTGTTTATATGAGAAATAATATCTTACCTGAAGATTGTTGCGGTTGTACTGCATGCGCATCTGTTTGTACACATGATGCAATAAAAATGACTCCTGATTCTTTCGGATTCTATTATCCTTCAATAAATACCTCAAAATGTGTAAATTGTGGATTGTGTGATAATGTTTGTCAATTTAATGACAACTATGACAAATCTCTAAATCTAGAAGAGCCAATTGCTTATGCAGCCCGCCACAAAAATGATAATGAGGTGTTGGAATCACGGTCTGGTGCGGCATTTGTTGCAATCAGTGACTATATTATAGATAAAGGTGGAATTGTTTATGGAGCTGGATATAAAGACCATTTCCGAGTTTGTCATAAACGGGCAGTTACAAAATATGAGCGAGACGAGTTCCGGGGTAGTAAGTATGTCCAAAGCGATTTAATAGGGGTTTTTGGTCAAGTGAAAAATGATTTAAAAAATGGTTATACAGTTCTTTTTTCTGGAACACCTTGCCAAACATCTGCATTACGATCTTTTGTCGGCAAAAACAATCAAGATGACCTTATATTAATTGATATTGTTTGCCATGGTGTGCCAAGCCCAAATATTTGGCGAGATTATCTTGCTCATGTTGAATCTAAGCATAAATCCAAAATAATTCAAGTTAACTTTAGAGATAAGAAAAGATTCGGATGGAAAAATCACAAAGAATCTTTTGTGTTGGATAGCGGAGCTTATATTGCCGATAATTTATATACAGAGTTGTTCTATAAAAATATAATTTTAAGAAAAAGCTGTAGTAATTGTCATTTTACCAATCTAAAAAGACCTAGTGATATAACTCTTGCTGACTTTTGGGGATGGGAAAAGGCAGTCCCTGATATGAATGTTGATGACAAGGGTATAAGTCTTGTGCTCATAAATACAAACAAAGGAGTATCTGTTTTTAATTCGGTGAAGCACAACATGAATATTAGGGATATTGACATCCATCAATGTCAACAAGCTAGATTTACAACACCAGCGATGATCCATCCATTAATGGATGTATTTGAAAAGAATTATGCCGAATTGGGTTTTGAGCCTGTTCTTCATAAGTTCTTTTATCCATCTTTTATTAGAAAATGCATAAATAGAATCAAGTATGGGAGAAAGACTATATAAGAAGGTTAGAATAATATCATTTCAAAATGCTCATAATTTTGGTGCTGTTTTGCAAGCATATGGATTGCAGCAGGTTATAAAGACATTTGGTTACGGTGATGTGATGTTTATCAATTACAATCCAAAATACCTTAGCGATAGGTATAATCCCACATCTCGAAAGTATTTGGAGGTTCATTCCTTTAAAGAGTTTTTCTTTCAATGTATATATTATCCATTTTTCTATATTAGTTCCCTGAGGCGTAACTATAAGTTTAGACGCTCGATAGGTCAATTGTTAAATCAAACAGATAAAAATGTCTTTAACGAGAAAGGCCTTAATAATGAAGAAGCAGATGTCCTGATATGTGGTAGTGATCAAATATGGAATCCGGGTATTACGGGGGAAATTGATCCGGTCTTTCTTGGAAAAGGAAATTATAAATATTTGGGTTATGCAATATCATATGCTCCTAGTACAGAATTATCTTCACTAACAGAAGACAGGGCTAAAAGGATTTCTACCCAGCTATGCCATTTTAAATATCTAAGTGTTAGAGAAGCCCCAATCAAAGAAGTTCTTAAAAAATATACAGATAGGGAAATTGCAGTATGTGTGGATCCTACAATTTTGTGCGGATTTGACAGTTTTAATTCGATAGCCTCCCCTCGAATGGTTAAGAATAATTATATTTTGGTATATGCATATGACCCCCAATCAGAGATTATAAGAAAAATGATTGAAAGCATCCCTGGTTTTCAAAACTATTCAATACAAACAATATTGCTTGGACCTAAAAACTTAAATAATTACTTCAATCGAAAAATCCATTCTGCGATATATGTTCAAGATTTTTTATCTTTCTTTAAGTATGCAAGCTTTGTAATTACAGATTCTTTTCATGGTTTAGCATTCTCACTGCTTTTTGAGAAAAACTTTAATGTGTCTTATTATAAAGGTAAAAGTTTAAGACCACAGGCATTGCTCAATGAATTGAATTTAGAGGATAGGTTAGTAAGCAATGTTGAACATATTCGATGGGATAGTCTGGATTATTCTATTATTAATAGGAGAATTAGTATAATAAGAGAAGAGTCACGGAATTATTTATTAAAATCTTTAGAAGGGTGAAGTCGAAAATAGTACATATAGTTACGGATGATAAGTTTATCGATGGTGCTATTTCTTTATTTGAAAGTGATACTCGAGTTTTTAATTCATATTTCATTATAGGAGATGAACGTCCTTTCAAATACATTAAAAGTGGATTGGTTAATTATATTTCTGTAAAAGGTGCATTAGATACAATAAATAGTTGTGATGCTGTGATTATTCATTCTCTCCCAGCCGTCCCTTTGAGTTTAATTGAAAAAATCAACAAAAATGTAGAAGTGGTGTGGTTCGCATGGGGGTATGATTTATATGAAAAACCATTTGATATCGTTAACTTGGATTTGTATGGTCCAGAAACAAAAAAAATAGCCAAACGGTTTCGACTCAGCGATTTACTTGGCTGGAAATCGTTATATAAAAGAATAATCGTTAAAATATTTCTTGCTAGAGCATTAAAAAGAATTAATTTCTTTTCCGGTGTTTTCCCTTATGAATTCGAAATGGTAAGAAGATCTTGTAAATCGTTCGAGGCTCAAGAACTGGATTTTTACTATGGATCAACCGATTTTTTTGTACCAGAAATACCCTCTAAAGAAATTACCCATGGGAAAAAGAATATAATAATCAATAATTCTGGAAATTCTACTGGCAATCATCTTGATGTTATAAAAGCTCTTTCGGCTGTTGAGATAGATACGGGAGCGAAAATAATACTGCCACTTAGTTATGGGGCTTCATCAGAATATGCAAGTTATGTGGAAAATGCCGCCGAAAAATTAGCCCCAGGTCGAGTTATTTCATTAAAGGCTTATATGCCATTAGCCGACTACATTAATTTGGTGTCTAACTGTCGAACTGCAGTGTTCGCACATGAACGTCAACAGGCTTCAGATAATATTTTTATGCAATTATTATATGGAGCGAGAGTATATATGTCGGAAACCTCCGAAGCATATACTTATCTTAAGAGTATTGGTTTAAAGATATATTCACTACAAAGGGATCTTAGCTTATTTAATGTAGAAATGACAGATGAAGATATCTTAAATAATAGATCAGTATTGTCAAATCATTATTCATCTTCAAAATTAGTTGAACGTGTTAGGACAATTAATTCTACAATCTTAGGTTTAAAAATATAAAAAGATTAAAGAGATTCCTTCATTCTTTGATTATATTAGTATAGAAAATGAAAAAAGTCTGTACGTTGTTAATAAATAAAAAGGTGTTTTATGCTTTTGTTTCTTTGTGGATTATAGCACAGGTATTTTTAATTTGGATTCTGTGGACCCCAGATTGGATTTCTGACCCCGGTTTGTATCAGTATTATGCGACTCAATGCGTAAATAACGGGTGTTTATATCCAAGTTATGAGAATTACTATGACGAATTTGTTTTTGCACCAGGGTGGGTAAATATGCTTGCTGTTGTCTATTTAATAACAGGATCTTTTAGAGCCGTTCCTTATCTTCTGATAATAGTTAATGTGCTGAATCTGCTCTTTATTATGAAGATTTGCAAATTTGTCACTTCAAATATATATGTTTATTATGCATTGGGGTATATATATATATCAATAGGTGTTAATCTTTTCTCTCATATACAACCGTATTCTGAATATTTTTTTGTGTTGTTAACAAATATTGCGTTATATTTGTCATTTAAAAAGAAATTACTATATTACATTGTAAGCGGATTTCTTATTGCTCTTGCTATTTGGGTTAGACCATTAGCGTATTCATGGATAATAGCTATATTATATTTAGGTCTATTTTATCATAAGAGTATAAAGTTGTGCTCATTTTTCATTGCGGGGGTATTTGCAACTTGCATAATAATAGGCTATTCTACTCATAGAAATTTTCCCGATTTTATGTTTCAAGCATCTACGGGGGGGGGTAATATGATAATGGGTGCAGATGATACTGCCACAGGAGGCTACAATCCTATTCCGAGACAGAAAGGTGGTAGAGCTTATATACCAAGGGAGTATTCGGAAAAAGATTCCATACCAGTAATTAGTGCAGTTACAAGGAGATATGAAAAACTTACATCTAGTGATTTCTCTTACAAGCAGAGCGATAGTATTTACACAGCAAAGTCAATAGAATGGATAAAAGAAAACCCTTTAAAATGGACCTTGTTATTTTTACCCAAATTAAATATACTATTATTTAACGGATCCCTTTTTTTTGTACCTTATAAAATTGGTGAATACAAAGTTGTAGGAATGGTCTTTAATATACTAAATTTGTGGCAACTATGGTTGTTGCGTTTATGTTGTTTCATATCGTTAATAGGCTTATTTATGGGAATGGGAAAGAAGGAAATTGTCTTATTAATCCCTGTGGTTTTATCTATTGGAATGACAATTATTTGTGTTTCTGCAACAAGATATAATTATATATTTCTTTTTTTGTTAACGCTTTTCTCTTTAATATCTTTAGGGAAGATTGTTAATTATGTAAAAAGGTCAAACATACATCATTGCTCCAAAAATGATTAAAAGTATTGCGTTGCTTCTCCGTCCTCATCAATGGCTAAAGAATGCTTTTGTATTCCTACCATTATTCTTTGGAGGAAAAATGTTAATGAATGAATATCTTATACCAAGTATTATGATATTCTTTGCATTTGGTATGGCTGCCAGTGGTATCTATTGCTTTAATGATATCTATGATGTTGAGGCTGACAAACTGCATCCCGAGAAATGCAAACGACCAATAGCAAGCGGCGCTATCAGTGAGGCCTCGGGTTATGTATTGATGGTTTTTTGCATTATTTCAGCTCTTGTTATTACCATGTCCTTTCCATGGGAAGTTGGGGGGGGCAGGATTTATGTAAGTAGCATAATTATACTATATGTATTAATGAATATCGCCTACTGCATGATACTTAAGCAGCTTGCAATAATTGATGTATTTATAATTGCAGTTGGCTTCGTCTTGAGGGTTTTTGCGGGTGGTTTCGCTACAGGCATATATTTGTCTCATTGGATTATTTTGATGACATTCCTGCTTGCTCTCTTCTTAGCTTTTGCAAAACGTAGGGATGATGTTGTGATGTATGAGAATACCGGCTTAAAGGCTCGGAAGAATGTAAATCGCTATAACGTGGATTTTATGAATCAGGCGATAGCAATTATTGGGAGTATCACAATGGTGTGTTATATAATGTATACAGTATCACCAGAAGTAACAGCTCGGTTTAATAGTTCATACGTCTATATGACGGTAGTTTTTGTGTTAGCAGGCATCATACGATATATGCAGATAACGATAGTTGACGTGAAAAGTGGTAGCCCGACAAAAGTCTTGATGAAGGATCGTTTTATCCAGTTATGTGTTCTAGGGTGGTGCCTATCTTTCGCATTTATAATTTACGCATAATTCAAAATGGGAAATATGAATAACATTCTGATGATCTTAGGAAGCGTATTGCTTAATGCAATAGCACAGTTGTTAATCAGAAAGGGCATGCTTTGTATAGGGGCTGTAGGTGTAACTAATTTTATTGAAAACATTTGGGCTATGGTCACGAATTTGTGGCTATGGGGAGCGATGGCATGCTATGCAGTCAGCATATTAATGTGGATGTCAGTACTATCAAAGGTAGAGGTCAGCTTTGCATATCCTTTCCTTAGTATTGGTTATATCTTTGCCGCAGTGTTTGGTTATATGCTTTTCAACGAGGATCTGTCTATGACCAGAATCCTCGGAATAATCGTTATTTGTATTGGTGTCATCTTAATATCTCGTAGCTGATATGAAATATTTGATTTTCGGTGGAAATGGTTTTGTTGGTAGATACTTGGCCAATAAATTGATAGAGCGGGATAAGGATGTCTTAGTATTAGATATCCTACCTGAACTCGATAAGAGAATAGACAATAAATGCTCTTTCATTTCATTGGATATTCGTGATAAGGCAAAACTGGAGTCGCTTGATATTCAAAAAGATGATATCCTGATTAATCTGGCTGCAAACCAGTATCATACCAAGGTGCCTCGTGACAGATATAATTTTTTCTTCGAGACCAACACAACAGCAACCAAGAATATCCTTGAGGTGGCATTACTGAAAGGCTGCATGAACTATATCATGTTCACTACCGATATGACCTATGGTAAACCACAATATTTACCTGTTGATACGCTACACCCCCAGAACCCTTTTGGACCCTATGGACAAAGCAAAAAGGTTTGTGAGAAATTTGTAGAGAATATAGGGAGAAAGGAATGAATATTACCATCTTCCGTCCAAGAATGATAAATGGTCCAGGCAGATTGGGCATATTGATAAAGTTGTTTAAACTGATAGATTGGAATCTTCCAGTTCCAACCATTGGTAATGGCAAGAATCATTATCAGATGATATCTGTCTTCGATTGTGTTGATGCTATACTATGTGCTATAGAAAAAGGAATTCCAAATAAGGAATATAATCTTGGCTCCAAGGATTCCCCTAATATAACCACGTTGCTGAAAGGTGTTGTTAAATCAGCAGGATCCCATTCAATTGTTATCCATACTCCAGGTAAGTTGGTGAAGTGGGCACTTGGTATCTTGGATAACATCGGACTAACAATTATGTATCCAGAACAGTTTATGATAGCTGATGAGGAATATGTCCTCGACATATCAGAGACGGAAAAGGATCTTGGATGGAGTCCCAAATACAATGATGAAGATATGTTGAAGGAAGCGTATCGTATATATAGGGAGGGTTAATAATGAGATATTTGCTGCTTTTCTTAATATATATCGTATGTATAGCGGCGCTGGTTGCTTCGGATATGGTCCTTCATTGGACAGGTTGGAAGACAATTCTAGTATGTGCTATATCGATTTTGATAGTTATACCTTCTACATATAAGTTGGGCTTAAGAAGATGAAACTTTGTAAATGAATCAGTTTATTAGATTTTGTCTGGTTGGCGTATCTAACACATTACTTTCATATATCATCTATGTCGGTTGTATATATATTGGCATACACTATATATTAGCAAATGCTATTGGTTTCTTTGTTAGTGTTCTAAATGCTTATTATTGGAGTAATCGATATGTGTTTGTTAAGCAAGAAGGTGATCAGAGAAATCATTTTTATGCATTGCTGAAGACATATATAACATATGGTAGCTCTGAACTTCTTATAGCTAGTATGCTACTATATCTATTTGTTGAGATGTGTGGCATAAATGAGTATTTTGCACAGTTATTATGCTTAATAGTGACAGTTCCAATGAACTTTCTCTTGAATAAGTATTGGTCTTTCGCTAAAGAGTAAATTTATAATGAGAAATGTCGCTGTATTTGATTTTGATGGGACGCTAACAAAAAAGGATTCATTTTTGGAGTTCATTAAGTTCGCGTGTGGTACATGGCAGTTCTATATTGGATTCTTTCTTTATTCACCAGTTCTTAGTCTAATGAAGTTGCATTTATATCCAAACTGGAAAGTAAAGCAGATGATTTTTAGCTATTTCTTTAAAGGCATGGAATACAGGCGATTTCAAGAATTTGGAAGACAGTTCGCTAATGAAATAGAATCATTTCGTAGAGAAAAGATAATTGGGAAACTAAACGCGCATATTGATAACGGAGATACCGTATATGTAATTAGTGCTAGCATTGATGAATGGGTACGCCCATGGTGCGAGCAATTAGGAGTAGCTAATGTCTTGGGAACTAAAATTGAGGTATCTTCAAAAGGTAATATTACAGGAAAGTTTCTAACTAAAAATTGTTATGGCCAGGAAAAGGTAAACAGACTGTTGAAGGAGGAGCCTAGCAGAAAAGATTATTATCTTTATGCTTATGGTGATAGCAGGGGTGATAAAGAAATGTTGGATTTCTCAGATGTAAAAACTAAGATTCGGAATTTTCATTAAGACAGTTTTTCAATAATTAAAATAAACAAATGTAAATTTTATTAGATATTGTAATGATTAACGTTGGAATTGTTGGATGTGGCTTCGTAGGTGGAGCCCTTAAAGATTGGTTGGAACATAATAATCCAGAATGTAAATTGTTTATTAGTGATCCTCCTAAGGGATATAATGACGATTTGAGTAAAATCGATATTGCTTTTCTGCAGATACATGTCCCAACAGAGGATGATGGTACACAGGATTTGACTCTCATGAAAGAGCTTATTTCAAATCTACCAGATGTGCCTGTTTTTGTTCGTACAACAATTCTGCCTGGTACTAGCGATAGGCTTTCTCGCGAGACAGGGCATAAGGTGCACTATATGCCAGAGTTTTTGACTGAGCGTACACATATTGAAGATTTCAAGAAGCAGACAATGGTGTTCACCGGGGCTCATGATTTGTTGACAAAGATCTTTGTTGGCAAAAAGTTCACTGTTATGTCTCCACTAGAGGCTGAGTTGACCAAGTATATGCATAATGTATTTGGCGCTTATAAGGTGACATATTTTAACGCTTGTCGTGAATACTGTGAGCAGATGGGTGCTGACTGGCGTAAAGTACATACAGGCGTCCTTCTTTCTGGTTATATCAACGATACCCATACCTATGTTCCTGGTCCTGATGGTAAGTTCGGATATGGTGGTAAGTGCTTTCCAAAGGATGTTAATGCGTTTGCAAAGATGACAGAGGGTACACCTCTCGGAACACTCTTGGAACATCTCCATGAGTTGAATGTTCATTTCCGTGGGGTAGAGGAGCATATATGACTTGATAAGGATGGGTATAATATACTCTCGGCAACTTTGTTGGAAAAAATATTAGATACTCGTTAAAAACAGACAGAAAGTTTTGAACTAAAAACAAAAGGTAGAGGGTTATGAAATTAGTTATTAATGTAAAGCAAACACAGGCGTAATCTATGGTACTCAGATGTTTATATTTTACACAGCAGCAACTTGTTAAGAATGATGGCGCTTCAGACAAAGCGACTGCACAAAATGATGCAATTAACAAAATAGGAATAGAATCTCATCTAGCTCATGTTGTCCCAAATACTGAGGTGGGATGGAAATTATTTATCGATGACAAAGTTGTAGCAAATGTAAAAAAATATAAGTTACTGTATAATCAGATAGTAGAATATATTGAACATCACCGAATACAATTGATATATATACGCTATTCTGTTAATTCTAGCTTTCATTATATTACTTTTCTTAAGAAAGTCGCAAAACTTGGTGTGAAAATATACTTGGAGATTCCGACATATCCATATGATGGAGAATTAAAGTGCTCATCAATTAAACCGTTTATCAAGAAATATCTTGAGCGTCTTTATCGCAATATGTGGAAAGGGTGCGTATACAGAATCGTAACGTCATCAACAGCGGCTGTGATTTATGGAATACCAACTATAACAATATCGAATGCGCCGGCGCATGATCTGCCTGTTAAAAAGTCACTTCCTATAGAGGGTAGGATTAATATGATAGCTGTTGCTAATTTAGCTTTCTGGCATGGCTATGATCGTATTATACGTGGATTAGCCCAGTATTATAAATCAAATCCAGAATTGAATGTTTATTTAACTATAGCAGGAGTCGGAAATGTTACGGTCTATAATGACTTAAAAACGCTTACAGAAGAATTGCAACTCAATAATTTTGTGAGGTTTGTTGGATCAAAAAGTAATGAGGAACTTGATTCATATTTTGATAATGCACATTTGGCTATTGGATGCTTAGGTTGCCATCGCAAAAATATAATTGAGGTCAAATCTCTGAAGAATGTTGAATATGCGATGAGGGGTATACCTATGGTCTATTCGGAAAATAATACAGATTTTGATGGAAAGGTATATGTGTTAAAAGTACCTGCTGATGATTCCAATATTGATATTAAGTTCTTATGTGATTTTGTTGTGGGGTTAAATATGACACCCTTAGATATCCATAATTCTGTAGAGAATTTTACTTGGGATGTTCAGATGAGAAAAGTCTTTGCGGAATGGCTATGAGAGCAAAGATTTTTTTGCTTGGATATAAAGCGTCCTGTGCTCCCTATTTTCATCGGATGGTATAATGGGCTCTTAATAATATTTTAGAATAGTATTTGGGAATGAAGATACTTGAATTAAATTCTTTAACTGTTGGAAGTACAGGAAAGATTATGATTATGACTGCCGAAGCAGCTAGAAAGCGAGGGCATCAAGTCATGACAGCAGCAGCCAAGAGTAGAACTAATAGCGGATACAAGTCACCAGATCATATTGAAATAGGTGATATCTTAACTCGAAATGTTAGCTTACTACTTGCTTATTATACAGGGTTTAGTGGCTGTTTTAATTATATCGCCACAAAATTGTTCCTAAAAAAGGTTGATAAGTTTAATCCAGATTTAATTCATTTGCATAATCTTCATTCGGAATATATTAATATTCCCCTATTATTTTATTATATAAAAAAACATCATATACCAGTTGTATGGACATTACACGATTGTTGGGCGTTTACAGGAAGTTGTGCACATTTTACTTTTGCGAAGTGCAACCAATGGAAAACTTCTTGTGAAAAATGTAAAGAGTATAGATTATATCCTAGTAGTCATTGGGATAATTCAAGAAAGATGCATAAGTTGAAAAAACAATGGTTTTGGGGAGTTAAGGATATGACTATAGTAACACCATCTAGGTGGTTAGCCGACAGTGTTAAGGATTCTTTCCTTGGACATTATAATGTCAAGGTAATAAATAATGGAATAAATACAGATCTTTTCCGACCCGTAGAGTCGAATATACTTATCAAATATGGATGTGACGGGAAAAAGATCGTTCTGGGTGTTGCATTTGGATGGAATGCACGAAAAGGACTTGATATTTTTGTCGCTCTTGCAAGAGAACTTCCCTCAGATTATCAGGTTGTGATGGTCGGTACAGATGATAATATTGACAAAAAGTTACCACAAAATATTATATCAATTCATCGAACAAAAGACCAACAAGAGTTGTGTGAACTTTATTCTTCTGCATCAGTGTTTGTTAATCCAACACTTGAAGACACCTACCCTACAACTAATCTTGAGGCAATATCATGTGGTACCCCTGTTGTAACTTTTAAAACTGGTGGGAGCCCAGAGGCAGTTACACCAGAAACTGGTGAAGTTGTGGAATGTGGTGATATTGAAGGTCTTGTTATTGCAGTTAAGAAGATAGCTCAACTTGACTTGTCAAAGCAGTGTCGGCAGAGAGCAGTCGCTTACATGGATAGCAATATGGTATATACTAATTATGTGGATTTGTTTGAAGCTCATATGTAGTGTTTTAATTGGCTTTTTGTTACCTGCTTTGTATAGCTTAATTGCGTTGCACATTAATTAAAGATGATACACTTTATCCCCAAAGAATACAATATTAGGCAATTATGGAGGCCAGTTATCATTTTATTCTTGTTGATATACTTAACAAGTAGTTATATCGTTGTTTACAATGTATATAACACCCTTTTTAGTGTTGCATTACTGGCATGTGTTTTTGCCCTCTGTTTTAGGGTAAGGGCAAAAGGATATAAACAATCTGTCCTTATAATGGGTTGCTTGTTGTTAATGCAGGGATTAACAACTATAGTTAACGGGGAGAACATTTTGGTTTATTTGTTAGCATCAATACAACTTAGCATTGCATGTATATTTGTGACGTTGTTCGATTGGCGAACATTTAAGGAATCTTATATATTGCTGATGACCTTTCTTTCTTTATCATCGCTATTTTTTTTTATTGCTATTCTTATTATCCCTCCTCTTGGTAATATCAATGTTATTGATTATAGCTTATTAGGGAGTCCTATATCCAATTTGATTATTTATGTTTCACGTGACTTAATAAGAAATCAAAGTATTTTTTGGGAGCCTGGAGCATTTCAAACATTTATAATAACTGCTCTTTTATTGGAATATTCCCAAAAGCAGACTCATAAATCAATAATTATTATTCTTATTGCCGCTTTAATCACAACTTTTTCAACAACAGGATATATTTCTCTTATTATAATATTATTTTGGTTCTATTTCGTGGAGGGTGAAAAAGCAGCTGGCAAATTGAAAGCATCAATATTATTAGTTGCGGTGGGATCAGTAATAATCTTTTTTTTAGGTGATTTTTTGTTAGATACAAGTACGAACTCTGCTTTTGGTAAACTTATTTATGCTTATGAAAATGGATTTAATAAAAATAATGGAGAATTAACATCTGCTGGCGTTAGATATTATGCTTTTGTAAAGCCAATTTCTGTATTCTTGGATTATCCTATTTTAGGATGTGGTTTTGATAATTTGAAAATTATAACAAATGATTATACTGAAGGCATGAATACATGTACCTTCATTAATTTTTTTGCGGTGTATGGATTCTTTTATGCAGTTATATGTTTAACAGGTTGTGCTAAATTCGCCAAGTTAATTGCCCGCTCTAGAAAAGGTTGCTATTGGGTTTTTTTAATACTCTTTTTAACAACAAGTTCTGAGGATTATGTTAGAAATTCATTTTTGTATATTCTAATGTTATATGGATTGTCAAGGACTAAGAAAATGAGTTATGAGTAAAACTACATATACTTTAATATTCACTGCGGAGATAAAAGGACATTTTCTTGAGTACATACACCATATCTACGATCTATGCAGAAGAAAGGAAGGTTTTTTTATTTTTTATATACCAGAAGAATTTAATTATATTAAAGATAGATTCGAGTGGCAAGTAGCGGAAAATATTAGTTTTTCTTATATTACAAATGAGCAGTATAAAAACTATACATCGCTTAATATTTTAAAAAGAGCAAAATACCTATGTGGGTTAATAAAAGATCAAATTATTAAATATAATATATCAAGAATATTTTGCTGTGCATTAATACAAATATTACCTTTCGCACCTTTTTTGCTACCATCTAACATTAAAGTGTCAGGTATTATATATATGATTTACTTACATAGATGGAAAGAACTATCTATCCTTGGAAAATTTCAGAATGTCGCAAAATATCTTTTGTTGTCTTTTTCTGGAAAATTTGATAAAATATTTATACTGAATGATGAAAGAAGCGCAAAGAGATTTAATGAATTATTTTATTCAAATAAATTTTGTTATTTAGCAGATCCATATGTTCCGTTAGAAGGTGGCGATAATATAATAAATGTAAGAAAGGTATATGATATTGATGTTGATAAAAAAATTATTATTCATTTCGGCGCATTAAACGAAAACAAAGGAACATTAGAAATAATGAATTCTTTATTAAAGATGCCTGCAGATTTTAATAAAGAAATGCATTTTATTTTGGCGGGTAAGATTGATGATGAAATTAAAAATGAGTTTTATGATATATACAATGAGATCAAGAATAGGGTAAATATAACTGTAGTTGACAAATTCTGTTCATATGAATTTTTGAAAGACCTTTGTATTGCCTCTGATGCAATTGTTATCCCTTATAAAAGAACAGCACAAAGCAGCGGGGTTATTGGGTATGCATCTCAATTTGGGAAACCAGTAATTGCACCTAGTAGTGGGCTTTTGGGGCGGCTTGTAAAAGAATATAAACTCGGGATTGTTGTGCCAGAAATAACCCCCGAGTCCTTAATTAATGCATATACGACAATAATTAGAGGTCATTATAAAAAGCCAAGTGATGAATATTGTAGGGAACATACAGTTATGATGTTTCAAGATGAAATAAGTTCGTGTTTATGAAAAGTTTCGTTAGTGGTCTTTATCATTTTTTACTTAACATTATTATGTGGATACCTTGTCATCCTCTCAGAAGATTAGTATGTAAAGTTCTAATGAAAGATTTTGATATGAGTAGTGGTATCTTTAGAAATGTTGAAATAAGGTGCCCATATAGGGTGACGATAGGTAAAAATACTGTTATTAATACTAGGTGCCTGATTGATGGAAGAGGAGGCTTAGTTAAGATAGGTGATAATGTAGACATTGCCCAAGAGGTCAATATTTGGACAGAACAACATGATTACAATAGCCCTAGCTACGAGGCTATAGGTGGTGATGTTATTATTGAAGATTATGTTTGGATTGCTTCAAGAGCAACCATTTTGCCAGGAGTATCTATAGGGCGAGGATCTGTTGTCGCCTCATGTGCGGTGGTTACAAAGGATGTGCCTCCATTTACGGTGGTTGCAGGTGTTCCTGCAAAAGCAATAGCTAAGAGGAAAGACGTACTTGAGTATACTCATGATAGTAGAGCATGGTTTAGATAATTTTAGATAATAAGAATGATTATACGTAGTAAGGCCCCATTAAGATTGGGTTTAGCAGGAGGTGGTAGTGATGTTAGCCCATATAGTGATATATATGGTGGCTTGATTTTGAATGCCACAATTGGGTTGTATGCGTATTGTACAATAGAAGAGACTGAGGATGCTATGATTACGATAGATTCCTATGATGCTCATCTAAAAGAGTCTTATCCTATTTCTTCTTTTTTGGAGATAGATGGCAAAGCATCGCTTATTAAAGGAGTCTATAATAGGGTAGTAAAAGATTTTGGAATATCGCCAACGTCTTTTAGAATTACTACTTATAATGATGCACCCGCAGGATCTGGCCTGGGTACTTCATCAACTATGGTTGTTTGTATTCTGAAAGCTTTTGTCGAGTGGAAAAACCTACCATTGGGCGATTATGAAATAGCCCGATTGGCGTATGAAATAGAGCGTAAGGACCTTGGGCTCTCCGGAGGAAAACAGGATCAATATGCTGCTGCGTTTGGAGGATTCAATTATATGGAATTCCTTCCGAATGACATGGTCATTGTGAATCCGTTGAAGATAAAACGCTGGATTCTAGATGAATTGGAAGCATCTATGCTGCTTTATTTCACAGGGGCATCTCGTAGTAGCGCTGCAATTATTGACGAGCAGAAAAAGAATACGTCTGAGAAAAATAGTGATGCCATAGAGGCTATGCATAAAATCAAGCAGAGTGCAATTGATACAAAACTAGCACTCTTGAAGGGAGATATTGATGGTTTCGCAGATATTCTTCGAGAGGCATGGGAAAACAAAAAGAAGATGGCCAATCATATCAGCAATCCAATGATTCAAGAGGCAATGGATACTGCAATGGCTGCTGGCGCTAAAGCAGGAAAGGTTTCAGGTGCTGGTGGTGGAGGCTTTATCATGTTTTTAGTTGAGCCAACACGCAAGAAAGAAGTGGAAACAGCACTGAAGAACCTTGGTGGCTTTGTGATGCCATTCCAGTTTACAGAGGGAGGCGCACATGGTTGGAAAATATATCCTACAGATAAAGTAGAGGCACTGAAAGGGAGATAATATGGAGCAAAAACTAGAAATACACCTCAATCATTTGATTGACAGATATCCTAAGCTAATAGTATGCCGCGAGGATATTGTTAAAGCTTATGAGTATTTAGAAGTTGCGTATAGCAATGGCAGAAAACTTTTGGTATCAGGAAATGGAGGATCTGCTTCGGATTCAGAGCATATCGTTGGTGAGTTGATGAAAGAATTTCGGCTCAAACGAAAGGTGTATGCAGATCAGGCAGATAATCTTCGGGAGATAGATCCGGAAATGGGAACGGTATTAGCAGAGAATCTCCAAGGGGCGCTCCCTGCTATTTGTTTGACTGGTCATTCTGCTTTGACAACTGCGTTTATGAATGATGCTAATGCTGATCTCATTTTTGCACAGCAGGTGAATGGATATGGAAAACCAGGGGATGTATATTTGGGTATTTCTACTTCTGGCAATAGTAAAAATGTTCTTTATGCAGCCATTACTGCCAAATCAAAAGGATTGAAGGTAATAGGCCTGACAGGAGCAAAGGATAATAAACTGATGAAGTTCGCGGATGTATGCATTAGAATTCCCGAAACTGAGACCTATAAGATCCAAGAGCTACATTTGCCCGTATATCATAGCCTGTGTTTAATGCTGGAAGATAGATTCTTTGGATAATATGAAGGTTGTTATAATGGCAGGCGGCAAGGGTACTCGCATTACAAGTATTAAGAGCGATGTACCCAAACCAATGATTCCTATTGCAGGAAAGCCAATACTTGAGTGGCAGATCGAAAATCTGAAAGCTTGTGGCTTGAATAATATAACTCTGGTTATAGGTTATTTGGGTAATGTCATTCAGGAATACTTTGGAGATGGATCGAAATACGGAGTCAATATAAATTATTTCGTAGAAGAATCACCTCTTGGCACTGCTGGGGCTTTATTCAAGATGAATCTAACAGAAGATTTCCTCTTGATGTGTGGCGATGTTATCCTTGATGTGGATTTCAATCGATTCATCGATTTTCATCATAAGAACCATGCATGGGCAAGTTTAATGGCGCATCCCAATGGACACCCTTATGATAGTTCCTTATTGGTTACCGAAATATTGCCTCCTCAAGAGAGGGGCGGATTACCTGTAGATACCCATCGAGTAGTTCGATGGATGAATAAGGAAGATGAACGTCTCTATTATAAGAACAGAGTGAATGCTGGGATTGAAATTATTTCCCCTGTGCTTCTGAAGGAGACAATGAAAAATTATGTTCCTAGGCATCCAGAGACGCCAGATAAGATTGACCTCGACCGAGATGTGTTAAAGCCCAATATACCTTCAGGCCGCATTTTTGCCTATGATACACCTGAGTATATTAAGGACATGGGTACACCCGATAGATATTATGAGGTGGAAGAGGATATTAAAACAGGTAAGGTTAAGGCACGCAATCTTAAGAATAAACAAAAAGCCATTTTTTTAGATAGGGATGGGACAATCAATAAGTATATTGGATTTTTGACTAAGGCGGAACAATTTGAGTTGATACCAGGAGTTGCCGAAGCTGTCAAGACGATTAATAAGTCAGGATATCTGGCAATTGTAGTGACCAACCAACCTGTTATTGCACGAGGTGACTGTACCTGGGAAGAATTGCAAACAATCCATGATAAGATGGAAACAGAATTGGGCGGGGCTGGTGCTTTTCTTGATGCCATTTATATTTGCCCTCATCATCCTGATAAGGGTTTTGAAGGGGAGCGTCAAGAATATAAAAAGGATTGTGATTGCAGGAAGCCTAAACCAGGGTTGTTCCTCCAAGCCTCAAAGGAGTTTAATATAGATTTGTCTCAAAGTTATATGATAGGAGATAGTGAAGGGGATATAATTGCAGGCGATAATTCTGGTTGTAAAAGTTCTTTCCTTGTAAAGGACGGTAAGGCTGCATTATATGAGATTATAAAAGAAGTAGTCATTTTATGAAAATTGTAGTTCTCGATATAACAGGTCGCAATGCGGAACAGTATAATCCGTCATTATGTAAGGGCATATCTGACAATCTTTCATCAGGTAAAGTCATATTAATGACTACAAACTTATATATAAAACCTGAAGGCTATTCTTTTCGTAAGTTATTGACTCTTGTACCTAAGAAATATTCTGGGTCTAAAACAAAAGGTAAAAGAGTATTACGTGCATTAGAGAGTATTATAAACTATATTTATGTTTTACTATATGTAACATTATTTAGAGTCGATATTCTTCATATTCAATGGTTACCTTTTCTGGAATTTATGAGTGGTGAAAGAATTTTTCTTTCTGTTGTTCATTTGTTTAATCCCAAAATAAAGATATTCCTGACCATGCACAATGTATATCCACATCTTTTGTCTGAAGAAAAGTGGAATTGTTATAAAAATCGTTTTCTTTTGATAGATTCATATATTGATGGTTACATTGTTCATTTATTTAATTCAAAAAATGAATTAATTAATAAATATGGAATAAGACAAGACAAGATATTTGTAGCATATCATGGTATTTATAAGCCTGATGACTTGGAATTAGAGAAGGGTATTGATAATAGAAGAGATTATAAGAAGATCATATTGTTTGGTATGCAAGACCGTTACAAAGGGGCTGATTTGTTGATAAAATCGTTATTATTACTGCCTTCTTCTTATTTAAATAAATTGAGAGTTAAAATAGTTGGAAGAGCGGATCCTGTATATTATGATGAGTGTAAAGTCGAAGCGGCTCATCTAAATGTTGAATGGGAAAATTCATATGTGCCCAGCAGAGAGTTATACCAATCAATTGGAGAATCTGATTTAATTTTGTTGCCATATAGGAATATCACTCAAAGTGGAGTTTTGTTATTGGCATTGTCATATAGAATTCCTATATTAACTTCTGATTTGCCATCTTTTAAAGAAACGTTAGAGGGCTATCCTGATGATTATTTTTTTAAAGCTGACGATGTTGTGTCTTTGAGAGATATCCTGATTGATTATCTTGATGGTAAAATTGATGAACGTTTAATTAAAGAAAGAATCGAGGCCCTTAATTATAAGTATTCGTGGAATGAAACAGGCAAGAGTACAGTGGAGGCGTATGGAAACATCTTGTCAAAATGAGAAAGATATTAATTGGTTTATTATTACTTGATATATAATGAAAATCCTTTATATACACCAGTATTTTGTAACGCCAAATGAACCTGGGGCAACACGATCTTATTGGATATCCAAGGAGCTTGTAAAAAGAGGTCACCATGTAACTGTAATAACAGGCAACAGTGAGTCTAAACATGAACCAGGGCGATTTGATAGAGATGGTATCGATGTAATTTATGTTAGGAATCTATATAATAACTCTCAAACGAAACTACAGAAGGTGTGGTCTTTTGTGAAATTCATTTTTCAGTCAATCTCTGTAGCTGCAAAGGAAAAAGATGTGGACTTAGTTTATGCCACTTCCACCCCCTTAACAATTGGAGCTGTAGCTTTGGCTTTAAGAGTACTGAAAGGTTGGCGCTATGTATTCGAGGTCCGAGATTTGTGGCCAGAATTCCCTATTCAAGTCGGAGCAGTTACCAACCCGGTTATTATATGGTTGCTACGTAAGTTTGAAAAAAGGATATATAAGCAGTCGGAACATGTTGTGGCTTTGTCACCCGGTATGCAAGACGGAGTAATAAAAGCTGGAACACCTATTGAAAAGACATCAATGATTCCTAATATGTCTAAACCGGATATTTTTTATCCGCATGATATAAATATGGATGTTGTAAAACAATTTAGTATAGACTTGACGAAATTTAATGTCATCCATTTTGGAATGCTTGCAATAGCTAACGGTCTTGATTATATTATTAAAGCTGCTATTGAATTAAAGAAGAGAGGCGACAATAGTATTATGTTCCTCTTTATGGGCGAAGGGGCAATGCAGCCTATGCTCGAGGAAATGGTAAGTGAGTATGGTTTGCAGAACGTTCGTTTCTTAGGTAATTATAAAGTAGGTATTGTAGCAGAAGTAACAAACTGTTGTGACGCCAGTATCACTTCATTTAAAAACCTTCCTATTCTAGCAACGAATTCCCCCAATAAGTTATTTGATTCACTCTCTGCCGGAAAACCTATCATTGTCAATTCTGCCGGATGGACAAAGGATATGGTAGAAAAAGAAAATTGCGGTTTCTTTGTTGATCCTGACAAACCAGAACTGCTAGCGGAAAAACTACTGGAGATAAAAGACAATAAGTCATTGCTTGAATATTGGGGAAAGAATGCTCGAAGACTTTCTGTTGAGGTTTATGATAAGGAAAAACTCTCTGCTCAAGTCGCAGATGTTTTAGAGAATACGTATAAAAGACTAAAATCATAATGTATAAACACTTCTTTAAGCGTTTTTTCGATTTTTGGATTTCTCTGATAGTATTGACTATTATCAGCCCTATATTGTTCGCTGTTACTATTTGGCTGCATTTTGCAAATAAAGGCGCTGGTGCATTTTTCTTCCAAGAAAGGCCTGGTTTGAATGGTAAAATCTTTAAGGTCATAAAATATAAGACGATGACAGATGAGCGGGACGCTGATGGTAATTTATTGCCAGATTCTGAACGCTTGACGAAGGTTGGAAGATTTGTAAGGTCAACATCCATTGATGAATTACCCCAGTTATTCAATGTTTTAAAAGGCGATATGGCTTTGATTGGACCGAGACCACTACTTGTCCAATATCTACCATATTATACAGAAAGAGAACAGCTACGCCATACAGTTAGACCTGGAATATCCGGATGGGCGCAGGTGCATGGAAGAAATACGACAAAATGGGATGACCGACTGGAATATGATGCGTACTATGCAGAAAATCTTACCCTAATGATGGATTTGAAAATCATTTTCATGACAATTAAGAACGTATTACAGAGAAAAGATGTTTCTGTGGATAGTACGCTTGTAGAATCTTATCTGGACGAGGAGCGTCAAGGAATAATCTGAATCTGTCAATGGATTATCAATATATTAAAGAGATTGAAACAAAGGTAGGTTCTCCTTTTTACATCATGCACCCAGATGTATATGAGGAGAATGTGAAGGCCTTTGCTACTGCATTTCGGAAAAGATATGAGAAGCTGATTATAGGCTATTCATTTAAGACTAACTATGTGCCTGCTTTATGTTTAAAAGCGAAGCAATTGGGTTGCTATGCCGAAGTCGTTTCTGACATGGAGATGGACTTGGCATTGTCTCTCGGATTTGAAAAAATCATCTTTAATGGCCCAATTAAAAGGGACGAAGCATTGAGAAGAGCTATCAGTGCTGGCGCTATTATCAATATTGATGCTGAATATGAGGTAGATTTCATTTGCCAGTATCGTCAAGAACATCCAGGACAGGAAATAAAGGCAGGTCTTAGACTGAATGTGTTGTTGACCGACGAAAACGGTAATTCTGTTGTCCAGAATGGGCTGAGATTTGGTAGGTTCGGTTTCCCACATGATATTCTATCGAGGAATATCCAAAAACTAAGAGAAGCTGGCATTAAGATTATCTCGGTTCATGGACATACCTCTTCATCAGATAGGGCTGTGATTAACTACCAAGTTATCAGCGACTATATGCTGAGAGTATGCGAAGAGTTCGAACTGAATGATATTGAATACTTCGATATAGGTGGAGGATATTTTGGCGCTGCGCCTGAAGGATTGGATTTGACAGGCAGACCTAAATATGAAGATTATGCCAATATCGTAGTAGATAGCGTCGAGAAGAATGAATGGTTTAAGAAACGTAAGCCATACATAGTAATTGAGCCCGGTTCTTCTGTGGTATCCAATGTTTTTAAGTATTATACGAAGGTTTATCAGATTAAGCATATAGGAGATAAGAATTTTGCTATGGTTGATGGGACCGTATTTGATGTAAAACCTACCATGCATTCTAATAATTTGCCTCATGTCGTAATTTCTGATACAGAAGGAGGGGAAGAGGAGGTTTATGATGTGGTAGGTTCGACATGCATGGAGAAAGATGTGATACTGAAGGATGTTCCATTAAAAAGATTGAAAGCTGGAGATTACATCGAGATAGGTGGTGTTGGTGCTTATACAATCTGTTTGACGCCTACATTTATTAATTATTTAGCTCCTATTGTTTCCATTGAAAAGGAAGATGTGAAATTAGTTCGCAGAAGACAACAATTAGATGATATATTAACGATATACGAAAGATGAATATTCTTTTTACTTGCGCTGGCAGACGTACCTATCTGCTGAAATACTTTAAAGAAAATATGCTGCCTGGAGATAAGGTCGTAGCTACAGATATGCAACTGTCTGCGCCTGCACTACAGGTTGCTGATGTGAAGTTGCAGGTTCCGGCTGTATATGATCCTAAGTATATTGATGTTACCCTAGATATTTGCAAGGATCACCATATTGATGCATTGATAAGTCTGAACGATCTGGAGTTGCCTATTCTTGCTGAGCAAAAGTTTCGATTTGAGCAATTAGGTGTGAAGGTTATAGTATCTGATCCACAAGTAATAGATATTTGTTTTGATAAATACAAAACGGCTTTATGGGTTTCGGAGCTTGGACTTAATGCCCCCCAAACATATGTTAGACTTGCCGATGCAAAGGCAGCTCTGGCATCGGACGAGATAAGATTTCCGCTATTCCTGAAACCACGCTGGGGGTCTGGTTCAATCGGACTGGAAACAGTGGAGGATATGGAAGAACTGGACATTGTATATGGATTGCTCTTCAAGAAAATCAAGAAGACTATTCTTGCAACTGCTTCTGTTGGTGATGAATATATTATGATTCAGGAGAAATTGACAGGGAAAGAGTTTGGGCTTGATGTTATGAATGACTTTGATGGTAACAATGTGGCAGTATCAGTCAAGCAGAAGTTGGCTATGAGAGCAGGAGAAACTGATAAGGCGATTTCTGTTGATTTGCCAGAAGTTCGTGAGATGGGAGAAATCATTGGTCGCAATTTGAAGCATATTGGAAACTTAGATGTCGATATTATGCAACGAGCAAATGGTGATTATTGCGTTTTGGAGTTGAATCCAAGATTTGGTGGTGGTTTTCCATTCTCATATGAAGCAGGAGTTAATTTACCTATGGCCATTATGATGTGGTTGCGAGGGGAGAAGGTTGACGCCTCTATGCTACAGCCGGAGTATGGGAGAATGTTTGCGAAGAACGATTATTTGATGAAAATAGAGTAATAATAAGATATACTAGGAAGAAAAAGAATATACCTATTTCTTGTACATATGTCAGAGGATAGTGCTTCATAAATGAGGAAAGACTACATAGATTTTATCCGATATACGATTCATCCCGAGATGGATGTCCCTTTAGGGACAAAAGACATCGATTGGAGTGATTTTATGGCATTCTGCAATAGGCAAAATGTGTTAGGGGTCGTAATAGATGGAATGGACAGATCGCATTTGTCTATACCCTCAAATGTGGTTTTTGAGTGGTTCTCGTATGTGGAGAATATAAAAAACAGGAACCTTTTAATGAACAAAAGGAGCTGTGATGTAACAGACTATTTCCGGGAAAAAGGACTTCGAAGTTGCATCATAAAAGGACAAGCAAATGCACAGATGTATCCACATCCTGAATTGCGTAGCCCTGGGGACATTGATATATGGGTGGAGGGAGATGCCGTTGACATTATAAAGACTGTATTGAAAGTTTTTCCGAGATCACATTATTCTATTCATCACGTAAAATTTCCTTTGTTTAAGGATGTTTCTATAGAAGTTCATTATCGCCCAGTTTATTTATGTAACTGGCATAAAGATGTGGTGTTGCAGCGATATATTCGTACTAAGGAGGAAGAACAGTTTGATCATCAAATGGAGATGGGAAGTAAGTTAGTAGGAACACTTACAAACGATTTTAATTTGGTGTTTCAGATGCTTCACATGTACAACCATTTCTTTTCAAGCAGAAACAATCTGAAGCAGATGATAGACTACTACTATTTGCTTAAGAAGTGGTTTACTGATACACCTGAAAAAGATAGAGTCACTTATGCTGATGAGATTTCAAATCTGTTTAAGGAATTGGGAGTTGATAAATATGCGTCTGGTGTGATGTGGGTGCTTAAGGATGGGTTAGGATTGGAAGATAAGTATCTACTGACTGTGTCTAATCCGAAAATAGGGGAGATTGTTCTAAATGAACTGATGAACAGCGGAGTGAGTGTCTTTAAGTCAAAAGTGGTCTTACTATGGAATCGATTTAAAGATAATATTAAGCTAATTCGCTATTTCCCTACGGAAGTGTTGCTTAATCCATTTTTCTTGATTTGGCACCAGTGGTGGAAGTCGAAAATGAAATGGTCCTTGAAGCGAGTATGATCAGAGTAGGGGCGATGTTGAAGGGAATATGGTTGTTTTGTGTCTTTCTGTTTTTGGCCTCAATGGGTAATTTATAGTGGCTTATACGAGTGGTTAAAGCTTCATGAATGAGGGTTTATGGATTATGAGCAATGATTTGGTGAGTATTATAATGTTGTCGCGTAACAAGGGGCGCTATGTGGCTGAAAGTGTCAGAAGCGTCATCGCACAGACGTATCAGAATTGGGAACTCATCTTTATGGATGACTCGTCGAAGGATGATACGATTTCGCAGATGATGGAGCTGATGGATGAGGCTAAAGTGAAGGTGCCCTCGACAAGTTCGACAGGCTCGGCAACCGGATTAAAAACCATGAGTAGAATCAAGGTGTCGCAGAATGTCGGATCGAAGGGCTCGGCTCTTGCCATGAACTCGGCTTTGAGAGATGCCAAGGGGCGATGGATTGCTTTTTTGAATGTGGGTGATCTGTGGGAGCCGACGAAGTTAGAGAGACAGGTGGCTTTTATGGAGGAGCACGGCTACGCGTTTTCCTATACTCAATATGGTATTATTGATAAGAATTCTCATAATCGCGGTGTTGTGATAGGCGGAAAAGAGATGGTGACTTATCAGGATATGATGAAGTGTTGCTGGCCGGCAGACCTGACGGTGATGTATGATGCGGAAAAGGTTGGAAGGCTGCAGCTGAGGAACCTGAAGGGTAATAATGATTATGCTTTGTGGCTGCAAGCCTGTGAGAAGGCAGAATGCTATCTGTTGAAAGAGAACCTAGCGAAGCTCAGGACGAAATGGGGAATGCTTGGTAAGTTACTGCTGACAAATGGTATCAAATGGAGGTATGAGGTATATAGGATTGAGCTCAGAAAGAATCCTGTTGTCGCATGCCTTATGACGATAAGGAATATGTGGTTTGGGGTGGTGAAGTGGATGAAGTATGTTAAGAGAGTAAATTAAGCACGGCCCTTTAGAAGAATAATTTGTTAACTCATTATCCTTCGGATGTTATCTGAGCAACAGATTGGATAGTGTGACATAAGCTATGGAAGTTAGGAAAAATATATAAACAAGATATAAAAATGTCTGAACGAAAGAGAATTTACCTCTGTCTGGCTCATATGAGCGAGGACGGAATGGAACAGAAGTATGTAAAGGAGGCTTTTGATACGAACTGGGTGGTGCCCCTTGGGCCGAATGTGAATGGATTCGAGAAGGACTTAGAGGAATTTGTCACTTCGACCGATGACACAATGGGGACAGACCCCTCTTTGTCACCTAACGGCAACACATTTGGGTCAGTCCCCATGGTGTCATCTAAGCGGGTTGTGGCATTGAGTTCTGGAACGGCGGCGGTGCATCTGGGATTGTTAGCTGCTGGCGTGAAAGCTGGTGATGAGGTGATTGTACAGAGTTTTACGTTCTGTGCGTCGACGCACCCTGTGACGTATCTGGGGGCTACGCCGGTGTTGGTGGACTCGGAGCCTGATACTTGGAATATCGACCCGGAGTTGATGGAAGAGGCCATTAAGGATCGTAAGGCTAAGACTGGTAAGTATCCTGCGGCTATTGTCCCAGTGGCTCTGTATGGTATGCCCTACAAGGCTGACCGCATCATGGAGATTGCCAACAAATATGGTATTCCCGTAGTGGAGGATGCTGCTGAAGGCTTTGGCTCTCGCTATAAAGGTCAGATGCTGGGCACCTTCGGTAAGTACGGTGTGCTGAGCTTCAATGGTAACAAGATGATTACTACTTCTGGTGGTGGCGCGCTGATTACCGAGGATGAAGACCATTGGCGAGAGATAATGATGTACGCAACTCAGTATCGTGAAAGCTATCCATACTATCAGCATGAGAAAATCGGGTAT
>JAEEGL011224453.1_pt1 | contig 30543 bp, 30 predicted proteins | sample 9134231 | NCBI WGS metagenome assembly JAEEGL01 (sample SAMN16246548, study PRJNA631951) | gut metagenome | biome: gut microbiome; feature: rumen; material: fiber-attached | host: Bos | place: Iran: Karaj | collected 2018-10 | reverse complement strand
TGCCCGCCCCTACAATTAAACTGGAACCTCCTGCGCTTTATCATAGTGAAATGCTGTTATTACAGAGGCGTTTTTTTCGGGTAACCTGAACATCTCGTTAAATTCCAATTTGAAGATTTTCGTATTACTTTCCAAAAAGATGCGCCGCCGCACGAAATGTGCAGCGGCGTTTTGCGGTAATATAACGGATCAGATGATTCCCAGCGGGATCAGCACGGCCAGCAGTACGGCCACCGTGCCCCAGAGCCCGATCAAAAACTTTTTCTGCGTCTTGCGCGGTTTGTCGTAGATCAGGTTCGCGGCCAGGAAGAACGGGATGTAGGTGGTGATGAACACCGGCAGGGCGCCCCACCATTTGTACACCCAGATGAATGCGGGCGTGGAGGCGAGAAAGATCTCGAACACCGAGAAGAACAGCGCATTGCCGATGGCGAACAAGATGCGGTTGTTGACGCCGAGGATCTTTTTATCTTTATCCTCCGGCAGCAGCTCCACGCTCATGAAGCCCGCCACGCTGAACATCATAGAGAGCTCCCACGATACGCCCACCAGCAGAATGAAGCTGGTGCTTTCGGGGGAGACGTGCCACAGCGCGTAGCCCGAGAAATGGCAGATCACGGCGTTTGCGATCTCGTAGAGCCAATGGACGCCGTACAGCGCCAGGGCGGCCGCCATACCGTTGTAATTCTTCTTCTTGTACTGCGGGATCCAGATCCCCACGATCACAACGGCCAGCAGTGCGATAAAGGTCCAGTTGAAATTCGCGGTGCTTCTTACCGCGGCTTTTGCAGCTTCGGCGGCTGCCTTTGCGGCAGCGGAGCCGTCTCCGAACAACATAAACGTCACACTCCTCTTATATTTGGTACTTCCATTATAGCACCCCGCGCGGGAAAAAGATATTCGTGAATTTGCCTAAGATATTGCACAAAACTTGGGCAATATGTATAGGAGCCTGTCCATGTATATAAAAATGCTCCCGGGCAGAAAGCCCGGGAGCTGTTTTATTTTTAATCTGATTCTTTTGCCAATTTCTCAAACGCCGCTTTGTGCTCGCGCAGGATCCGTGCCGCCACGAAATCCAGCTTTTCATCCTCCGTCATTTCGATCTGCGGCTGGGTATCGAGATCGATCACAAGCAGTTTTGGCCGGTTGTTCTTGAAAATGACCACCTGCCCCTTCTTTTCCGCCAGCTTGGCAACGCGTGAGAAGTTCTGGTTCGCTTCGGTTGCCGTAACGATGTTGTTCGTATCGATCGTCATTTGTATCGCCTCCGAAGGTAGTATACCATGATTATAGGTAAAAATCAACCTATTATTTTGAGAATGCTACGGCGTATTTCGGCGTGCTGCCGGAGAGGTCCGATTTCATCAGCTTTACGGTTTTCACCGGCAGCTTTGCTTTCTGCAATGGCCGGGCGCAAAGATACAGCTTAAAATCCGGGCAGGGGAGCGCCGTTTTTCTCGCCAGCGTGATGTGCGGGCGGAACGCCTGCCTGTCGTAGGTTATCCCGGCGGCGTCCAGCGCCTGCCGCAGCGCTTTTACATATGTTTCCAATGTTTCGTTTCGCCGCAGCAGCGCCACGGTCACGTCGCCGAACAGCGTGAGCCGGTCGAATATCAGCGCCGTTTTCGGCAGGGGCGTCTGCCGCAGGGCTTCGATCACCGGGGCGGGGTCCTTCACTTCTCCTAAAAAGCACAGCGTGACGTGCAGGTTCTCCGGCGGTGAGAACCGCCCCCGCACGCCCTTTTTCTGCAGCAGGCGCTGCGTTTGGAGGCATGCCTTTCGTAGGTCCGCCGTCACCGGCAGGGCGATGAACGCTCTCATATTACGTCCCCTCTGTTCCGTTTTTCGCCTGCCTGCCGTTTTTCAGGCGGCGGATCAGCTTTCGCACCAGCAGGATCACAAGAAAAACAGCCCCCGCGATCAGCGCGAGTCCGAAGATCATCAGTCCCCAGAGCAGGATCTCCTTGATCAGGTCGTCTTTGTCCCGTTTCGGCTTTTGGGCCGCGCTCAGGCACAGCTCAAGCTCCTTTTCGGGCAGCGAATCTGTGTGCAGTTCCCAGCCGGTCCCTGTTTTCGTAAAGCCCTTCAGGCTGCTCTCCAGCAAAAAGGCGTCGGTGCGCAGTTCCACGTCCAGCCCGCCGAAAGAGGCCCAGCCCGCAGCGGGTGAGAGCAGATAGGTATAGTTGTATTTCGCGGGTTCCCAACCTTCGTCGATGTCCGGATAAAAGGGCGCGGTCACGGTGTTCGTCAGCGTTTCGCCGGGGGCGAAGGCAAGGGTATATTCGTACCATTCCATATAGTTTTCGTCGCTTATAAACTGCAGGTAATCCGTGACCTGCACCGTGTTCGGCGCGGCGCCGTCAAACAGGTCGCGCAGCTCGGCCGCGGCGGCGTTGAACCGGTCCGCGGCGGAAACGGGAGAGCCCTCCGGCGAGAGGCCCGCAATAAAGCCCTCCAGCGTCAGTTCCCGTTTTTCCTTTTCGCTCACGGTCACCGTAAGGGGCTCTTTGGTATCGGCATGCTCAAAGGACCAAGAAAACGCCGCGTCGTTTGCGCCGAACACCGCAACGCGGCACGCCGAGCCTTCTTCTATGTTGAAGCGGACGGTGCTTTTTCCGTCCCATTCCGTTTGGTAATACGCCTTATCCCCTTCGTCGTAGAGCAGTGCAGGGCAGCCGCCGTTAAAGCACAGCACCGCCAAAGTGCTGTGTTCGTCCTCAGGTTCCGAAAACGAGAAGGTATAGTCCGTCACGTGCAGCCCGGGCCGCCAGAACGGATCCGCGGTATAGCCGTCCTCCAGCTTCAACAATTCCGTTTCAACGTTCCCGGCGGAAAAGCTACGCATAAAGCAGGCGGAGAACCGCCGCGTGACCGGTATCTCTTTTCCGTTCACCGCCACGCCGTATACGCCCGCATCGTCGGCATACGTGGGCTTTTGCCCCACGGGGAAAAACAGCCGCACTTCCACTTCGCCCTCGGTGGGGTTATAAAGGGTGTATTCCGCCGTAACGCTCGCGTCGGGCCGGGTTTCTTCGTACGGCTGCGGCAGGCCGCCGATGGCAAGGGTCAGGTGTTCCCGCAGCACTTCCACCGGGCAGCCCGCCTCAGGTGAAAGGGCAACGCCCTCCGCGCCCCGCCATGAGCGTATGGCGGAATTTGCCTGCGCCGGCAGCAGCCAGGCAAAGCTCAGCAGCAGCGCCAGCAGCAATGCGGTTTGTTTGTTCCGGGCCGTTTTCATCGTTTAACCCCCCCGCCTTTCGGTTTCAGTATAGCCGTGGCGGGGGTTACGTGCAAGCTTTTTAACAGAATTGTAAATCGGGGCAACAGCGTTGTTACCTGTGAAAAGCGTTATTGCCCTGTTTGGATCATATTCGCCTGCCGCTGCAGGATTTCAACTCAAAAAGAAAAGGACAGGGAAATCGTCCCCGTCCTTCTCATATGGGCATGAACCTGCGCATTACTGCGGTTTGCGGCAGGCCTCCATAAACGTTTTCACCCTGGTACCGTCCATGCGGTTGCAGGCGTCGCCGTCAATTTTGAAGTAGCTGCCCACAATGCCGCCGTCCGCGATACCCAGCTGCGCTTTGCAGGTCTCCGCGGTGATGCCCGCCCCCACGATCAGCGGGAAATCGGGCAGATACGAGCGGAAGGTTACGATCTTATGCATATCTGTGGCGATGCCCGTGCCTTCGCCGGTGACCACGATCGCGTCGCAGTGCTTCCTGCCGATGGCAAGGTCCTCTTCCACGCTTCTGCCGGAGCGCACCGGCTGATACTTGAAGCGCACGCCGCCCATCAGGAACACGCCGGTTTCTTCTCTGCACGCATCGAGCCGCTCATAATAATCCGCTTCCTGCTGCGGGCGCAGGTGTCCGCACACCGAATCCACCTGCACGAAGGCCGCGCCGTAACGCGCCGCCAATTGAAAGGCGGTTTCAAAGTCGCCCAGCACGTTGACCCCGTATACGCGGCCCGGGTATTCGCGCTGCAGCATGGCAAGCACGTTTTCCACGTCCCGGGTGCTGCCGAAATAGTTTTCGGCCATCACGGCGTTCACCCCCGCGCCGTACATGATGTCGGCCTCTTCGCGGGCGATCTTCAGCACCTCTTCCTCCGTGCCGCCGGGCAGGTGCAGCATGCCGATCACCGGTTTTTCGGTAAGAAACACCTTTTTTATTTTTTCTGTTCTGATATTTATCTGCGGCATTTTCATCATCCCTTTTTTATTTGTGTCAGGCGCCTTTTTCCGAGATCAGTATACCCCATATCCCGCAAGCGAAATGAAGGGGGAAAAACACTTGATTTTTTTCTTCGGTGAATGTAAAATAGAATCAGGGAGGTGACAAGCGTGGTAACCCTTATCAAGATCCTTGTGAAGATCATCAAGATCAATATCGCGATCTTCAAGCTGAGCGGCGCGGCCGACAGATGGGTAGACGCGATGGAAGAGCGCTACGGTATCAAATAATTTGAGGCGGCGAATGTGATGATCGCAAACAGTATCGGCAGATTTTTTTGAGAAACCCGAAAATCTGCCGAGCTTTTTTAAATAAAAAGGAGACGATTTTATGACGGAACTCGAGATCATACAGCATGCAAAGGCCTATATTGATAAAATGGCGAACGGGATCGACCCGGTCACCGACCGTGAGGCCGCCGAAACGGACGTGATCAACAACGTCCGCGTTTCCCGCTGCCTGTTTTACGTTTCCGATATCCTGCGGCAGGTGATCGAAAACGGCGGCACGGTGCCGAAGCCGAAAATCAGGAAGGAGCCCTTCCGGCTCACGGACGGGCAGCTCGCCGGGTTCCGGTATTCCGACACGCCGATATCGATCACAGAGATCACAAAACGGTTCAACGAACTCTCGGACGGCGATGCGCACGTTCAGTTAAAGCACTCGCAGCTTACCGCGTGGCTGATTGATACCGGCGCGCTGCGTACCGTAACGCGCCCGGACGGCAAAACGGCCAAAGAGCCCACCGCGCAAGGTCTGGAGCTCGGTATCTCCACCGAGCAGCGCACCGGCCAATACGGTACGTATACGGCCACGGTATATAATAAAGCGGCACAGCAGTTTATTGCGGATCATCTGCCTGCGATCCTTGAGGCGTCGGAACCGCAGAAAAAAGAACCGGAAGCGCCGGGCTCTTTCTGGACGAAAGAGCGTGAAGACCGCCTGATCGACCTGTTCCTGAAAAAGACGCCGGTCCCCGAGATCGCGGACGCGCTGCGGCAAACGGAAGCGGCGGTCGTGTCCCGGCTCAAACAGCTCCGCTTTTTAGACTGAAAATGAAAACGCCCGGCTCCTCGAAAAAGAGAAGCCGGGTTCGTTCTTATATAATTACCGTACCGTCAGCGAAGTCGTCAGCGGGTCGGAATCCACGCCGTAGGCGGTCTCGGCCACCACGCGGATCTCATAGGCGCCCTTCGGGAGCCCGGTCAGGCGCACCGTCACGTTTTTCTCGCTGCCCGCAACGTAGTATTTCGGTATCGTGAACGCGCTCGCCGCAACGTTGCCGTTGGCGTCATAGGCGGTGGCGCGGTACAGAACCACCGGCATGCCGTCCGCGGATGTCGCTGCGGGCACGGTGCAGTCGCAGTTCGAAGCAATGCGCAGCGTTTTCACCGCGGCGCCGGAAGAAAACCGGGGCGCAAGGCTGGCCTCAGCCCGCTTTTCGGGCGTAAAATCGCGGTTCGCGGGGTCGGAGGGGTTTTCGAGGATATATTCACACAGAAATTCCTGATTCAGAATGTCCAGCCCGCGCAGACGGAGCCGGTTACCTGCGTCGATCTCCACGATCCAGCAGGTGGAAACCTGTCGGTAGCCGTCCGGATGGATCGTGCGCACGTCGTCCACGGTGAATTCCGTATAATAGATCGCGCCGGTGCCCACCGCGGTGAAGGCGCCCTGCCATACCGAGCGCGGGTCGTTCAGCGGGTAGTGGGAATGGCCGCTGAAATCCACAACCTGCGGAAAATCGTTCAGCACCCCGGTAAAATACGGCACGCCCCAGCCCTCGAAATCGCTGCTGCCGTAAACGGTGCCCCGCACGTGCTCGTGGTGCATCACGAATACGGGCTTCAGCGGGTCTTCCGCCGTGGCCTCCTCCAGCTGCGCCCGCAGCCAGGCAATCTGCCCGTCGTCGTAATGCTCGTCGTCGTTATCGGAGGCAGAGAGGCCTATAAAATGGTACCCGCCGATCACCGTGTGAAAATCCGCGGTGTTGCCGGTCACGGCGCTATAGTAGTCATGCACCTCCCGGCGGCTCATATTGTTGCCGTCGTGCGAAGCGGCGGTCACGCCCAGAAAACGCGTCCCCTCCCGCAGTTCGGAGTTCATTGCGGCGGTAAAGGCGGTGAACTGGTCTTTTCTGCCGTCGTCGGTCAGGTCGCCCGCCACCAGCACCGCGTCCAGCTTGTCGTACGCCGGGTCGGCGTCCGCTATGGCGTAGCCCAGCCGCAGCATCTTCTGCATCCGGTGCGATTCGATATCGAGGTACGTCTCCACGTGGGTATCGCTGGAGGCGATGAACCGGAACACCGGGGTGAACGTGCCGGTATCCGCCGGAGCTTTCACGATAATACCGTTGCCGAAGAGCGCCGAGAACGCCGTGAGCAGCGTGAGAAGCAGCGAAAGGATCTTTGTCATGTTAAAACCACCTTTTTATAATTTCAGTCTGCAGAAAAGAGAAAACTCATGTCACTGTGTAGTTGGCGGCAAATTCGTTCTGCCAGGTTTCTTCGATCCCCTCGCGCCATGCGAGCGCCAGCTGCGTCAGCTCTTCGCACAGCGCCGGTTCGGCTTCGGCGAGGTTTCTCGTTTCGCCGGGGTCGGCCTCAAGATCCGCGAGGAACACGGGCGCGCGGGGGGCTTTGTGCTCTTCCAGCCTGCCGCTCAGCACCAGTTTATAGTTGCCGCGCCTTACGGCGGTCTGGTCTTCCAGTTCCCAGAACAGGCAGCCGTGGGCCGGTTCTCCGTCGCCCAGCAGCGCACTTAAAATGCTCACGCCGTCCGTTTCGTACGCGGTGGGGTCGCCCCCGCAGGCCTCCAGTACCGTGGGGAAGATATCGGTGGCGATGCAGGCGTCCCCCAGCACACGGGGGCTGATCTTATGCCCCCACTTCAGCAGCGCCGGCACGCGGATGCCGCCCTCAAACAGGCTGAATTTGTGCCCGGTGAAGCCCCCGGAAGTGCCGCCGTAATAGAGATCCTCGGTGCCGTCGAGCCAGTTGCGGCTCTCGCGCGAGGGGCCGTTGTCGCTCTGAAAATAAACGATCGTATCCTCCGCAAGCCCCAGCGCCTCCAGCGTATCGGCGATCTCACCCACGCCGTCGTCCACAGCGCTGAGCATCGCTGCCATGATGCGCCGCTCCCGGGGCAGGTCCGGGAACCGGTCCAGATATTTCTGGGGCGCGTGCATCGGGTAGTGCGGCGCGTTGTACGCCACGTACAGGAAAAACGGCTCTTCGCTGTGCCTGCGAATAAAATCGACGCTCTTGCGCGTGATGCGCTCGGTCAGGTATTCGCCGTTGGCCCACACCTCGTTTTCGTTCTCCCACAGGTCGTGGGTGGGGTTGAAGCCCCCGTCGCTCATGCCGTAGTAAAAGATGTGGGAATAGTAATCGAGGCAGCCCGCCAGAAAGCCGCTGAACTCGTCGAAGCCGTTGGCGTTCGGGCGGCACTCGGGCTTCAGCCCCAGGTGCCACTTGCCGCACACGCCCGTGGCGTAGCCCTCTTTTTTCAGCGCCGCTGCAAGGGTGGGCACCTTCGGCGTCAGTCCGCTGGCCCTGCGGTGCCCGGCCAATATTGCCCGTACCCCCGCGTTGCCGGGGTATCTGCCGGTCAGCAGCCCCGCGCGGGAGGGCGAGCACACGGGGGACGCGGCGTACATCGAGGTAAAGCGTACGCCTTCGTTTGCGAGGGCGTCGATGCGCGGCGTTTTCAGGTCCGCCGCCCCCATGCAGCCCAGGTCCCCGTAGCCCTGATCGTCGGTGAGGATGATGATAACGTTCGGCTTTTTCATTTGTTTACACCCTTAAGGTTGAATTTCGGTCCTGTTTCTATTATACTGGAAACTGAGAACGTGTCAAGGAAAAAACGGATATGAAAAATCTTACCCTGCTTGTAAAGCCCGCCGCGGGGCTTTGCAATATGAACTGCGGCTACTGCTTTTACCGCGCCGCCTCAGAAGGCAGAGAAAACCGGGTCATGTCCCCGGAGGTCGCCGACGAACTGATCAGAAAGATCGCTTTGTACCGCCCTTCGGCGCTGCACGTCGTGTTTCAGGGCGGCGAGCCGACGCTGGCGGGGCTTGACTTTTTCAGAGCCTTCGTAGAGAAAACAAAAAAAGCCGTCGCCTGCCCGGTAAATTACGCCTTTCAGACGAACGGCCTGCTGATCGACGGCGCGTGGGCGGCCTTTTTCAAGGAAAACGGCTTCTTGGTGGGCGTATCGCTGGACGGCGCTCCCCGCACCACTAACCGCTACAGGCGCACTGTTTCCGGCGAAAGCGTTGTGCCGCGGGTGCTTGAGGCAATTTCGATCCTGAAAGAATACGGCGTGGATTTCAACATCCTCTCGGTGGTCGACAACGAAAACGCCGCCGAGATCGGAACCACGTGGCGGTATTTCAGAAAGCACGGTTTCAGCTTTCTGCAGTTCATCCCGTACGTGGAGGGAGCGGGAGATACGGCCCTTTCCCCCGAAAATTACGAAGCGTTCCTCAAAAAGGTGTTCGATCTGTGGTACGAAGAGCTCACGCGCGGCAATTATGTTTCGGTGCGGCATATCGATAACTGGGTGGGGATCTTAATGGGCCGCCCGCCCGAAAGCTGCGCCATGTGCGGCGTCTGCGGCAGCTACTTCGTTATTGAGGCAAACGGCGATACCTACCCCTGCGATTTTTACTGTGACGAAGCGCACAGGCTCGGCAGCGTTTTCGATGAAGACCCGTTTGCCGCAGGCGAAAAGCAGCGCCGGTTCATTGAAGATTCCATGCGCATCCATGAACACTGTAAAACCTGCGAATATTACGTCCTCTGCCGCGGCGGCTGCCGGCGCGACCGGTCGGAAGACCTCACGAAAAACCGGTACTGCGCGGCTTACCGCGGCTTTTTTGCCTACGCCGGGGCGCGGATGGAAAAGGCGGCGGAGATGTTTCAATTCGGAATGCGGAATGCGTAATTCGGAATGAAAGATCTCTCGCTTATCCGGAAAGATCCGCTGAAATAAATAAAAAAGGGCGGCGCCGGTTTTACCCGGCGCCATAACCCTTTTTACGCAACGTTTTCCTGCGTGGTGTTCCCGCAGAACTCCGCGGGGGTGTTTTCGGCCGTGTCGCTTGCAGGCTCGTCTTTCAGATCCTGTATACGCCCGGTGCAATCCAGAAAACGGTACCCCTTTTTGGAGCGCTGTACTTCATACCAGTTCGCCATAGCCGTTCCTCCTTTTTTGCGGTCTGTTATTACAGTATGATTGTATCACAGAAAACGTGCTTGTGATACCGTTTCGGAGTGAAAAGGCATTTCGAGGGAGTAGAAAGTATTTTTTACCGTTTTCAGCCGACGGTGGGGCTGTTTCCTTCTCTCTTTTGCCGCCGCGACCGGCGCAAAACTTGACAGGAACCCCCGAATAAGATAGAATCAGTATACAGTATTCACTTGTGAAAGAGAGGAACCGGAAGATGAACAAAAATGCCAGAACGGCGGTGATCGTTCTTTTGGTGCTGGCGATCGTTGCCCTTGCCGCGGCCATCACGGCGGTGATCGCAACGAAAAACAAAACCGGCGGGCAGGAGAACGAGCCTTCCCAAACGGTTTCCGCGGTCACGCCGCAGGATATACCGTCCGAAACGCAGGACGGGGGAGGAGAGGTCGTGTCTACTTCCGTACAGACGCAAACCACGTGGGAGACCGAACCTCCTGAGGAGCTTTCGTCTGAAAGCAGCCCCGTCTATCCGGAAGCGACACAGGCGGAACTGGACGAACTTTTAAAAAGCACAGAATACGGGGGCTCTCTGCTCGGCGGTATGGATATGACCATGCTCTGGTACGACAGGGAGAACCGCAACCACGTCTACTGTGATTTCGACCCCGCAACCGCGTCGCCGGAGGAATACTTATTCTGCGTGACCCGTTCTTATCTTTACGTGTATTGCTTCGGCGAACCGCAGACGGTCACCTATTCTGAAAGCGAAGACCCGTTCTCCAACGAATTTGAGCACTCCTATTTTCCGTATGACGTGGAGAAGCTGAACTGGGTGTCGAAGAACATGCTGAACCTCGGGCCGGTGGATATCGATACGTTTACCGCCGTGCAGCAGGACGGAACGCGTTATGCGGAGTGCAAGGACGACGTCTTATATATGTATTATTTCCCCTACGGTTTTGAATCCGGGTTCTCCGAAGAGGCCGAAAAGACCGAACGGCTTGCCGACGGTTCTTATCGGTTCACGATCGAGTATACGTATTATGATTACGGAGAAGAGCGCGACGTAAACGGCGAAGGCACGCTGATCGCCGCCATCAGAGAGATCGACGGAAAACGCATCTGGTCGATCCTGCGCTACACCGCCGATCTTTACATTCAGTGAGCCCTTGCTGCGAGGCAGACCATGTTCTTTGAAGAACTGAAAGCACAAAGAGAAAAACCTGCCGATCTCATTTTCGGCACCGATTGGTGGACCGACTGCGACGACGTTGCCGCGCTTTATGTCCTGCTCAAGGCGCATAACTGCGGCCTTATCAATCTGAAGGCGATCGGCGTCAGCAGCGTGATGCGCTATTCCGCGCCGTCGGTAAAAGCCGTGTGCGAGGCGCAGGGGCTGGGAAGCATCCCCATCGGCCTCGATACGAGCGCCGTACGGAGGGGCCTTTTCTGCCTGTACCAGAAAAAGCTCGCCTCCTTCTGCAAAACCGGCTTTACCAACGCCGACTGTCCCGAGGCGTACAAGCTCTACCGCGCCGCCCTCACCTTGTCCTCAGATAAAGCGGTGATCGTGGACGTCGGTTTCCCGCAGATCATCATGGAGCTGCTGTTGTCCGGGCCCGACGAATACAGTGAATTAAACGGAACGCAGCTGGTGGAAAGCAAGGTTTCCGAAGTGATCCTGATGGGCGGCAGGTGGGACCGGAAAACCGGCACGGAGTATAATTTCATCGCCAACCGCCTCAGTCGCAGGGCAGCGGCGTACCTCTGCGAACACTGCCCGGCGCCGCTCACGTTTCTGGGGTATGAGGTCGGCAGAACCGTGGTCACCGGCGGCAGAGAAGCGCCCGGGCTCGTGGGTACCGCGTACGCGGCGCACCATAGCCCCAAGGGCAGGCCTTCGTGGGACCCGATGACGGCGCTTTTCGCTGTTACCGGTGACGCCGAAAAAGCCGGGTACCGCAGGGTTCCCGGCAGGGCATCGGTGGATCCGAAAACCGGCAGAAACAGCTTCGAGGCTTTTTCCGGCGGCCCGCATGCATACCTCGTAAAAGAAAAAGAAGACCGGTTTTATGCAAACCGGCTCAATGAAATATTGTTTCTGGAATAGATTTTTGCAACCTGATACACTTTTCTGCTTTAAAAGCACCTGATCTGCTGTTTTCGGGCTGTTTCAGGGCATGTTACAGCTCCAGTTCCAGTCCGTCGAACGCCGCGCCGTATTCATAGGGGTGCGGCGCTTTCATCTGCAGGGCCAGGGGTGCGGCCCAGCGGTCGTCGTTGATGTGCGAGTGCAAAATCCGCTTAGCTTTGGTTTTGTCAAACACCGGGATGCAGTCGTCCGGGCTGAAGTGCGCCAGCTCGCATACGATCAGATCCAGCTCCGTTTCAAAGGCGGCCTGCGGAAAATCCACCGCCGGGTGCTTCAGGTCGCCGGTGAACAGCACGCGCCTGTTCTCCGCCTCTACCAGAAACGCGTAAGAATTCACGCAGTGCTGCGTGGGTATCGCGGTGAGCCGCAGGTTCCCGTCTTCGTAGGCGACCCCCGCTTTGAACGTACCGATCCTCAGATCCTCCCGCGGCGGCCTTCCGTTCTCGGAAACGGTTATCCACGTTTTCAGCGGGGCGATCAGCCGCTCGTCCGGCAGCAGTATCGCCGGGTCGGCCTTTTTGAAATACCAGTTCACAAGATCCGCAAACGAGATCACGCCGTCCGTATGGTCGCCGTGGGGGTGGGTGCAGATCGCGAGCCTCACCGCCTCGATCGGAATCCCCCTGCGGCGCAGCTCCTCAATGGCCTGCGTGCCCATATCGATCATGTAATAGCTGCCGCGCACCGCGAGAATGTAAGACGCGCAGCGGCGGTGGTGTTCCGGCACGCCGTGCGAGGTGCCGTTGAAAATGATCCTCATACGTTTCCCTCCGTTCGTTTCTTTTTCTCATTATATTATAACCGTTTGTTCATCAAATTGTCAATCGCACAAAGACCCTGAAACCATGTTGCGTTTTTCTTTTGCCGGTGCTATACTGCAAACAGAGAAACCAGAAAAGGATGATCTTTCATGCAGCTGATCGACGCGCTTTTGTCGCTTGAAACCTCCCACGCGGTGCAGGACCGGTCTCTGAGCCCCATGTATTCCAACTTCGGCCTGTGCTTTGAAGCGCACACCGCCGGGCCGGACCTTCTGCTTCACTATAACCGCAAGACCCGCCCGGTGTTTTCGCCGGTGTTTTCCTTCGCCGCGCCCTGCAAAGCGAACTCCACCTTTCTTTCCGCCGCGTTTTCCGGTGAAAAAGGCGCGTACGAGCTGTGCTTCTATGCAACCGACGCCTTCGTGCTGAAAGGGGAGTTTGCCTCCCCCCTGCGGGTGTTCGACGCTTCCGCCTGCAGCATGCCGCAGTTCTGGAAGGCCTGCGGCGATAAGGATATCCTGATTTATCAGGGGTATTCCGAAAACGGCGACGACCGCGACCCCGACAAATACGCCCCGGTGCTCTGCGGCGTCAGGGTGCTCGCCGGTACGCTGCGGGAAGACGCCTGCGGCGCATTCCTTCTGCCGGATGAAAAGGGCAGCCTGTATTTCGCCGCCGCCTTCGAGGTGCTCGATATCTCCGCGGATCGCTTAAAAGAGACGCTCCTCGCCGCCCCCGCCGGTATTGACGGCGCGAAAAGCGCGATGCGCCGCTGGGCGGAGGACTGCGCCGGGGGCCTGAAGCGGATCCCCGCCGATCCCGACGCCCGGCAAACCTTTTTCACCGCGGTTTCCGGCCTGCTGATGAACCTGACCAAAGCCCCCGGCAGCCTGTCGCGCTGCGTTTCCGCCTTCCCGAGCCGGGGCGGTTACCCCACCCATTTCATGTGGGACAGCGCCTTTCAGAATCTGGCTTACGAGCTGATGAGCGAAAAAACGGCGGCGGATACGCTGCTGCAGCTGGCGTACGCCATCCGGCCGGACGGCAAGATTCCCCAGTTTTTGTGCTCCACCTGGGCGCGCCCCCACTTCGCGCAGCCGGCGCTGCTCGGCTGGGCCGCCAAACGCTTTGTTGAGCGCGTGGGCGCTGAGAATGCGGGCGAAGAATTCATACATACCATGGCCGATGCGCTGGCAAAGAACAACGCGTGGTGGCTGACCCAGCGCATCACCCGGTTCGGCCTCATCTGCTGCCCGGACGGCCTCGAAACGGGGCAGGATGATTCTCCCCGGTTCGATCGGGGGCCCGTGCTGGCGGTGGATATGAACAGCTATCTGCTGCAGCAGATGCGCGCCACCGCGTTCTTCTGCCGATTGGCGGGCGACGGCGCTCTCGCGGCGGAATGGGAAGCCCGGGCGGACGCGTTTGCGGCGCGGCTTGCAGCTTATTTGTACGATGCAGATAAAAACCTGTTTTTCGACGCGGACCCCGAAACAGGGGAGCGGAGAACCCTCGTTACGCTCTCTTCGCTGATCCCGCTGTGGGCGGGCGTGCCGCTGCCGGAAGAGAAGATCAGATCGATGATCGAAGATTATCTGCTGAACGAAGCATATTTCTTCGGCAACGTGCCCTTCCCGTGTGTTGCTTACAACGAGCCGGTGTACGAGCCTGCTCAGTGGTGGCGCGGCCCCACCTGGATGCCCGTGGCGTGGCTGATGATGGAGATCCTCGATACCTACGGCTATACAGCCGAAAGGGCTCAGGCGGCGCGGCGGCTGTACCGCGTGCTGAAAAAGGACGCCGTATTGCACGAGCTCTTCGATTCTTCCACCGGCGAAGGCCTCGGCTGCGACGAGCAGGGCTGGACCGCGGCGATCTTCATCCGCCTGTCGCAGGAGCTTTCCGATCTTCCCGAAATGCAATAAATCCATAAACCCCATCCCCGGAACCCCGCGTTTCCGGGGTTTTTTGCCGCACAGGAGCGTTCTTATCCGTTTTGCTTGCGTGAAGTCCGATGCACGGTACCGCCGATCCGCCGTTTTCCTTGACAGGGCCGATCCGTCATATTACAATAATAACGATAAAGCCGAAAGGAGGCCGCGGAAAATGCCGGACGAAACTTACATCATCCTGTTCCCTGAATATGAACAGCTCCGGGAAGAAATCAAAAAACTGAAAACGGAGTTTTCCATGCTCGTACTGGATCTGGACGAACTGCGTTTCGTTGTTTGTCCGAATATCAAAACGGCATATCAGCTGGCCTTCGGTGCGTTGGAATTGCGTGTTTTTGACGCTTACTGTCTGCACGCACGGCTGCGGCGCATGATTGAAATGATCCGCGCCAGAAAAAACCGCAGGGAACCCGTTGACGTAAAAGAGATCGAGTATGCACTGGATAGGGAATTTGCCGAATATCTGAAACAACGGGAAGAACAGCTGCGCGCCCTGAACGAGGCAATCGAGCACGCGCAGGCTGACGTCCTCTCAGGGCAGGAAACGGCGGAACTGAAAAAGCTCTACCGTATTGCTGTGAAAGTGCTGCATCCCGATCTGCACCCGGAGCAGACGCCGGAAGAAGCGAATCTGTTTCTCAAGGCAGTTTCCGCTTTTCAGAACGGTGATCTTCGTCTGATGCGGGTCATATGTGAGTCGATCGGCACAGAAACGCCGCAGTTTTCCCAATCGGATACCATGGAAGAGCTGCGCGCAGAACGGGATCGTTTGAAAGAAAACCTTGCGGCTGTTTTGAAGGAGGTTGAAGAGATCAAGCGGAATTATCCCTATACGCTGCGAAACTTTGTGGAAGACGCGCAAACAGCGGAAGAACACAAAAGCTCGCTGGAGAAAACGCTGACCGCCTATGAAACCGCAAACGAGCGGATGCAGATAATGATCCGGGAGATGACGGAAAATGAATCATGAACTGATCTCCGCCGAGAACGAAGGCATTCTCGATCTGCTGCATAACACGAACGGAACCACCGACGTGCCGGAGCCCTTCTCACGGGATATCTTTTTGTGTGATACGTGCGTGTGGGATCTGGATCATGAAGAGGGGCCTGAAGAACAGTTTCCTTTTCTGAAAACCGGCGATAAGGTTTTTTTCTTCCGGGAATCGGTTCATTCCTTTGATACCAACGCTGTAAGGGTTGAAACCAAAGACGGCGTTAAACTTGGGTATATTTATCCCGGACATTCCATGTTGATATCAGGCCTTCTGCGCGGGGGAAAACGGTTGCGCGGGCAGGTTGTTTTTAAGGGGGCGGATGACACATGGAACGGCGATCCCTGGCGGCGGATCGTGGTTAGGATCAACCTGCAGGATTAATAGAAATAAACGAAAATCGACATAGGAGTTGACGCACGGATGAATGATCTGATCAGCGCCGGAGGCGGCGGTATTCTTGATCTTCTGCACGGAAACGGCGACGCTGTCAGCGTACCGGAGCCTTTCATGCGGGAAATCTTTCTGTTTTACACTTATGTTGCGGGCACGTCATACGTGGAGGGCATTGAGGAACTGGATCCATACCTGAAGATCGGCGACAAACTATCGTTTTACCGCGAACCGGATAACCCATACGACGACAAGGCGATCCGTATCGAAAACACGGACGGCGTAAAAATCGGATATGTGCCCCGGGCGGATAACCCGGTTTTCGCCCGCCTGATGGATGCGGGCAAGCTGCTGTTCGGCCGCATCAAGGAAAAATCCATGCAGGGCGACTGGCTGCAGATCAGAATCGATATCTTTCTGCAGGACTGAATCATCGACCGATGCTTGCATATGCGCAGCATGATCCCGACATATACGGAACCCTGTAACCGAAGGAGAATAACAGTGTTTTTTGTGATTCAAAAGGAGGACGGCAGAAACTACAACTGGAAATATAAGCTTTGTTGCCTCGGCTTGTATAACGTAAACCGGGATGGGAACCTGCTGTATGCATACCGGGACGGATGGGAGTATGTATTGAACCATAACACGGCGCAAACCGTGTTCTCGAATTTTGAAACAGATTAACAAATACAAAAAAACAAGGAGGTTTATTCTATGTGGGGCAACGATGATTTCTTCGGCGGGATGTTCGATTTTAACGGCGACGGGCAGACGGACGAAATTGAGGCCGCCGTCGGGTTTCAGATTCTCGACGACCTGAGCCGGGAATACGACGGGAAAAACGAAAATCCCGACGGTAAATAACCCCAATATTTCGGCAGATTTTTGTATCCACCCAAAATCTGCCGCATTTTTTTGCCTGTGAACCTGCCGGAACAAAGAAAATCCGCGTGGGGCGCAGAACGGGCGGCCGTTTTTCGCGGCGGTTCTGTTTTTCGGTATGTGTAAAAAACACGGTTTTTCGTATTGCAAACGCGCCGGAAATCGAATACAATAGAAGTATCTTCACCAAAGGGGGATAAAACCATGAAAAAAGCAACCAAGATCGTGATCTGCGTCGTCGCAGCCGTGCTCGTGATCGGCGCTGCCGTGGGCGGCTACTTCGGATATCAGCTCACCTACCACCCCAGCAAATGGCTGGCGGAAAGCGACGCCGATTTTCAGGAGATGCCGTTTGAAGAAGAGCTCGGTGAGCTCAGCATGCTCTCCAACACCTGGCAGGAGGCCCTGCCCCAGACCGAGATCTATAACCTTATCAAAGACCATTTCGCTTCTCCCTTGCCCGCGGGCAAAACCGAGAAAAAGGCCATCGTGATCGGCTACGACGGCTGCCGCGTGGATACCCTGCGGCTGCTGCCCAGCGCGAAACGCAGCGCAATCAACCATCTGCTGGACGCCGGCGGCCAGGGCGTGTTCAGCTACTGCGGCGGCGTAATGTACCCCGAAGAGAACGTGCAGGCCACCTCTACCGCACCGGGCTGGTGCTCGATGCTGATCGGCCGGTGGGCGAATGAGATCGGCGTGAACAACAACGGCCAGCCCAAGCCCCTCGATCCCAAGACCCTGCTGCTGACCCTTGCCGAGGACGGCACGGCGGATAAAACCGCCTTCTACGTATCGTGGGACGGCCACTTCAGCAAAAAGAACGCCACCTATATCAACGAAAAGAACTACGCGAAAGAAAACGGCGTAAACGCCACGTTCAAGCGCGCGCTTACCGATGCGGGTACGAAAAGCAATATCATTTCGGATATCAGAAAGGCGGACTGCTCCGATTTCATCTTCCTCACGCTGGAGTATACCGACCATCAGGGCCACGCCACCGGCTTCGGCCCGCAGAACCCCAAATACATCAGCGCCTTCCGCGACGCGGAGGACGCGGGCATGGATATCATCGAGGCCATTGAAGCCCGTAAAACCTACGATACCGAGGATTGGCTGATTCTGATCACCACCGACCACGGCGGCAACGGCACCGGCCACGGCGGCCCCAGCTTTGAGGAGCGCATGACCTTCATCTTCTCGAACAAAACGATACTGTGACCCTGAAAAAACAAACGCCGGAGCGGTTTCCCGCTCCGGTATTTTTCTTTTTAATTGTATCCCGTACCGCCGCAGGCGCCGCAAACGTCTCCGTAGCCGTACCCGGGTATACAGTTCCATGAATTGCCGAAATATTTGGTTACCCGGCCGGTGCCGCTGCATCTGGAACACTTATTCTTTCCGGTATTGTCGGCACTGCGGCCCGAACGCCACTGGATCGGTGCGCTGCCGTCAAAAACCGGTTCCGAGGGGATATTGTCCGCATCGGCGAAAAGCCATACGGCGGGGCGGACGCCGCAGCGGTTTGTTACGTTGCACACGTAGTTGCCGTAGCTGCCGTTTTCCCAAACAACGGGCGCGGTAACGTGGCCCCCCGAACTGGAAAGCGTATCCTCTATGACCCACCACATAAGGCCGGAGGCATATCCGTATTCGGGGTCCTGTGCTTTCGCATAGGCTGTATACTCGGCTTTGATCTGATCGGCCGTCATCCCGTAATTCTTGATGTCGATCTCCTGCAGAATACCCGTGCGCGTTATGATATCGTCGTTTACGGAGGCAAAAGCGGTTGCGGAAAATTCCGTTTTCAGCCAATCGTCGAGGCTGCATTCTTTCAGGTTTGCCGTATTGAATTGCTGCGCGTCCAGAACGTATTTGCTCAGCAGGTACACGTCTCCGTTTTCATTGTGCAGCACGATCCACTGGATGGGTTCGGCCCCGTTGTCGGGGTTGTTGTCCTGTTCGTAAGCGCCCAGCGTAACGATATCTCCGTTTTTGGCGCTGAGAATGCTTAAGTACGGCCGTTCGGAAACCAGCTGGCGAAGAATGTCGGCGCTGTCTTTGTAACCGCTGATCTCATTCAGCAGCACGTATGCTTTTTGCCATTCGTGGGAAGTCAGAAACGTATCCGCTCTGAAATAATCGATTTCATCCCTGCGATCTTCCGCGTCTTTAAAACCGCCCAGCTTCTCGAATATCGCATACGCCCCGTCGATATCGCCGGCGTTCAGCAGCGTTTCGGCTTTATTGTATCTGCTTGCGGGCACTAAAACGAAACAAACCACCGCCGCTGCGCAAACGATAACTCCGGCTCCGCAGGCAACGGCAATTCTGACCGCTTTTTTTCTGCGGTCTTTTTGTTTTGCTTCTCTGGCTTTCGCGATGTTTTCATCGATACGCCGGTTGATGCTGTCGGTATCCATCGCAGGGCTGTCTTCGGCGGCCTCCTGCGGCTGCGTATCGGGTTCTTCTTTTTGTTCCTGTGGAGATTTCTTCGCTTTCTTAAAGATGAAGAATCCCAGAATGCAGAGCAGGGCGACGGTCGCGAGGACCGAGATCAGCATCAGGCGATTCATCACGGGCGGATGAAGCGTGCTGTAGGCGTCCTGTTTATAGAGCATATTTTCGTTGAACAGCGTGTCGATCGTGAGGCTGTAATTGCGGGCGCCGTCTGAAAGCGTTACAAACACGGGGTGCGTCAGCCCCGTAACGCCGTCGGTTACCGTTCGGGTGTACACCGCGTAGTTGCGCAGTTCGTAGCCGTAACGGAGCGCCTTTTCGCCCAGCTCTTTGCCGTTGTTCAGAATAGCAAGGGCGTCCGCGTCGGTAAGCCTGCGCAGATCGTCAACGTTTGCGGTCAGAAACACGTTGAATTTCACTTGCCACGGCAGAGCGTATGAATCCGGTTCCGTGCAGATCTTTATATCAACGCTCTTCGCGTTCGATGCGCTCTGCAGATCTTCAATGAGGGGCTGCAGCTCTTCTTTGATACTGCTCTTCACCTGTATTGAGGAAACGATGTAAAGCGCTGAGACCGCAACGGCAACCAACAGTAAAACGGAAAAAACCTTAACCAGCTTTTTCATAAATTACTCCTTTATGCTGTTACTTCGTCTGATATATTCAATTATATCAAAATCCGTCCGTGATTTCAATAGGCAATCGGGGCGGTTATTTTTGTTTTGCAAAATCCCGGGAACGTGGTATAATATATAAAAACGATCAATCGGGGGTATAGATATGAAACTGAACGACCTGATCTCCGGCTTCCGCGTGCTTCGGGCGCAGAAAACCGAGGAATGCGGCGGCACGCTGTGGCTGCTGCGGCACGAAAAAACCGGCGCGCCGCTGTACTGGCTGGATAACGGCACAGAAAACAAGGTGTTCTCGGTGGCGTTCAAAACCGTCCCGTGGGACCATACCGGCGTGTTCCATATTCTGGAGCATTCGGTGCTGTGCGGCTCGCAGAAATATCCGGTAAAGGAGCCGTTTGTGGACCTGCTCAAGAGCTCCATGAACACCTTCCTGAACGCCTTTACGTTCCAGGATAAAACAATGTACCCGGTGGCGAGCCGCAACAATAAAGATTTCGTGAACCTTGTTTCGGTGTATCTGGACGCGGTTTTCCGCCCCATGATCACCGGGAACCGCTCCATCTTCATGCAGGAGGGCACCCGCATCGATTTCGACGGGGAAGCCCCCACCTTCAACGGCGTGGTGTATAACGAAATGAAGGGGGCTGCGTCCGACCTGTACGACCGGCTGTACGAAGAAACGAACCGGCTGCTGTTCCCAGACAGCCCCTACCGCTTCAATTCCGGCGGCGACCCGGCGGCGATCCCGAGCCTCACCTACGAGGGGTTTTTGGAGGCCTACCGCAGATTCTACCATCCCTCCAACAGCGTGATCTATCTGGACGGCGCGGTGCCGATGGAAACGGTGCTGCCGCTGATCGACGGGTACCTTGCCGCGTTTGAGCTGAGCGCTGAACTGCCGCAGATCCCGCTGCAGAAGCCGGTGGCGCACGCGGAGGTCACCGCGCCCTACGAGATCGGCGAATCCGAATCGCCCGAAAAAAAGACCTGGATCGCCCTGGGCAGGCTCGCCGGTCCCGCCGCGGACCAGACCCGCATGTACGCGCTGGAGGTGCTGCAGTCGTATCTGTTCGGCTCCAACGACGCCCCCGTAAAGCGCGCCGTACTTGCAACGGGGCTGGCCGAGGACGTGACCTGTTCGGTGAATACGGGCACCCTGCAGCCCTATACGTGGATGATCTTCAAAAATACGGAGGCCGCGCACAAAAACGCCCTTCTTGCCGCCGTGAAAACCGCCGCCGCCGAAGCCGCGGACGCCGGGCTGGACGCGGAGGACCTTGCGGCGGAGATCGATACGCTGGAGCTGCGCCTGAAGGAGCCGGACGAGCCGCAGGGCATCGAGCGCGCCATATCCGTTTCCGACGCGGTGTTCTTCGGCCTGGAGCCGCTTTCGTGGCTGGAGCACGGCCCGGTGCTGGCGGCCCTGCGCGAAAAGATCGGCACCTCTTACTATACCGACCTGATCCGGGAATTTCTGGTTGAGGCAGACAATACGGCGCTGGTCACCCTTGTGCCGGATCCCGGTATGGGCAAGCGCGAAGCCGAAGCCGAGGCCGAACGGCTGCAGAAAACGCTTTCCGGCATGGACGAAGCGGCGCTGGCGCAGGCAAAGGAGCAATTCGCGGCCTTCAAGGCCTGGCAGGAAACGCCGGATTCCCCCGAACAGAAGGCGACCCTTCCCACCCTCGCGGTCAGCGACGTGCCCGAAACGCTCACGCCCTTCGTTACCGAATCCCGGGAGGAAAACGGGCGCTGCGCGGACCATCACCCCGCCAAAACCGGCGGCGTGGCATACGTGCGGCTGCTGTTCAGCGGCTGCGACCTCGATCCCGCGGCGCTGCCCGCCCTCGCCTTCGTTGCGGAGCTGATGGGCAAGCTGCCCACCAAAAAGCACACCGCGCTGGAGCTGGACCGCCTGTTCAAGCGCTGCACCGGCTGGCACAAGTTTTCGATGCTCACCGCGTCCGGCGCGGCGGCGGACGAAGCGAAATGCGTGTTGAACGCGGCGTTCAGCGCTTTGTCCCACCGGCTGCCGCAGGCGCTCTCTCTGATGAGCGAGGTGCTTACCGAAACAGTGTTTGCGGACCGGGATAAGATCAAAGATATCCTTTCGCAGACCAGAGACGGTTTCTACCGGCGCATCTGCAGCAGGGGCAGCCGGTTTGCGGGTATGCGCGCCGTGGCGGCCTCCAACGCGGAAGCGGCGGCGGACGACGCCGTGAGCGGCGTGTCGTATTACCGCTGGCTGAAGGCCTTCGAGGCGGATTTTGACGCGCGTTTCGATGATTTTGCGGCGCAGGCCGCGGCGCTTCTGGAGCGGCTGTGCGTTTCCGCCCGCCTTTCTCTGAGCGAGACCTCAGACGTCTTCCATTCCGGGGTGCTGGACCTTTGCGGTATGTTCCCCCGCGGCGAGGCCCCGCAAACCGAAACGATCCGTTTCACCCTGCCCGGGGCGCCGCGCAAAGAGGCCTTCTTTGTGCCGGGCGGCGTATCCTTTGCCGGTATGGGTACGGATATGCGCAAACTCGGCTGCCGTTACCGCGGTGAAATGGAGGTGCTTGCGCAGATCATGAGCTACGGCTATCTGTGGGATGCGGTGCGCGTGCGCGGCGGCGCCTACGGCTGCGGCTGCGTGATTTCGGATGCTGAAACGGTCCGCTTCACCTCTTTCCGCGATCCCACGCCGCTCCGCTCGCTGGACGTTTTCCGCGACGCCGCCGCGTGGCTGCGGGATTTCTGCCGGGAGGGCGCGCCCATCGATAACTACGTGATCAGCACCGCCGCGGCCGTGGACCCGCTGCGCGCCCCGCGCACGCTGGGCTTCGACGCGGATGTGTGGAAGCTGAAGGGCAAAACCGAGGCCGACCGCATCCGGATCCTTCACGAGCTGCTCTCCACGACCCGGGAGCGCCTGAACTCCTTTGCTTCGCTTTTGGAAAGCGCCGCCGCGCAGAGCAGCGCGTGCGTGATCGGCTGCCGCGAAGCCCTCGCCGACCTCCCCGCGGATTGGGCATGCGAAGAGCTTTGATCAGTTCGGAGTTATTTCCGGAGCAGAGATATGAGAGCGGAGAGCGGAGATATTTTGAAATTCGGAATTCGGAATTCGGAATTTTCCCCGCGACATGGCAAACACAAAGTAAGGGCGGGCATGGTGTCATCGAGGCCATTGAAGCCGTAAGACCTATGCTGCCGAGGCTTGGCTGATCATGATCACCACTGACCACGGCGGCCCCAGCTTTGAGGAGCGCATGACCTTTATCATCTTGAACAAAACGATTCTGTAATTCGCATCATCATCTGCGAAACTATCTTATTCCAACCAATAAAAACGATCCCGTCAGGTGCCGTAAATCCGCGGTCAACCTTTCGGGAGCGTTTGAATCTTTTTTGTAATCTGTTTATAAATAATTCCGTTGTTCTATAAAAGAAAAAAGTTCCTTCACACGATGTGAGTTCTACGGTTAACAAAAACGAATTAAAACAGTTTTAAACTCTCTAATCCAACAGCAGCACGGAGAATTAATCGAGCATCAGCGGCGGTAACAGTTGCACCATCTGTCACAAGACAGGCGTTCTCCTGCCAGGAATTCGGCTGTTCTAACGCTACAGCAACACGAAGAGCATAACGGGCATCTGCAGCTGTGATGATCCCGTCGCCATCATTATCACCTTTAATTATTAAAGTTTTTGTGCTGCCATCATGTTTTATAAGGGTCATGCCAGAACCGATGGTTTCGTTCCCTTGCAATTCTGAGCCGTCTTTCCTTAACACTCTTGTCCCCTCGCCTGCTAAAATAACCAGTGCAGATACAGTTTGATTTGGTGAAATATATACTGTATCTCCTTGTTCCTTTGTTGTATCAGAATTTATTATAAGAGAAGGGGTCCAATTAAAATGAATATTTGCTTTTACAAGATCCACATTACCGTCTTCGATTAGCAATCTATTCCATTGGTCTTCACTGCCATAATAATATACATCTTTCAGGGAGGTGCATTTGCTGAATGCATTTTCGCCGATGCCTGACACATTATCGGGAATTGAAATGCTAGTCAGAGCAGTACAGCCATAAAATGTTGAATTACCTATGGTTGAGATGCTAGTCGGGATTGTGATAGTACCAATAGAGGAACAATTGAAAAATGCAGATATTCCAATGCTCGTTACAGTTTCTGGAATTTCAATACCTGTTAGAGAAGAACAGCCCATGAAAGCATGGTTCCCAATTTTAGTTACACTCCCATCAGAAGGAATGATACTGGTTTTACAGCCAGCAAATAAGGTTTTCTTTGCTGTATCAATGATACAGTTATTTGCCGAATGATATTTTGGATTATTCGAATCCACAATGATGCTTTCAAGATCGTAACAACCAGAAAACAACGAATTACCGAGTTCTGTAACACTCGCTGAAAACGTGATACTTTTAAGTGAGGTGCAATCCTCAAATGCTAAATCCCCGATGCTTTCCACGTTTTCTGGGATAAATATACTTGTCAAAGACTTACAGCCACGAAACGCATTTTCTCCAATACTTGTTACTTCTTCTGGAATTATGATATTTTCTAACTTTGTACATGAATCGAATGCATTACCAGAAATAGTTGTAATACTATTCGGAATCGTAATATGATTCATGGAACAACAGTTATGAAAAGCCGCATATCCGATATTTGTTACACTATTGGGGATTGTGACGTTAATAAGAGATTGGCACCCATAGAACAGTCTCGCAGGGATACTTGTTATAGTGTTTGGAATCGTAAAACTAGTAAGCGCTTCACAATACTGAAACGCTCCATCACCGAAGCTCATAATTCCAGTCGGAACCCAGATATTTGTCAAAGATGAACAGAAATAGAAGGCAAGGTCCCCAATTCTTGTTATGCTTTCAGGGATTGTAATTCTTATAAGGTTTTGGCAAAAATAGAAAGCGGAACCAGCAATACCTTTCGTTCCTTCTTTTATCGAAATAATTGTGTCTTTTGGCATTGTCCCTTTGTATCGGTAAGCGACCTTTCCGATGTAGACAAGTCCGTCACCAACTGTATTATACCATGAAGTATTATCAAATGCGTCAGATCCAATATCCGTCACACTGTCCGCAATTGTAATTTTATTCAAAGATTTGCATCCCTTAAACGCTTCTTTTTCAATACTTGTTACACCAGTATTAATTACAACGGTCCTTATTATTGTAGAGTATTTAGCTTTCCAAGGACTGCTTGTCATTTCTCCGATTCCGGAAATGGTAAGACCACCATTGCTGTCAAGTGTCCAAGACAGGTTTTCCCCACATGTGCCGGAATCAACGACGCTTGCAGCAAAAGCAGAAAGTTGCCCTATGGATAACACCATAATTGACAGAAGGATAAAAGAAAAAAGCTTGAAAGATAATCGTTGCATAAGTTAACCTCCAAATTTATTGTCATCACAAAAGAAAAGCAATCAAAATCAACACATATATTTGCAAAATACTTATTGATTATATTTAAGGTATTTACTGTGGGCTTTTTTGTTGATGCAAGTATAGAATAATTATAGCATGTATTCCTTTTGTTTTCTACCCAAATATTGTTAGTTTTTTTGAAATAATACATTATTCTATTCAACAGTTTTGATTCAAATATTATAATCAAAATATAGTGTAATATAAACATGATACACCCATAGAAATTGCTGTCCTATGCTTTGTACTCGATTTCGTATTTTTTTGTTGAATATAAAATGTGAATTTGATATATTATTAATGAAAAAGGAACAAATGTTTCATAAGCAACAGGTACAGCAAAGAATGGGGAGAAAAAAGTGAGAAGATGGCAAATATCGACATTTTAATTATTTAATTACAATTTATAATTAGTATAAGCATAAAAACAGTCATAATAAATGATTTTACCGTAATATAATTACGGTTCCGTAAATAAATTACGGAAAGGCTTGACATTTTTATTAGGAGGTGTTATACTAACAATGGGGTGAAAAACATGTTAGTTCGATTTACAGTATCAAATTATAAAAGCTTTAAAGAGCCAATAACGCTTGATTTTTCATCAGCTCATGATTACAAGTTTAATAATAACTGTATTAAAAATGGATTGTTAAGCAAAATTGTAATATATGGTGCTAATTCATCTGGAAAAACGAATTTTGGATATGCATTGTTTGATATTGTGGCTGTATTAACAGATAAGCATACAGAAATGCGCCAATTGGATGAGGGTAGTTTTTTGAATGCAGATTGCGATAAAAAAGAGGCTACCTTTACTTATGTATTTCAAAAAAAAGATAGTACAATAACATACGAATATAGAAAAAGCGCTCCGAGTGTTATCACTTTTGAGCGTTTAGAGATTGATGGAAAGAAAGTGTTTTCTTATGACTTTAAGTCAAAAGAAAAAGACTTCGCTAATATGGATATGTTGTTTGCAGACAATCTTAATTTTGATTATTTTGAAAACAACTTTGCTGTATTAAGATATATTGCTTATAACACTGTTCAGCCTGACGATTCCTATGTAAAATTCATTATGCATTTTGTTTCTCATATGTTATGGTTTAGGTCTCTCCAAGAAAATGGGTATATAGGTCTGATGACAGGTGTAGAAGCTCTTGATCCATGGATTGCAAAGAATAATTTAAACAAGGAGTTTCAAAGTTTTCTGAAAAAACTTGCGAATATAGAATCAGAAATTGACATTGTATCCCAAAATGATAATAATTCTTTTATTGTTGAAAAACATAAAAACGCTAGGTTCCTTTTTAGTGGAGTGGCATCTAGTGGTACAAGAGCATTAGAGCTTTTGTTTTTCTGGAGTAAACGATTTGACGAAGTATCGTTTTTGTTTTTGGATGAATTTGATGCTTTTTATCATTATGATCTCGCAATTAATGTTTTGAAATATATTGTTGATTTAGATAATGTACAAGCTGTTTTTACAACACATAACTCTTATTTAGCATCTAACGATATTATGCGTCCAGATTGTTATTACATTTTGAAGAAAGGAAAACTTGCATCGTTTGTTGATAGCACAGAAAGAGAGATTAGAGAAGGACATAATCTTGAAAAGCTGTTGAGAAATGGTGAATTCGATGGCTAAAAATGTATTGCTTATTGTTGAGGGGGACAATGATGAGGTAAAATTCTACAAAACCTTGTTTCATCGTTGTTTTCAGTTAACTGAATATCATTTTTACCCTTACAGATCGAATATACATATCCTTGCCCAAGAACTATATAACCACTATCCATGTTTTGAAGAAGATGAAATCAATATAAGACAAGTTTTAGCTTCATTGGAAAAGGATGATAAGAAAAAGGAATTATTGCGTAAAAAATATACAGACGTATTCATTGTGTTTGATTTTGATCCTCAGCATGATCATACACATTTTGATACGATACGTAGAATGCTTGCGTATTTCTGTGATTCAACCGCTCAAGGGCAACTATATATTAACTATCCAATGATGCAATCATATAAGCATTTTTCAAGATTGCCAGATCCAAGTTTTAGAGAATTGAACGTTGATTTATCAGAAATCAGGGATTATAAAAGAATAGTTGGAGAGGCAAGTGCATACACCGATTTAGCAAAGTATGATTACAAGACCTTTTATAGTATCGCAGCACATCATTTGATGAAGTTTAACTATTTGACAGATGGTTCTTATCGGTTGCCTTCTTGTGAGGAGTACTTAGACTTTGACTATATAAAACTATACGATTACGAACGAGATTTGTTTTTTAAAAAAGAGAGCATATCAGTTATTAACACTTGCATTTTCGTATTATGTGATTTTGCACCTACAAAGTTCTTTACGTTTCTTTCAAAAAAGAAAGATGAATTGTTTTTATAAAGAATAGTTTTCTTCGTTATGCAAAAAACGAATAAAAAACCGCTTGAAACTGTTGAAATTTCAAGCGGCTTTCTTTTTTTGATATATTAATACGTTACCGTTACAAATACGCCTTCGCGGTTTTCCAGCGTCAGATCGAGCGTATCGCCCGCAATTGCCGAGGCCTCTCCCTTGCGGTACACCGTTATGCCCTTCGCACCGGCAAACGTTGCTGTAAACGCCGCCTCTTTGCCGCTTTGCGGTTTGTACATGTTTGCGAATACAAACGCTTTTCCGCTGCCGTTTTTCTCGGTAAAGCAGCCGCACAGCAGCGGCGCGTCGGTTTTTACGTCCGGCCGGTACGTTTTGTCTACATTAACGAGGCCGAGCTTCGCGCCCGCGGCTTTCGCGCCGTGATACAGCACAGCGCCGTGATTTTCATATCTGCCGTATTCCTCCGCAAGCGTGATCCACCAAACGGAAAGGCAAGTCAGATTCAAGAGCCCGTTTGGAGCAGCAAAAGGCGCTCCGTTATCGCTGTGAATGACCTTCGGCAAGCCGTATGTCCTGAATAATTCGGTCATAACACACCTGACCGCTTCTGATGTTTTTGACGTCATCAGCCTGGCACAGAGAATCTTTCGGCTGAATCTGTCCCGTACGGTAAACGGTTCGCAGATCTCACCGTCAGATTTCCACCAGCCCTTAAAGTCAATACTCCAAACGTCGTTTGCCGCTGTTGCTTGTATTTGCTGCTGCAGCCGGGGACAATTCGATGTTGACGGAGGTCTTATCTTTCGCTGCTTAACCAAACCGGCCTTGTCAAGAATACGTTTGACACTGGATAAAGACGGTACTGTTCCCTGCGGATAAGCCCTCGCATAGATCTCTCGGATCTTTTTCGGCCCCCATGCAAGATGTTCGTTCTTGATTCGGATCGCCCGTGTTGATGAAAGAATGCTGTGATCCTTTTGGACAGATGTGCATAACTCCGGCTTTCAAATCTTCCATTTTCAGCCGCCGAATAGAGAGGAGAGGGCGATGCGAATGTTTGCCAGGATGGTCTGCAAGGCAACCAACAGACTCATCACGCTTTGCAGATACTGCGGCAGAACGGTCACCCTGACGCTGCACGCCGCGCCGGAACCGGGATCGGTGACCGTTACGACTGCGCTGCCGGTGTGCTTGCCGGTCAGAATGACGTAGCCATATTCATAGGTATCGCGCTTGCCGGGACCGACGCCGAGCACGTTTTCATTGCTGCTTGTGATCTCTGCCGTGAAGATATCGAACCGGTCCTTCGCGTCGTCCGGTCTCGGATAGATATACAATTCATCTTCTCCGCCGGCGATCATCCACATGGTGTTGTCGATGGCGGAATTGTCCAGCGTTTCGATTTTTGCTTCGTTCGCCGCCAACGCCGTAGATCCGAGCGTCAGAAGAAGAACAGACAGCAAAACAGCCAAAAGCGTTTTTACGGTTTTCATATAAATGCACTCCCTTTAATTTCTTGCTGAGATTATTATACCGCAGTTGCCGCCGGAAAACAAGCCTGTAACCGGCTATTTCAGTTGTAACGCTCACGACCGTTTTTGTCAAAGGACTGTTTCACCGCTGTGCAGGACTGTGAGCTGATTTCTTAAATAATTATGCGGGCTCGGTCAGGCGCGGCTCTGGCCGTCCAACGGACGCCCATTCACTACCGCGCCGCTTCTCGTCCCGCCTTATCTGATGATAAAAGACCCCGTCTCCTCAAAAGAGGAACCGGGGGCTTTGGTCGGAGTGTTCATAACGCAAGTGAATTTTAATTTTGAAATCCGGCAGAGATACATATTCTGAAACCGACTAAATTTTAATTCGACTTATCTGAAACAACAATCAAAACAAATAATTGGAGGTTTCAGAACATGAAAGAATTAGAAAAGTACATTATTGATGAAAAAAACGGGCTGAAGTATGAATTGGTAGGCGACTACTATTATCCCTGTCTTGAAGCGCCGGAAGCGCCCAAGGTCGGCAGATTCGGGATGATATATCGCGATTATCTACGTACCCATAAGAAAGTTACATATTCGGGGCTTATGCTTTCGGGCAAGCTGAAAGAGCAGGTCGAAGAGATTGACCGGCAGGCGGAAGAACTGTTTTCTTAGCTGGTCGAGCAAATGAAACAGGCTGAGGGCGTAACCGAGCAGCTCAAAGCCGATGACCAGATGGAATGGGTACGCCGTATGAACTCCATCCGCGACCGCGCCGAAGAGATCGTGGAAAGCAAGGTGGTGTTTGCATGACCTTACTTGAAGACTTATGGTACGGGAACGTCCACCCGGTCGAAGAATTCCTTGAAGTAAATAAAGAATACAAAAATCTGCTTCGCATTGCGGCAAAGGATCAGGAAAGACTCAGTGCTTCTTTATCTCCCGAGCAAGCCGAACTGTTTGAGAAATACGACTCAGCGGTAAAGGAAATGAACGCCACAGCAGAGGTTGCGGCGTTCTCCTACGGTTTTCGACTCGGCGTCCGGCTGATGGATGGTGATTTGACCAAATAGTAACTACAACTAACCCTGCATATAAAAACTGCCCCCACTTTCGAGTGAGGGCAGTTTTTCATATATCGGATCAGAAGCACTTTTCTTTTCGGTTGCTTTTGCACCGTTCAATGTTCCCGCAGCGGTAGCAGAGTTCGTTGTCGCAAGCACCGTCGTTGTCGAACAAAGAGCGTATGTTGTTCACCGTCGTTTCGGCGATATTCGCGAGCGCCTCCTCGGTTAGAAACGCCTGATGCGATGTGACAATCACATTTGGCATCGAGATCAGCCGTGCGAGTAGATCGTCGTTCATGATATGACCGGAGCGGTCTTCGAAGAAAATGTCCGCCTCTTCTTCATATACATCAAGGCACGCCGCGCCGATCTTTCTCGACTTGATCCCGTTGAGCAGCGCCTCCGCGTCGATGAGCGCCCCACGGGACGTATTGACGATCACCACACCTTTTTTCATTTTTGCAATGGCATCACCGTTGACAGTATGGAACGTG
>JAEEGL013347056.1_pt1 | contig 30544 bp, 18 predicted proteins | sample 9134231 | NCBI WGS metagenome assembly JAEEGL01 (sample SAMN16246548, study PRJNA631951) | gut metagenome | biome: gut microbiome; feature: rumen; material: fiber-attached | host: Bos | place: Iran: Karaj | collected 2018-10 | reverse complement strand
TTCTTGAGGGAAAGCACTGATATTTCTGATCGGCACAGCGTTTAAGATAACTGTAAACGATGAACTCTCTGGGCTTCATTTTCTCCTTGAATATGTTGTTCGGCAGGAGGAAATAGTTGCCGTTGAAATCAACATTTTTGTACATAAAAACTCCTTTCTCAAGATTAAAAGATTGCTTCCGCTGACAGTAATACTCATCAAGGTCATGGCAATTCCTCTCGGTAACCGGACCGAAATTTATCGCTCAGGATGTTCTCCGTTATGGCGCTTTCGTCCGTGTCGCTCGCTTGACTTTTTAGTCTGCAACGGTTATTCAGTTGTCGGTTAAATTATTCTGTTATCATCTCCTTTCATACATTAAGTATTTATTTTGGCTATTTATTAAGGTTTCTTGAAAAATTTTTTTCAAAAAATATTTTGAAAGCATAAAATCTTCAATGATATCAACGGTTTTGGAGATTATTTAATTTTTACAAAATATTGATTAGTTTGACAGATTTTGATATAATTTAGGTGAAAATCATATCGTGATATGACGGAGGAAATATGAAAAATATCTTTGATATAAACGTAAGAATATTTGACGAATGTAAAGAGCATCGTGATGATAATGAGAGAATACCGATGTTGCTTACAGGGGAATACGGCATAGGAAAAACCAATGCCGCTCTGCTATACTGCATACGTAATCCCGGCAGTTTGTATTTTTCTTTTAAGAATATTGACTCATCATTAGCACCGAGCATTTTTGCGAAGCGTTACAGCAATATATTCTCCGAGTGTTACGACTGGAAAGATTTCTTTTTACAGTTAGAAAAATATGCAAAAAATATAGTCCCCGCAGTCTTTTTTGATGACTACGGAGACCGTAATGATAAGGAAGAATTTTTAAATTGTTTGAACGATTTTCTGAATAGAAACAAGTATATTTGTCAGATAATTCTGATCATTAACAAGGGCGAAAGGATGTCGCATTTGGGAGAAGCTCTCGGCGTAGTAATGCAGGAATTCAATCCGGTTATTGTCCGCAAGGCATTTGATAGAATAAGTGAGGCTGATGCTTTCAGGCTTTCCGCATTAACGGACGGCTATTATGAATTACTGAAGCTATATAACGATGAGATATCTTTTGAAGAGAATATAAAACAGTTTCTCAATAACGGTTCGCCTTTTTATAGATTTGCAGTTGATTATCTCAGCCATTTCTTACGCTCGCCTGAGAGTTACAACACGCTTCTTTATGCGATTGCTTTGGGAAATAACAGAATAACTGAGATGTCGGATTTCACTGGATTTCCGAAAAACAAGGTTGACAAGTATATTAAAGCGCTTCAGGAAATACGGATTGTTAGGAAAACAAAAGACCGAAACGGGCATTCAACTTATGTAATAAAGAATAATTATTTCAAGCTATGGTACAAATTTCTGTTTGCAGAGCAGACCGACATTGATGGTAATTTCAGCAATATCATTATTGCCGATTCTATTAACGAACTTGAACACAAGCTCGTTCCCGAGACATTCAGCAAGTGGTGTTGTCATTGGATTTATATTCACCAAAATAGACTCTCGGATCGAATTCCGCATGTATATGAAGAGAAAAATCTGAACGTTAACATTAACGGAACTGTTTTTGACTATGCTGAAACGATAAGCGGAAAGCTGATTCTGTTGAAGACTTTTACTAACAAACCATCGAAGGAAAAATGGCTTGAAATCGAAAAAGCAGCTTTAACTGTTACTCCGTTTTATAACACAGAGTTTATTGTCGGTTCTATGAATGGCTACCGTGAATACTACTGGGACATCAACAGGCAGTATGATAATATACATCTTGTTCAGTTGCAGTCGCTGAATATTTAATTAAAAGTTACTTGCAAAAACCTCCCACAAGAGTTAAAACACAAATGACCTGAGAGGAGGTTATATTATGAAAATTAAAATAACAACTGCTTTGCTGGTGCTGTTAACTCTGGTTGGAACAACTTGTTCCATAAAGCTAAAACAAATAAAAGATATACCGGCTGTCAGCGAAACACAGACGATTACAGAGTCAACAACCGTTGAATCCACCACGGCAATTATGACAACAGATGTCATCAAGTCAGAGTCGACAAGTGATGAAACGGAAGTACCAACCACAATTACAGCTACAGTTCATTCGACTGCTAAGGCAGAGAAAACCACAGCAGAAACAGCTACACAAAAGCCAACGACAACGCAAAGAGCTACTGTTCCGTCAACGACTCAGGCTCCTGTCACAACAACGAAGCCGGTCACGACTACCGTTCCAATCACTACCACTCAACCGATTACCGAGCTGGTCGATATAGACATCAACTACTATATCAACTACGCTATCGAATACGGCAAGAGCATCGGGCTGAAATATCTCCCCGATGCTACCAGCTGTTGGGATACACCTATAGGTGTATTGGCAGACAATGAGTATTATGTAATTCGGGATGTAACCTGTCGACTTGAACGATATCGGTATCACGATGGCGATGAATATTTCTGTGTCTGGGCAGAGCGATATGACTACAGATCATATTGGCTCTATATAGGTTATGCGTGATTAACAATTTGGTATACAGCAAACAAGCACCGCTTTACAGCGGTGCTTGTTTATTTTTGTCTGATTCACCTTTGGCAGGAACGTATTTAACTTCTTTCTTTTGTATGAATTCATAATTAGCGAGTGCTTCTTCAAATTCGTGATAATTGGTTGGGTGCGGACAATTTTCGCTTAACGAAACGTATTGCCCGTTTTCATCCAAGCTTTGCTGAAAATTAAAGGCACAATAGTATTCATACTCTTTTTCTTCCGGAACCCATACGCTTTGGAATCCCCAGCATGCTTTTTTCCTTTTGCCGCAGCTTTGACAGTAAATAGTGTTTTTCTTCTGTCGTTTTTCATATTGAAATGCAATTATGCGTAACTGTGATTCAAAACCCTCAAGATTATACAGTTTAATTAATGACTGGCTTGATATGCTGTTTCCGTTAAGGCAGGATTTAATAGTGTTTACAGATAGTCCCGTAGTTTTAGATACTTCTGCTACAGTCATTTTATGGAAGATAATATATTTATTTAATGCATCGCTTAAAACCGACATTGCTGTTTCATATGAAAAAGCGGGGTGGGTATTTACAACGTCCTTCGGCGGTTTAACCGTAACAACATCTCCGAAGTCACAGTTGATCGCAGTAACTATCTTTTCCAATGTGTCCATTGATATTGATTGATTCTTTCGCATCTTAGTAAAAACGGCTGGCGCTATACCTGTCCTTCTTTGTAGTTCGTTTTGAGAAATGCCCTTTTTATTCAGCAGCTTCCATAGTTTATAATAGTAAAAAGCCATAAATTTTGCTCCTTATACCTTTTTGGAGATTATAACACGGTATTTTATCGCCGTCAAGTATGATACAATTATATAACAATTGACACAGTTGAAAAATACTGAGACTCACTTTTTTATCAATAGAATAATAGAATTAACACTTGCAAATTAGGGAACATTAGTATATAATATGCAAAGAAATGTTCCCTAAGGAGATGATAAAATGGAGAGCAATTTTGCAAGAATTCAGGAGCTGCTTAGAGAAAAAGCAGATTTTCAGGCAAGGCTGAATCTGCTTGCTTATGATGGTACTCCGGAAATAAAGGATGTCAGCGGAAAGAAGTATCTTTATATACGGAAAAGAGTCGGCAGCAGAGTTTCGTCATCGTATGTCGATGTGTATTCTGAAGACTTATATCAATTACTCCTTCGTAATAACAGAGATGCTAAAGAATTAAGAAAAAACATCCGTAAAATTGATAAGCAGTTAGCCGAGCTTGGTTTTGCTTCAGGAGATTTACCTGAGAGAGTAATACTGAATCTGGATTTTGCCCGTGTCAATATGAAATCAAATATTTATTCTCAGGCAGTTCTGGAAGGCGTTGCTACATCTTTTCCTCAGACAGAAGAAATAATTGAAAACGGAAAGGTTAACGGAGTAACGGCTTCTGATGTTCAGAAGATATTAAATCTTAAACATGCATGGGAGTTTATTCTTGATAATGATGTTATAAGTTGTGAAAGCAACTATCATATACTTTGCCACATCGCCAAGCTTGTTAATGAAGGCTTCTATCGGGATGGCGGAAGGATACGAGGCGTACCGGTTACGATTGGAGGAACCAGCTACATTCCTCCGTTACCGATTGAGTCTGTTGTTGTCGAGAATATTGATGCGATTGTGAAAAACAATAATAAACCCATTGACAATGCAATTGCCTTGTGTCTTTACACAATGAAAACTCAAGTTTTTAACGACGGCAATAAACGTGCTGCGGTTATTTTTGCGAACCATTATTTAATATCGCAAGGCGAAGGATTTATCGCTATTCCCGAGAACGATGTTTCGGAGTTTAAGCAGCTTCTTGTTGCTTATTATGAAGACAGAGATAACGGTGAAATTACAGAGTTCCTGAAGAAAAAATGCTGGAGAATTTTTTGATTCATCATAAATAAAAATGTCGGGGCGCAGAGAATTCTGCGCTCTATATTTATAAGTTTATTAATTGTACTTTACGAAAAAATTTGTTGAACATTACAAAAGCCCGTGTTATAATCAAGCAAAAATGGAGATTTAAAGGGGAGGATAAAATGCTTTTATTTGCTCTATTGGAATTAATTGATTCCGAAGAAGACAAAAAGAGATTTGAAGCGTTTTATTACAAGTATCACGACTATGTAATTAATATAAGCAAGAAAAGGCTTCAAGGGAATCATCATCTTGCAGAAGACAACTGCTCGTTAGTATTTGAAACGTTGGCTATGAATTTTGATAAGATAAAAGACATAGACTCCCCGGAAACAAAGGGATATGTATATACTGTAGCTAACGGATTAGCCATAAATATGTTTTATAAAGAAATACAGCACCGACCTGAAAGCATAGAAAATGAAAAAATAGTGCAAAAATCTGACATAACTTTTGATTTATATAATGTAACGGAGTTGAAAGCCGCTATTGAAGAATTGACAGAGGAAGAAAAAACATATTTCAGACTTAAATATTTGCAGGGAATGAATTTAAGTGAGATTGGAAGAATATATAACGTATCTGCTTCAACAGTCAGCAGAAAGCTTCGCAAAATCACTCAAAAGTTAAGGGAAAGGCTGGCTGAAAAATGAGTAATCTTGAACAGGCACTTCGCTTGAATCTTTTTGAAGAGATGGAATTAATTCCGACTGAATTAAAAGAAGAATTTATCCACAGCGAGAATTATAACAGGCAGATTAATCGCTTGTTTGATAAAATGCGTGGTGACAAGTATCATAGATTCACAAAGAAGGCAACTACAATTATTCTTGTTGCCGCAATACTGTTTGCGCTGGTAGTAGCAGGCTTTGCCGCTACCATCGGAAGAGATTTTGTAATAAAAACATTCAGTGATCATTTTGAATATATTATAACTGATAAAAGTAATAGTAAGAGGGTAAAAAGCTTGCAGGTAATGTATTTGCCAGAAGGGTTTGTGTTAGAGAGTGAGAGTGGTGATTCTAAAACTATTTCTCACAAATACTTTACTCATGGTGATAAATATGTGAGTATTAATAAAAGCTCAATTAAGACATCGGTAGGATATGATACGGATTATAGTGATAGCACTTTGGTAATTGACGGAGTAACATATGTATATATATCATTTGAAGATAGTGATATTAATGGATACATATGGAATAAGGATGATTACATTTATTTTATTCAAGGAAATATTTCAAGTGAAATGCTAATTGAAATAGCTAAACAAGTGTATTGATCTAAAAGCTTTAGTAATAGAGAGCCGAAAGGCTCTCTATTTTTTTGTGCATATTTCACAAAAAAAAAAAAAAAAAATGTGAATATTGTGCAAAAAATCGTCATTTGTATTGATTTATATAATGAAGGAAATAAAATCCGGGTTTTTTCCTCAAAAAATGAAAAGGAGTTGATATTTATGTCAAAATTATTCAAAAGGAGTATTGCAATCGTTTTAGTGGTGATGACAATTCTGCTTTCGGTGTCGATTTTTGCTTGGGCAGATGGGTTCGACACGCAGGAGCCCGAACCAATTATTCCAGAGTTTGTTAACATTTCTATATATAGTGCAAATATAGAAAAAAGTGGTATTAGTGTAAATTGCAGCGCAACATTAACGTCTCGGATTTCAACAAATCTTTCGATAACAATGGTTTTGCAAAAAAGCACTTCGAATGGTTACACAGATGTAAAAACATGGACTACAAATGGTTATGGCACATATATAGACATAGCTAAAAGCAAAACAATTAATATCTTGAGCACCTATAGATTAAAGGTTACATTTGTTGCGGGAAATGAAAGCTTCACAACATACGCATATTATTAAGGGCTTTTATTGCAAGAGTCAATTATTATGAAACGAGGGGGCTCTTAATCGAGTCCCCACCGTTGTTATTGCTTTGTATATTGTCACTAATGGGAACAATGCCTTTTGTGCATTTCCCCAATTATTATCCAAAAATGCAAAAAACAATCAAATATATTGATTATATATATGAAAAGATTTTTAAAAGGAGAGAAATTATGAAAAAGGGGTTTAAAATAGCAACTAAGTGTTTGGCAATATTCTTGTCGATTCTTTTTATCGTTGAGATATTGCCGACTCAGGTAATGGCAGAAGCGTATTCGGACTATTCTGCCGAGAAGCAATACATTTCCGACCTTATTGACAATCCTGCCGAATCGGACGATGCTGAAAAGGCGGAGATTCTCTATGAGGTTACAGAAAAGAGAGATGAACACACCAAGGTGTATAAGCGAGCTGACGGTACATATACCGCTCTCGTTTCCCAGACACCGCTGCACTTTATGAGCGATGGCGTGTGGAAAGATATTGACAATACACTCGTTTCAAAAAATGGAGTTCTGACTAATGCAGACAATCCTTTCAATGTAACTCTGCCGAAAAGAATTACAAGCAACAGTCAAATAACACTTGAAAATGATGGCAACGAAATATCGTTTGCCGTAAATGATATTTCAGCATCAAACAGCAAGATAGTCGATACAAAAGCCGCTGCAGCTGAAGAGTTTAAAGCTGCTGTAGCAAACACAAAATCCGAAGTGAAATACGAAGATGTTGCCGTGGACACAGATATTGAATATGTAGTCCTTACAAACGGAATTAAAGAAAACATTATTGTTTCAGATGCTTCAAGCGTTAAAAATACTTATTCTTTTGATTTTGATATTGGTGATTTGTCATATAGGCTAAATGCAAACAACAGTGTTGAACTCATTGACGCTGACAACAATGTTAAATTCACTATTCCTGCTCCTGTAATGATAGACAGCAAGTTAGCTTTCTCATATGATATCGGGGTAAGCGTTACTGATAACAATAACGGAACAATCACACTTGTCTATTCACCTTCAAAGGAATGGACAAGTGCTTCTGAGCGTGAATATCCCATCACTATTGATCCCGCTATCATTAGTCAACAATATAGCGATAATATGTTTGAAGATACTGTCGTTTGCTATGATAGTTCCAATCCGGCAACTGCGAATGAAAATGGCTACGATGATGGGTTAGCACTTATTGCCGATTATACAGAAAACGGCACCACATTTAAGTCAGAAGTATATACAAGGGTTAACACCGAATTACTTCAAGGTTTAGGCGATAACGCAGTTATTACCGATGCGCAGTACATAATCAGTGGTGTTGCTACGGGTTCAAGATTGTATGCAAAAGCTTTAACATCCTCTGTAAATATGGAGACCGTAACATACAATACGAAACCCAACACCTCAAATCTTTCCGTTATAGATTACTATAAGGCGCCTCGTGCTTTAGGTGCAAGTTCAAATAATACCGAGTACATACACTTCAACATTACAAAAGAGATTAATAATTGGTTGAATGGTACAACAAATTACGGTATCGCTCTTGTACCTGATTCAGATTTCTTAGCAATGGGGTATCTTAATGGTCATTTTTTGAACAACTCAACATCCTCTATCCTGATGTTCGATTTTGTTTATGTTAACGGATACAACGATTTATACAATTATCATAGTCAGGATATTGGCAGAGCCGGTGTAGGATATGTAAATGACTTTACACGTTCAATGTCCTTAATCAGGAACGATCTGTCTATATCCGGTAATATTATGCCCGTTTCCATTGATATGATTTACAACCCTGCGGAATTGGACTACATATATGCAAATTTCGGTGGGTATTCGTTAAATATGTGCGGTGCGAAATGGTTGCCTGGTTATTACAGATATGTTCAATATCTTGATGAAACGCAAATCCTCTATTTCACCGAAACCGGAAGCGAAATAGATTTTATTGCTCAAATGGGCGAAAATGATGAAATCAGTTTTGTAGATAGCCATGCGGATTACATTGGTGACAGCGGCTATAAGGCAGAAATTCTCGAAGCTCCGGAAAACTATGGTGGAGATTATCTGGATTTAATTCAGATAACCCGTCCTGACGGATGCATTGAAAGATTTAATTCAAACGGTGCTCTCATATCCATTACCAATCCTGACTATACCGATCAGCATATTAATATTTACTATACTACAGTTAGTGGAATAGACTACATTGACTACATCACTGACGGTGTAGGAAGAAAATATGACTTTGTCTATGATTCGAATACTCATCTTATTTCTGAAATCGTTTGCAAATTGTCAAACAATGTAACGATAAAAGCCGGCACGACTAACAGCGATTTGAAGGTAAGCTATACATATGACAATGACGGATATCTTACTGCAGTAACCTTTGCTGACGGTAAATCTGTTCATTATACTTATGACAGCAATGGCTTGTTAACATCAGCTGAAAACATTGATGGTTACAAGATTGTCTATACTTATGGTACAGACAAGAAAGTTGCTAATGTTACCGAATATGCTTTAAATCCTGCTAATAATCAACCAATTACCGGCAATTTTTTAACATTTACTGCAAGCTCTCCCTATCAAGTCAAAATTCAAGATAAGAATAACATTGAAGAAACATATATATTCAATTCCTCAGGTAAATTACTTGGTACGGTAAATAGCAAAGGCAATTACCGTGTTGCCAATATTGGTAAGAATAATGAAACCTTCTTTTCAAAACTGAATGAATTTAGACCTCTATCCCAGAATGTCCTTCAGGGACCCAGTTTTGAAGGTAACGATGTTTCCGCTTGGACTACAGTAGGCTCGAATATAATAAATGATGCAGATGCTAAGCATGGAAGCAAGTCTTTAAAACTATTGGCGACAGATTCTCTCGAGCATCATATAGATCAGTATGTTTATCTTACAGGTAGCGGCAGTTTCACTCTATCGGCTTATGTCAGAACTGACGATGAAATTGAAACGAATGCAACCAAAAAGGTCCAGTTATATATTGAATCATTTGATACATCTGACAGTAGCATTGGCAGTAAAACATTTTTAATTGATAATATAACCGAAGATTGGCAGAGATTCTCTGTAACTCTCGAACCGGATTCAAACAATACTGATATAGAAAGCGTTTTTATTAAAATCAGCTCTACTGTTAATTCTGATATCTACATCGATGCTGTTCAGTTGGAGAATTCTTGTGCTGCCAGTGACTTTAATAATGTTGTAAATGGCGGATTTACAAACGGAAAATCCGGTTGGAATACAGCAACATCAAACTCAATCGATTATAACGAAAGCATTTATGGAAGACCTGTATATGCCTTGCTGTTTGCAGGTGGATTAAATACGACTTATACTGCAGAAAAGATCGTTGCTATAGATGGCAAAAAAGACGATATTTTCAATATTGGTGGCTGGTTAAAGAGTAATTTTGTTAGAAGTGAACCCAATAGCAAAATAATGAGCCTATTCACATTAATAGAAGAAGGCAAGTTTAATTTCACGGAAGATAGGCTTGCACAAATTAACTATGAATACAGTTATACTGATGGAGAAACGACTGGCACAGAAACGGGTTCTGTTGAGTTCTCACAGTTTGTTGATGAATGGCAGTTTGCTAGCAATGATATCGTATTATTGGGTAGTACAAATTCAATTACAATAACGGTTACTTATAGTAATAATATCAATCCTGCCAAGTTTACCGGGGTGGAAGTAACATATGTAGGAAAAAAACAAAATGATGAAACTACTATCACCCATTGCAATTGCGAAGGCTGCGAAGAGCCAAATTGTCAGTGCCCATGTTCAGATATAGAGCACTGCACCTGCGTAGAATGCCATAGGAGACACAACTCAACAACTATAGACACTTTTGGCAACATTACTTCAACAACAGCATTTAATGGAGTTCAGTCGATTGTTTCTTTACAAGGTTATTCATCAGACGGTAACTATTTGACATCGGAAACAGACTCTTTAGGCAACACCTATTCATATGATGTTAATACTCTGAACGGTATTATAACAGCTATTACAGAACCGGAAGGTAATACAACTAATTACTCATATGATGCTTACAACTTAATGACGGCGGTATATACGCTAAACTCTCAAAATCAGATTGAGAGCAATGTTCAGTACACTTACACAAATGACAGGCTTACAGCAATTACTCATAATGGCTTTACATATAACATTACATATGATATATGGGGCCAAATGACCGAATTTGCGGTAGGTTCTCAGCCTATTATTTCGTATCAGTACGGTGACAACAACCACAGAGACAGATTGACTTATGTTATCTATCATCATAATTCAAGTTGTTCGATTCAAACTATTACAAACGCAAATAGACTTTCGGTTTTAGGAGGTATTCTTACTGAAAACAATGAAAGCGATGTTGTTTTTCAATATAAATACAATACTCAAGGAGATTTGATTGCCATTGCGCAGTGGACAAAAACAAATGGCAATATTAGTTCTGCTAACAAGTATGTCTTTGAATATGATAGCCTTGGAAATACAACAATGGTCGAAGAAGTCGGAATAAGAACCGTATTCACAAAAGATGGTGAGACGATAATAAAGAAACCAAACGGCACAAGTTCTCAAACTGTATATTCATCATACTTCGATGAAAATGGTCAAAAGGTTGAAATTATAGGTGGCATCAAATATAGTTCAAAAACATATGCTGATTTATATGACCATACTACTGGCAATACGACTTCAAGATCTGATGTTATAATATCAAATGGTAGTACTATTGGTACAAAGGCTACAACAGATTATTTTAATAGAATATCTGAAGAATTAATAAAAACAGAAAGTGTCATTGATAATGATACAACTAATGATGGTGCAGCTATAAAAACAACCTATGTATACTATAATGACAAACAAAGCCCATTAAACACATCAAACCGAATAGAAAGATTTGAAAACACTTTATTCTCCGTGTATCACGACAATGATATTTCAACATCAATAGTTAACAACGAATTTGTTGGGTCTTATTGTTATGACTATGATAAAAATGGAAATATTAAAGCTGAGTATTATTGGTATGAGGATGCAGACCCTGAATTGATTCGTAGTTACGAATATGATAATCTTAACCAACTTGTGCGTATTAATGATAACAGTTCAAGTCCAAGAGCAACATATGTTTTAAACTATGATCAATCTGGAAATATTACATCTAAACTGAGATATCCTTATTCGACAGCGGAGGTTCTAACTGGAACGCCTGTCGTAACACCATACACATATGATAACAATTGGGATGACTTGCTTGTTTCTTTTGGAAACACTCAAATTGAATATGATAATATTGGCAATCCGACATCTATAGGTGATATGTCCTTCACTTGGAGCGGTAGAGAAATGATTGCTTGTGAATGGACAGAAGAAGGCACAAATGATGAGATGCGTGCAGAGTTCTTGTATGATGAAAACGGATCCAGACACAGCAAACTTGAATATCGTAATGATACACTTGAATCGAAATATGATTATGTTTGGTTAAATGATAAATTGATTTCTCAGTCATGTACAGACTACTCCAATGGGATTGCCGTTGAAAACAACACCGCAAAATTCATTTATGATTCAACAGACGAGTTGCTTGGCTTCATTCACAATGACACAAACATGTATTTATTTACAAAAAATATTTACGGAGATATCACATCAATTGTTAATAGCCAAGGACAATCGGTAGTTGAGTATAAATATGATGCTTGGGGTGCCGTAAAATCGACCACAACTTCCAATGCTTTTAGCTTGTTGTCTATTCAGTTGTCTAAAGTATCATCGTTTGCCTATCGTGGATATTGCTATGACGAGGGAATGAAGTTGTACTACTTGCATAGCAGATACTATAGTCCTGCAATTGGCAGGTTTATTAACACAGATGATACTCAAATAGCAATTATTACACAAGGAGACATTCTTGGCGCAAATCTTTTTGCTTATTGCAGAAACAATCCAATTTTGTTCACTGACGAAGATGGATATATAGCAGGAATTGGTTATGTTATTATTATTGTTATTGTTGTAATTGTAGTCCTTCTTCCTATAATAATAAGCGGTGTGGTAAAGTGGATAAAAACAAAAAAGGAAAAACGAGAACAAAGAATAAAGAATATTCGTTAAAAAAGCAAAAATCCCTTTTTAAGCAACTTTTTTTAGGACATTACTATTGATTTAAGTTAACCATTTTTGCTATGCTTTAACTGAGGTGAGGTTATGGATAAATATTCATTTGGAAACAGATTATATGAGTTGCGTACCAAAAAAGGCTTTACTCAGGAAAAGTTTGGCAAAATGTTAGGCGTAGGAAAAACGGCTGTGTCGAAATGGGAAAATGGAACGACACAGCCACGCCTACCGATGCTTGAAAAAATAGCGGCATGTTTTGATATTACTATTGAAGAATTGTTGGAATATGGCAGCGAAAGAATTACTGAAACAAAGTATTATTTACAAAAGCCATCAGTTGAAATACCAAATGAGATTAATATGTCTCCCAGAATAGCGGTAAACTTTTTAATGGATTATAATTGGTTGAAGATCGATATTCCAAAAACAATTTCGACAATAAAGAATAACTATAAAATATCTAATAGGGAATTATCAAAAATCCTACAAGTGCAGCAAAAAAGTGTTGGGCTTTGGGAAAACGGTATTAAAAGGCCATCGATAAAAAATATCATTAAATTGATTCTGCTTTTTCATAATAAAAATGACAACACGACTCAGGTGTTCGTTAGCCAAGAAAAGGATTTAAAAGCCTTAATAATAATTAATTTGTTTTTTATAATTGCATATTTAACTTTTGTATGGTTGTATTATTTTATCTGCATAACGGGAGATTCCTTGAAACAAGGCATATTGAACGAGAATAATCCATTTGATATACAAGGGCTAATATCGTTCATCATTCCTAGTTCATTGATATATAGTGCTTTTTATATTAGTTTAAAATGCATAATTAACTCCGGAGAAAGAATAAAAAGAATAATACTCTCAACCGACCTGTTTTTGATTGCTTGCTTTATATATTTATTTATATGTTGCATGATTTTTCCTTCATCTAAAACAGCAATTTTCTGCTTATTGTTTAACTTTGTTTATTGCGTGTTTGTTCGGTTTGTTCTAAAAGACAAAATTGTTTCAGATTTGAAATATTTAGTTATTAATTCCATACCACTATTGTTTTTAATAGCATTATCTATAACAACATGTGATATTTTTGCAAACAAAAACTTGAAGTTTTCGAACACCTTTACTTCTGTATCAATAATTATGTTTGTTGTGCTCAGTATATTAAATAATTTAAATTTTGAAAGAAGTAAATATTATTTGTTTTTAAAACAATACTTGCCGATAATAGAACACAACGAAACAATTATCTCAACGAAAGAAAAGGTTTTCCTTTTTTGCGTAATGGTAATATCATTACTTTATGCCATTTTAATAGAAATCAATAAATATGGAATCTGTGATTTTTTATTAGACATTTCGAAGGTGATTTCATGAAAAAAATACTTGCATTATTTATGTGCGCCGTTATGGTGGTGGGCATCTTGCCTGTCTATGCCTTTGCGGAGGACTATCGAGGCTGGACTTATAATGTTTTAAGTGAAGAAGAGATAACCGCTGAAATCACAGGATATAACGGCTCAGAAACAGAACTTGTATTTCCCGAAAAAATTGATGGTTATACCATGGTTGCTATTGCCGATAATGCATTCAAAGGCACTTCCAGTCGATACAAACATTTTACTTCGGTTACGATACCGGATTCGTATGAACGAATAGGCGATAATAACTTTTATTACTATCAAGACCTTGTAGATATAGAATTGCCGCACAATTTGAAGTATATCGGCATTAATTCATTTGTTGCAACAAAAGCATATGATGAGAATTATTGGGATTGTTTGAATAGAAACCAAATTATTTGTTTTTACATTGGAGAATACTGTATTAAATGTGAACAAGACCAATCCCAAAATTTATCGACAAATAAATACATTATAAAGCCCAACACAAAGCTGATTTCTTCAGGTGCTTTTTATTGGTGCTATGACTTGAAAGGTGTAATAATTCCCGCAGGCGTTGAATATATAAATGACTCTGCTTTTTGCGGATGCCATTTTTCTTCAATTGTGGTCCCTTCGTCAGTAAAAGAAATAGGACAGTATGCTTTTTCAACAAGGTACGCTTGCTATGCAAGTATTCCTGAAACAGTTCAAAAGATAGCTGATAACGCTTTTGAGGGTATTGAGCGCAAAACCACAATATATGGAGTTGCAGATTCCGAAGCAGCACGAGTCGCAATTGAAAATAGTATTACTTTCGTTGAGTTTAAGGATATTGTATATGGGGATGTTGATGATGACGGAGCTGTAACAATAGCCGACTATTCAGCAACCAAATCTTGTGTTTCAGGAGTAGTAGAATTTGAAGGATGCGCTGAAATCATTGGTGATATGAATTCAGATCAGGTTATCGACGCGTTTGACTTGTTCCAGATTGACAGGACAGTAAATTCGATAAACTAACAGAAAAGAGGGCTCTTAAACCGAGCCCTCGAAGAATTATTTTTTCGAAAAGTCGTTTTATTGTTACAGCCTTTGATTGCGGTGTTTAAAAGGAGAGATAATATGAAAAAGGGGTTAAAAGTAGCAACAAAGTGTTTGGCAATTATCCTCTCGATACTTTTTATCGTTGAGATATTGCCGACTCAGGTAATGGCAGAAGCGTATTCGGACTATTCTGCCGAGAAGCAATACATTTCCGACCTTATTGAAAATCCTGCCGAATCAGATGATTTAGAAAAGGCAGAGATTCTCTATGAGGTTACAGAAAAGAGAGACGAAAACACCAAGGTATTTAAGCGTGCCGACGGTACCTATACAGCTTTGGTTTCACAGGCGCCGCTTCACTTTATGAAAGATGGCGTTTGGACAGATATAGATAACAGCCTTGTTCTTGAAAACGGCGTTTTGACTAATGCTGACAATCCATTCAATGTTAAATTGCCGGAGAGAATAACAAGCAACAGTCAGATTAAGCTTGAAAGCGACGGCGAAGAGATTTCGTTTGCCGTTAAAGATATAGCTGCTTCCGACAGTAAGGTTGATGATGTTGAGACAGAAATCGCAGAAGAGTTTGAAGCTGCGGTTGCGAATACCAAGTCGGGCGTAACATACGAAGATGTTGCTGACGATACAGACCTTCAGTATGTCGTTCTCCCGAATGCAATCAAAGAGAACATCGTCGTTTCAGATGCCGCAAGCGTAAAAAACACATATTCGTTTGATATTGATATTGGTGACTTATCGTACAGATTAAATGCTGATAACAGCGTTGAAATCATCGGTGCTGATAAGGATGTCAAATTCACCATACCCGCGCCCGTAATGACGGACAGCAAATTTGCTTTCTCATATGATATCGGAGTAAGCGTTACTGACAACAATAACGGAACAATCACACTTGTCTATTCTCCTTCAAAGAAATGGACAAGTGCTTCTGAGCGTGTTTATCCCATTACTATCGATCCCGCTATAATCTGTAATGAAAATATATCTAATTGGGTAGATGATACTGTTGTTTACTTGGATACAACGAATCCATCAGCTGCAACTAGTAACGGGTATGACGAAGCACTTGCTTTAATAGCCGAGCGTAATGAAATAGTCAACAATAATTCGGAATCGTACAGTTGCGAGGCTTATACAAAAATAAACACAGACTTGTTTTCAGCACTTGGCAACGGTATAGTTTTTACAAATGTTGACTATATTTTCCCTGGTGCTGTAAGAGACGGTACTATTGGAATAAAAGAGATTACTTCTTCTTGCAATCTTGAAACCGTAACATATAATACAAAGCCAACATTAGCAAGTAATGTTACAGACTATTATACCGGCGTCTCTTCAATTGGTAATCAGATATCCGAATTAGAACTCGTTAATTTTAATATTACTTCATTATTCAACTCTTGGATTTACGGTGAGACGAATAACGGTTTTGCAGTTACAGCGTTTGACGATTCTGTAATGGCAATCCTTATGCTTAATGGAGAACTAAATTTCTTTGGATCCCATTCTTATTCAACCGCATTAATAGCTGACTATGTTTATGTAGAAGGCTATGATGAGGTATATAATTATCATTCACAGCAACTTGGCAGAGCAGGAACTGCATATGTGAATGATTTTACCCGAGAATTGTTTATTAATAGAGAAGACATTGCAATAACAGGCAACATTATGCCCGTTTCAGTTTCGCTTATGTACAATAGTGCTTTTGATACTGTTGTTAGATATCGTGAGCTTATTGATTCGCACTACACACCTCCAATAGAGATATATGGCAAGAATTGGATAAGCAACTATAACAGATTCATTTATATGAGTGTTCAGCCTGGTTACGATGAACTGTTATATGTTAATTACTTAACCGAAAATGGTAATATGATTAGCTTTTTAGCAGATACTGAACTCGATGAGAATAATAATGAAATCATCGTTTTTAATGAAGATGAAAACAATAGTCCTTCAGGATATAGTATGGAATTGCTTGAAGCTCCAGAAAACTATAGTGGAAGCTATGGCGATTTAATTCAGATTACCCGTCCTGACGGATACATTGAAAGATTTAATTCGAATGGTGCTCTCATATCCATCACAAATCCTGACTATGCCGCTCAGCATATTAATATTTACTATACTACAGTTAATGGATTAGACTACATTGACTATATCACTGATGGTGTAGGGAGAAAATATGATTTTGTCTATGATTCAAATACCCATCGTCTATCTGAAATCGTTTGCAAATCGTCAAGCAATGTTACAATTAAAGCCGGAACAACCAACAGCGATTTGAAGGTAAGCTATACATATGACAATGACGGCTATCTTACGGCGGTAACCTTTGCTGACGGCAAATCGGTTCATTATACATATGACAGCAACGGCTTGTTAACATCAGCTGAAAACATTGATGGTTACAAAGTCGCTTACACATACGGTACAGACAAGAAAGTTGCTAATGTTACCGAGTATGCATACGATACCTCTACAAGCAATTATGTGAGCGGCGGTTCTATTACATATACAGCGCTTAATCCAACACAGATTCAGATTTTTGACAGTTTAAACAACGTTGAGATTTACCAGTTTAATCGTAGCGGCAGCCTTCTTTACACTTGTGATAACAAGGGAAATCAAATATCATCAAACGGCAGCAGTTCAAATGAAGGATATTTTATTCTCCCAAGCCTTAACGGAGTTAATTCTACCAACCTGTTAAAGAATGGCAATTTTGAATCAATTACCGGTTGGACCGGTTCGAACCTTATTGAGCATTATACATATACCAATGCACTTTCAGGTGAAAAAGTGCTTAAGGTTGACAGAGCAACAAATACAACTGCATGGAAGAGTCAGACTGTTCCCGTTTCACAGGCGGGTGATTATACATTCTCCGCTTATGTTTATTCAGATAACAACAGCAACAATACTGATGCAGCATTGACATTTACTGTTGTTGCTTTAGACGGATCGAGCGATGAAATTGCATCAGAAGCTCTTTCCGTAAACAACATAGACGGCGAATGGCAGAGATATACGGTTACCATAACCGCAACAGCATCTGTTGAAGAGATAGAAGTCTCAGTTGGACTCGATGACAGTCAAGGCACATACTATATCGATAATGCTCAGTTTGAGTATTTAGGTATAGCAAGTGAATTTAACCTTATCAACAACGGAAGTTTTACAGATAACAGTTTTGCTTCAAGTCAAAACTTCTCTTCCGGTATTTGGTATCCTTCAGACAGTAATGATACCGTTATTGTAAATGATAATGTCCTCGGCAGAGCGGTTAAAGCTTTGAAGATTAACGGTTCAGTTGACGGTAACAAAACAGTTACACAAAAAATTGATATTGACGGTACCAAAGGCGATGCATTTTCTGTAGGCGTATGGTTCAAAGGCGATTTTGTCAGGAGCAAAAGCAATAGCAAAATTGTGGATTTGCTTATTGAATCTCAGGAAGCTACTTTTAATTTCACAAATGACAGATTTGCTCAAATTGAGGTATCTTACCAGTATTACGAAGAAGATGAAAATCAAGTTTTACAGCCCGTTACAGTAACTGAGGTAGTTGAGTTTGAACAGTTCATATCCAACTGGCAGTTTGCTCGAAACAGTTTCGCTTTGAAGGGTGATACCGATCAGCTTACTGTTGTAATCAGATATGCAAAAAACATCAATGATGCATATGTTACAGATGTTCAGTTGAATCTCGACAAAAATGCATCGGTATACTTCGATGATGCCGAAAACGAAGAGACTTCGGAAGGCACTTGTCCGTGTGAGGGCTGCGAAGAATTTGAATGTGAATGTGACTGTCCTGACGAAGAGCATTGCAATTGCATTCAGTGCAAACGAAGAAGCGGAGTAACTACCGAAGACACTTTCGGAAATATCCTTACAAACACCTCATTTGACGGGATATATTCAATAATCACATCTGACGCCTTCACATCAGACGGCAACTATATTGCTTCGTCTACAGACGCAGATGGCAATACCGTTTCATACGGATACAATACATTGAACGGTATTCTTGAGTCGATCACGGATGCGAAGAATCATTCAACAAACTATGCCTATGATGCATATGGCCTGTTAACAAGTGTAACCGCATTGAATGGCAATAACACAAGTTCAGCCACATATACTTACACAAATGACAGATTAACTGCCATTACTCATAACGGATTCAGCTACAACTTCACCTATGATATCTGGGGACAGCTTGTTCAGGTTTCTGTCGGCTCACAGCCTATTGTCAGCTATACATACGGCACCGGTGCAAACCGTAGCAGACTGACATATATCACATATCATAACAATACCGGTTCCGAAACTGTTTTCCGATACATTTATTCAAACGGCAATGTATCTCAGATCAAGGTTAACGGTGTCAAAAAGTATGAATTCAAATATGACACCTTCGGTAGTTTAATTCAAATCACTCATACTGACAGCAGAGTAGTTAAGTATACGGAAGGCAGAACGGATATATTGGACTTTAATGACCATTATATTTATTCGTCATATACAAATGATGACGGAAATCTGATTGAAATAATCGGCGGACTTACATACACTACAACTGATTATGACAGTGATTATACCGCATCAACGGGCATAACTGTTCAGAAATCAGACTATGCAGTTTCCGACGGCAGAGTGGTAGGCACAGTAACTTCAAATGATTGGTTTGGAAGAACAGAGCAGGAAGTCGTTAAGACCGAAAGCGCAGTTGATGATAATCCTGCAAACAACTATGCCGCCATTACAACATCGTATAGTTATCCCACTTATGCCAATGACAAAACTTCGGATAGGGTATCATATATTACAAATCGAGTAACATATGGTACTGACACTTCAACCCAGACCAAGTTCTACGGATTCAGTTATGATTATGATGCTAACGGAAATATTACTGCAGAGTACAGACGAGGAACTTTCGGCAGCAACACTTTACTTAAAACGTATTATTACGATGATTTGAACCAGCTTGTCAGAGTCAATGAGGTTGGCGGAAGCACTTATGTCTATGAGTATGACAATGCAGGAAACATCACATCCAAGAAGGAGTATCTTTACACTACAGATGCAGTTATTCTTGATGAACCTGAAAACGAATCAAATTACACATATGACAGTGTATGGAAGGATAGATTGTCAAGAATAGATAATACTTTGTTATCCTACGATGACATAGGAAACCCCACATCAATAGGCAGTGATACACTTACTTGGGAAGGCAGAACGCTTAAGTCCTATACCAAAGGAAACGAGACTTACAACTACTCATATGATGAAAACGGTTTAAGGCACAGAAAGACGGTATCTGTCAACAATGCCGTAACTGAAACGTACAACTATGTATGGTCTGACGGCAAGCTCATTTCACAGGAATACTCGGACGGTAATACCAGTTATGCTGCGAAGTATGTCTATGGTTCAAACGGTGTCGTTCAGGGATTTATATATGACGATACCACTTATCTCTATGTACGAAATCTTCAGGGCGATATCGTTGCCATAGTAGACGAACTCGGCAGAGAAGCAATGAAGATGTCTTATGATGCATGGGGGTTCATAGGGTACTCTGTCGGCAGTCTTAACAACCAAAATCTGTTCAACATTATTAAACATCTTAGTCCGTTCACCTATCGTGGGTATTGCTATGATACCGATACTGAGTTATACTACCTTCAGAGCAGATACTACAGCCCGGCTATCGGTAGGTTCATTAATACAGATGATACGCAGATTGCGGTTGATACAATAGGCGATACTCTTGGAGCCAACCTCTTCGCGTATTGCGAGAATAACCCAATCGACAAAACTGATTCCAGTGGTAAACTGTTTCTAACCCCAGGAGAAAGACTAATTATATCTGAGATAAACTACAAGTATAATACCTCTTTGTCAAATGCTTTTTTTACAAGTTATATTTTCGGACAAAGGAATGCTCCTGTAGCAAAAATGCGTTATGGACTTTGGACTATAGCTGAAAATGGATGCGAAGTAATCGCGATATATAACGCATTAAAGTATTTAGGAAAATTTGAATATTTTGTTAATATAATTCGTTGGTTAGAAGCAATATCTGGAATGTGGGCAGACGGCTTTTTTGGGACTTATCCAAGCGCAATTCCAAATTATTTAAGACAAAAGGGATTAAAATGCAAGTCTTATTTTTCTTTAAAATCACTTGATAAACAAATAGGGTATGGTAAATGCTTTATCTTTGTGTATTCTGTAGATGGTATTCATATTCATACTGTTATGGCAAAAGGTGCTGGCATAAAAAAAGGTATATACATATACAATGTAAATGGGCACGATACATCTGTAAAGTATTACAAATCATTCACTTCATATATGTCTACGGAAGGGTTTAAAATGCTTGTAGGTTATTATGTGCATAAATGATTTGGGATAAAAAGATATTTTGGAGGAAACAAAATGAAAAAAAGGTTTGTTTTGCAATTAATAATTATACTGGTTGTTCAAGTATTATTATTTCAATTTATTGCAGAGGCCTATAATCCTGGCGGAAGCCTAACTGCAATTATAGACAAATCTGATATGCCTCCTAATACAGCTTTTGTTGATTTGTTGATCAAAGAAACCGAAAACGATCCAAATTATTGCCAAATGAACCATATAGAAATTATGACATTTGATGGTCAGATTATTGTTCCCAATAGCGAAATGGAAATAGTTTCCTATAAAGATGAAGATGGGTTCGTTAGTTGCACTATTCATAATACCAATGCCAAAACGACTCTGTTTGAGTCTTATGATGAAGAGTATTATCTTTTCTTTGGTGATGATTATATTACATTGCGTCAACATTATGAGGAAGTGAAACTCGCTTATATTAGTCAAAATGGATCGGTGTTATCTGTCTCAAATAGTGTTTCTATAATGGATAAAGGCTTGTTTGTTGATTTTGGGGAATTATTATTAAAAGGGACTGTTTTAACAAGACAAGAAATAACAGACTGGTATTTAATAATCTTACTATTCTTTTGTTCGCTGATACTATTAGTAATATGCAGCTTTTTCATTAGCACTATAAGTAAAAAGCGTAAAAAGAAATTGCATACAACAGTATGATTTAATATTAAGAATTTGTTATAGACATATTTCTTGATGTAGAGAGTATAATTACTGTTTATTAAAAAAATACTTACTCTTAAATCATATCAACATATTTCGAAAGGAGGTGAAATTATGAAAAAGAAAACACTTGCATTGTTAATGTGTGCTGTAATGGTGGTGGGCATCTTGCCTGTCTATGCCTTTGCGGAGGACTACAGCGACTGGACCTACTCTGCATACAGAGACGGCACAGCCGTAATCACGGGTTATAACGGTACGGATACCGAGCTTGTATTCCCCGAAAGAATAGACGGTTATACAATGGTCGGAATTGCCGATGATGCTTTCAGCTATGAAATCGGTGACGACTGCCCGGTAACGAGCATTACCATTCCCGATACCTATAAGCGTATAGGCAATAATGTTTTCTATCAGAGCTTGTATCTTGAAGAAATCAATTTGCCTGATACACTTGAATTCATCGGTGTTAATTCGTTTGATAAAACTGCTCTTTACACAAAGACCAGAAGCGAATTGAGAAAAGCAAAGCAACCGGAAGTTTTCTATATCGGAGAATATTTGATTAAGGCAGACCAGAGAGGACAGTATTTTTCGGACTGCTATACAATCAAGCCGGGAACAAAGGTTATAGCTTCGGGTGCATTCTTCGCTTGCAACACTATGCAAAAGATAATTATTCCCGAAGGCGTTGAGTATGTAAATGACGGCGCATTTGCATGGTGTAACAATCTTAAATCTGTTGTTTTCCCGAACACAGTAAAAGAAATCGGTAATTGTGTGCTTATTGCAAACGACAATTTGAGAGCAGTTGTTATCCCTGCAAGTGTTGAGTACATTGACGAATACGCATTCAGTAATCAGTCTGTTTATATGCAATTCTTAACCGTTTACGGTGTTGCAGGAACCGCTGCGGAAACATTTGCGAAAGAAAACGGAACAATATTTACCGAACTCAAAGATGTAGTTTACGGTGATGTAGACGAAGACGGAACAGTGACCATAGCTGACTATGCTACAACCAAATCAAGCTTCATAGGAGAATATGAGTTTAACGGTAACGAGGAAATCATAGGCGATATAAATTTCGACCGTGTTATCGATGCGTTTGACTTATTCCAGATTGATAAGTCCATAAATTGTTGAATTAGATCTATGAACACTAAATAACAAGCAAAGAGGGCTCTTAATTAAGCCCTCTAGAAACCATATCGTATCAACCTCAAACAACTGAACTATATGAGCTGACAGTGAATTAGCGCAACTGTCATTTCCATAGAAAAACACCGAAATATACATATAGCAAACCGCTGATGAAAAAAGGCTGGAAATAATCTTACACTACTCGGCTATGATAGTTAAAACGATTGCTGTTCTAAAGTTGATTCAAAAATATGCGATAGTAATGCATCTTCAAAGAGGTTAAGTGTCTATTATGAATGATGCTGCTTTAGAGTTTTTATTGTTCATAATATCTGTATATTAATAGACGAAAGGTGATTTATATGTCAATAAGAAAAGAAGAGTTGATAAGAAATTATGCTAAGGCCATAAGTGAGGGGAATGCCGCCATTTTCGCTGGCGCAGGGCTTTCTCGTGCATCAGGTTTTGTCGATTGGAAAGAGTTGATTCGCCCGTTGGCATTTGATATTGGATTGGATGTTGATAAAGAAACGGACATGCTTTCCGTTGCTCAATTCTACAAGAATCAAAGACACACCCGTAGTGGAATTAACCAAGCAATTCTTGACGCTTTTTCTTCAAACGTTGGAACGAATGATAATATAAAAATAATATCAAGGTTACCTATTTTCACATATTGGACTACTAATTACGATGAATTGTTGGAAAAAGGTATTAGAGAAGCAAATAGAAACCCAGATGTTAAATCAGAGTCTGATCAATTGTCAAATATGAAGCGAGACCGAGATGCAATTGTTTATAAAATGCATGGCGATGTTAATCATCCTTCAAAAGCTGTTTTAACCAAAGGGGATTATGAATTATATGAACACAATCGCCCATTATTTCGCACAGCGTTAAAAGGCGATTTGGTATCAAAAGTTTTCCTTTTTGTAGGATTTAGTTTTGAGGATCCTAATTTAGATTATATATTGAGTCAAATACACTCATTGCTTGGAGAAAATGTTCCAACCCATTATTGCTTTTTTAAGCGCGTTCAGGAAAATGAGTTTTGCAATAAAGAAGAATATGGGTATTGCAAAGCAAGGCAAGATATGCAAGAAGAAAACTTGCGTAATTATGGAATCCAAACAGTTTTTGTTGATTCATATGATGAAATAACAAGCATACTACTTGAAATAGAACGTGTTTCAAAAATGCACAACATTTTTATTTCCGGAAGTGTTGAAAAATATACAGAACCTTGGTATGAAGATCGTGCAAATGAATTGGCAACAAAACTTGCTGGCGCTTTAGTACATGAGGATTGTCGTATTACATCTGGGTTTGGTTTAGGCATAGGATCATCGGTTATTAACGGTGCGCTTGATGTAATTTATAGCGAAAAGTTTAGGCATATAGACGAGCATTTATGCTTAAGACCTTTCCCTCAAAGAATTTCGAACCCTGATTTAAGGGCAAAACGATGGAAAGAATATCGCGAAAGTATAATTAATGATATTGGCTTTGCAATTTTCTTATTTGGCAATAAAACTGATCAGGAAACAGGGAAGGTTGTGGTAGCTGATGGGTGCTTGCAGGAATTCGAAATAGCTAAAGAAAAAGGTAAGATTATAATTCCAATAGGTAGCACTGGTTATGCTGCTAAAGACATTTCTAACGAGATTAAAAACAACATTAAAGATTATCCCTATCTTGATAAATATATAGATGAACTTGCAACTGCAACTGATATTGATAACATCATTTTAATTGTATTAAAAATAATAAAAGAACAACTTTATTAAGGAGGTAATAATTATGGCAAAGCATCAAGTTTTCTTTAGTTTTGAATATAGAAAGGATGCATGGAGGGCGTCTCAAGTTCGTAATATGGGAAAGGTAAGTGATTCATCTACATTTTCTGATAACGATTGGGAAGAGGTTAAGGAAAAAAGTGATAAAGAAATTAAAGCTTGGATTGATGATCAAATGGCAAAAAGATCATGCATAGTTGTTCTAATTGGTCAAACAACTTCAACTCGGAAATGGGTAAAATATGAAATTGAAAAAGCATATGAACTCAACAAGGGAATTGTAGGTATATACATTCACAAGTTGAAAGATGAAGATGGAAATCAAACGAATAAAGGTTTAAACCCTTTTTATTCTGTTTATACAAATGGCAACGAGCGACTTTCAAAATATGTTACCTGTTTTGATTCTTCCTATGTTTCAAGTCAATATGTATATGGTGACATTTTAGAGAAGATTGAAGACTTAATAGAAGATGCAATTAGTTGTAAAGCGCCAAGGTAAAACACACTAGCATAATAGCAATTATTGCCTTAAAAAGATTATCCGTGGTTTTATTATGTGCTGTGCACAAAAGGAGGATAGTTTTATGATATACCAGGGAAGAAAAGTCTTTGTTTCTTATAAATATCATGACAACGATGTTCAGTACATAAGAACAAGAGATGGTATAGAAACCAATCCAAATGCTTATGTGAAATACATAAAGGAAAATGTGTTCAACGATTATAGTGATAATATCTATAAGGGGGAAAACCCTGAAGAAGATTTGTCAAACAGGGATGATGATTATATTTGGGAGCACTTAAAGGACAAAATATATGATAGCACCGTTACAATTGTTCTTATTTCTCCAAATATGAAAGAGCCGAACAGATGGGAAACCAGTCAATGGATTCCATGGGAAATATCATATTCTGTAAGCGAAACGACACGTGGCGGTAGGACAAGTCACAGAAATGCGCTTTTGTGTGTTATTCTTCCGGATCGGTTGGGTAGTTACAGTTATTATAAGCGTTTAACGCTATTTAAGATACTAAAAGGGAATATAGATAACGGATTAGCATTTGTAGTTGATTGGTGGTATTTCTTATCTTATCCTGATTTTTGTATTACTAAAGCTTTACAACAACTACAGAACACACCGGATTGGCGTATTGTTAAGTCGGTATAAATGAGCAGTTTGAGCGTTGCTCTTTCTCTTGTTGATTATGGTTGTTAAATGCATAGACATTTTGTTAAATTACTATTTTTAATGAATGAAGCAGCAAGCGTTGAAATCAATGCTTGCTGCTTATATGCTTGCTAGTGAAAAACTTTTGGTTAGGATTGGTAAATAGAGGCGTTGTTTATTGTTTTAGTGATACTGATTGTTAGATTAAATAAACTCCATTATTCCGGTTTCCCAAAACTTTCCTAACAGTTCTTTTTCTGTTCTTGTAATCTCTGAAAACGCTAAATAATTGCTATTAATATAAACCATTATCTCATCTAAATCGTTTATTTTTTTCTCGTTTGAGCATCTTACAATTTCAGAAATAAATGTTGACAGATAATCATAAAGATGTTCAATAAACCTCAAAACCGTTATGTCTTGCTTTAATCCAGCATGAGCAATTTCATTTCTTATTCTATATAGTCTACATAAATGACGTTTAACATTTTGTTCATGGCTTTTAACAGCTTTCACTAGTTCATCTGGATTTGAAAGTAATTTTTTTATCATTTCAAACCTATAATATAGCAAGCTATTTACAGAACACTTTTCTTTTAATTCGTTTGACAATGAATCATCACGAATAATATTAATAACTTTTTTTACAAGTTTAATTTTGTCATTATCATTTACATCAATTGTTCTTGTACTAAAAGAAAAACTAACTTCACACCTTAAACAGTCTTCAATAAAATTTCTCACAATACGATAAATATATCTCTGACATACGGCATTTGGTATGTTTTCCATAATACTACCAATGATAGAATCATTTGTTTCTGTTTTCGTAATTGATTCTAATGCTATCCACATATTAATGTATTTTTCTTCAAGTGAAATTGACAGTTTGCTTAAATTGGCATAGCTAAATGAGGTGATTAATCGTTGAAAGAAATCGTTATTATTTGAAGATTTCTTTAACAATTGTTCAGTCTTTTGATAAACGATACTGGAACCTTCCAAATAATCATATGTTCCGTAAATATCACTTGCCGAGTGAACTTCTGTCTTTGGATAATCTGTATTAAAAGTAATAAATGAAGAGTCATTAGTTGACCAAGGTTCAATAGTCGAGAAAAATCTTAACATACTTGTGGCTGTAGATAGTTTTTCATTTGCTATATGAGAAGCATTGTAAGAATCAAAAGCATCAACACTTATCTCAATATACTTATTATTATCGTTTAATTTGGTAATGTCAATGTTATAATAATCTTCTTTAATAGTTAAATTGCTTTTAACTTTGATGTTAAAAATGTCAAATTTAGTATAAACATATGCAACGGTTTCTTCCTTTGTTTTACCGGCAGCAGGCGTTACCTTTAATCTAAATGGCACTAAAACTATATAATGTTGTTTTTTAGCATTGTTTATTTTTGATAAAAATGCTTTTAATAATTCTTCTGGACTTCTTGAGTCATCCATTGTTAGCTGATCGACCTTTCTCGATAGAGCATTAACTGACCATCCTAAATCGCAGGATCTGCTAATAAAAATAGATGTCATAGCAATGTATTCTTTAATACTGTTTCTGCCAACACATTTGCAAATGTTATCAATTAGTAATTTGTCATACCACGAACTGATTTCCTTTAGGAAAAAGTTTAGATGTGATCGAAGCGCTTTTAATTTATAATCAGTATCCGGCTTTTTTGAGAGTTTAGAAAGCAATTGATTTTTAACAGATACTTTATCAGTTCTTAAGACATAATCATTTTTAATTATCTTTTGTAGTTCTTGGATGCTAATATCTAATGTCAATTTTGATTTACTACCCCCCGATAAATAGTGATTAATATTCTCTATCACTTCCTGAATACCATTTATGATATTCATCGATTTGAATTGATATGTATCAAAAGTCTTTTTCTCTGTTAATTCTTTCCAAACCTGATAAAAAACAATGTGTTGTTCATTAATACCTTTCTCAATTAGCGCCCTGTCATTTTGTCCTTTAAGCATAAATCTACTCCTCTTGACAACAATAATAAAAAATGATAAAATAAAAACATAGATAATGAATATAGGAGACACGTTTGGCTCTGTTTTGAGACGCAAGTCCGCAGGTCCTCACCTGTCTCTTTTTTACATTTTATCATATAAATAGACATTATACAAGATTGTTAAGGGTTGTAAATGACCTTTTCATTGTTTGTATACATTGCAACATCTTTTTTCTGTTTATTGTACAATTATGATATCTTTTTTGCAGAAACTTTTTTGCCATTTTTAGCCTTTTTATCATTGTTTCTGATAAATGTTTTTACGAGAGGTAGTACAAATAGTTTATATTATATTCTTCACTTCGACGGGTATAATCCTGCGAAGGTGTTTGATTTTTCATATTGTTTTTTCTTGTCATTTGTTACGAAAGCAAAAAGAGGTTGCTTTTATACCAATAATTGGACTTTATTCTATTCCAAATCGTTGACAAAATTGTGCAGCAGAGTTAACATTCGAACGGAGGTGAAATGGAACAATATGAAAGGTGTAATTTACGCAAGATTCTCTTGCGATAATCAGCGCGAGGAGTCCATTGAAGGTCAGATCCGCGAGTGTAAAGAATTTGCGAAGCGGAATGATATTGAGATCATTGATCAGTATGTTGATAGAGCAAAATCTGCAACCACTGATAAACGCCCGGATTTTCAGAGAATGATTGCCGATAGCGCCAAACACGATTTTGAAGTAATAATAGTATGGAAGCTTGATCGCTTTGCACGTAATAGATATGACTCTGCCCACTACAAAGCTCTCTTACGTAAGAACGGAGTCCGGGTAGTTTCGGCTACAGAAGCTATTAGTGAAGGTGCCGAGGGCGTATTATTGGAGTCAGTGCTTGAAGGTATGGCCGAGTATTATTCCAAGGAACTCAGCGAAAAAACATTGCGTGGCATGACAGAGAATGCTCTCAAGTGCAAGAGCAACGGTGGTTTTATTCCTATAGGACTCAAGTCGGATGAAAATAAGAATTTAGTCATCGATGAGCAACTTGCACCACTTGTTCTTGAGGCGTTTAGAATGTATGATGACGGAGCTACTATAAAAGATATTGTAAGAGTGTTTGACGCCCGAGGCATAAAAACGAGAATGGGCAGAAAAATTAATATCAATACTATTACACATATGCTTCACAACAGAAAGTATATAGGTGAATATAGTTTTAAGGACATTGTAGTTCCGCACGGAATACCAGCAATTGTTGATGAGGACTTGTTTGACAGAGTTCAGGAGAAGATGCTACTGAACCACAAAAACGGGGGTAGATTTTATGCAACGGAACCGTACTTGCTGACAGCAAAACTATATTGCGGAAAGTGCAACAGAATGTTGGCAGGGGAAAGTGCTCGAGGTCGCAATGGTAAGAAATATCAGTATTATAAATGCCCGGGCAACAAGTATCATCAAGGCTGCGATTTGAAAGCTGTTAAGAAAGAATTTATTGAGAACATTGTAGTTACAAGCGTTCACAACATGCTGTTTGATGATAAGCAGATTGAAAACCTGATAGCCGAAATTTTAAAAGAAACGACAAGGACGGGATCTGTTATTCCTGTCCTGGAGAGTCAGCTGCACGATGTTGAAAAAGGAATTGAAAACATTATCAATGCAATTGAGCAGGGTGTTATCAGTTCAACTGCAACTCAGCGGATAAACGAACTTGAAAAAGAGAAACTGAAAATCGAAGCAGCAATCGAAAAAGAAAAACGAACTCATGATACTTTGACAGAGGACAAACTCCGAGTTTGGTTTAAACTTTTCAGAGGTCTTGATCTATCAAAGATTGAAAACCGAAAGCGGTTAATTGACAGCTTCGTAAATGCCATTTATCTGTTTGAAGATAAACTGATTGTTACATTTAATTATCAAAACGGAACACAGACGATTAAGTTTTCCGAAGTGGAGAACACAGGCTTAGTTTCGCAAGCCCGAGCATCTGGGGAGCCAAAAAGAAGGATTGCCTTATGGCAGTCCTTTTTTAGTTTGTTTAATTTTATTTCTAAATTTGCTAATGCTGCTCTGTTCCTTGCTTTGGTCATTGGTTTACAAAAATATAAAATTGTTATATAATTAAATTATACTATATTAAAGAGGTGCGAAGATGGCAAAGGGGTAGATTTACATAATGACTAATCCTGCATTGAAAGATATGGTGAGAATTGGATTTGCTACTGATGTTGAAGTTAGACGCAAGGAATTATCAACTACT